>Ga0316201_10001561_pt1 | contig 15568 bp, 10 predicted proteins | sample CS6wburrow_MG_FD_204516 | JGI IMG/M metagenome (GOLD analysis project Ga0316201, IMG submission 204516) | Coastal sediment microbial communities from Delaware Bay, Delaware, United States - CS-6 worm burrow | ecosystem: Environmental > Aquatic > Marine > Coastal > Sediment | place: USA... | reverse complement strand
GGCCTTCGTTTCCATCCAGGCCCAGAAGTAGGCGATGACGAGGATCAAGACAGGCCAAAGCAGCGCTCCGATCGGAAGCCGCGACGTGCGTATGCGGCGAAGGACTATGACGGCTGTCGTGTGATAAGTAAGAAAGTACGCCTGGGTGAGCAAGTACATGAGAAGCGGGACGCGCTGCTCTCCCGAGCCGACGATTGCCGAGTCGAGGGTGAGCTCGATCATCGGATAGTCGTAGACCATGCCTAGAATGTCGAAGAAGTACTCCGTGCCGAAGTAGTTCGCGGCGAAATTGAAGATCGCGACATAGAGGTTCGCCTTGAACCAGTAGGTCTGGTACCAGCGCCGGCCGATCGGCCTCTCGTCGCGAATCAAAGCCGGGACCGCTACCAGGGGCACCGCAACGGCAACGCCAATCGCCATGAAGCCCCACTCGCCCAGTCGGTCGGTGACGCCAAGGCCCATCACGAGCCCCATCATCGTCATCCAAACCGGCGAGTATGCGAGAAAGAACTTCTCGCCCCATGCCTTGCTGGGGTTCGGCGAGAACCAGCGCGGGGCGGCGCCGCTCGTCATGCGGCCCGGCGGCGATATCGAATCCGAATGGGTGGCTTGGGCCCGAGGACCAGACCTTGGAAATCAGTTTCAATCGAATCGCCCGCCAGCTCGAAATCATAGCGATTGAGCAAGACCGCGATGATCGTTTTGATCTGCAGTATCGCGAAGGCGTTTCCCATGCACTTGTGTCGTCCGCCGCCGAAGGAAATATAGGCGAACGGGCGCTTGTCTTCTTCGCGACCGGGGCCGTAGCGATCCGGGTCGTAGGCGAGCGCGTTCTTGAACACCTCCTCGTCTCGATGCGCAACCATCGGGGAGACCGCCACCCAGTTCCCTTTCTTCACCCGGTAGCCGAGGATTTCGCAATCGTCGAGCGCGGCGCGGAGCAATATGAAGAGCGGAGGGTGGATGCGAAGGGCCTCTTTCACGGCGCCTTCGGTCTTTTCGAGGTCGCGCAGAGATTCGAACGTGTACTCCTCGACGCCTCCGTAGCGCGCATGGACTTCGCTGCGTACTTCTTCGAGGAAGCGTGGGTGACTCAGGAGCTCGATCAGCGTCCAGGCGGTCGTGACTGAGCTCGTGTGATGCCCGGCAAACATCGCCGCAACCAGCATGCCCGTGATCTCGTGGTCGCTGAGCTTGCTCCCGTCGGAGTACTCCGCATCCATCAAGGTCTGCAGAAAGTCTTCGCCTCGGTAGCCGGATTGCTTTCGCTTTTCGACGATTTCGGAAACCATCTCGCCGAGCCGGGCGCGCGCCCTGTCCCGACGTCGAAAAGCAGGAATCGGCAAGTATGGATGGATGTAGCCCCAGGCTACGATGCCTCGTTCGAGGTCGTAGTAGACCTTCGAGAACTCTGCGCTCATCTCGTTGCGAAACTCTTTGCCGAGCAGGCAGCTGCTCGACGTGTAATTGGTGAGCATGCCGAAGAATTCGCTGGCCTCGATTTCGCCCTCCTCGCCCCAGTCGGCGAGAACATCGAGGGTCTCTTTGGCGACGATCTCGGTGTAGGTGCGCATGCGATTGTTGCGCAGCGCGGGGTAGAGCATGTGCATCTGTTCGGCCATCTTCGCCGGCTCGGCTCCGTAGGCGACCCCCTCGCCAAAGACCGGAACCATCATCTTGTAGGCCGCGTTGGGACTGAGCACTTCGTCGGGCTGCCGGAAGAGAGCCTCGTGCGCCTCCGGTCCGGTGAAGAGAATCATGTCCTTGCCAAAGAGCTTGAACCGGCCGACCCGGCCGCACTCGTCGTAGGTCCGCTGGAGCAGACCTATCGTGTCCTTCACGAAGGCCATGGTGTGTCCGACCAGCGGAAGCCCGCCCTTGAGCTTCGGAGGTCTCTTGAGCTTGCCGCTGCTCATCGTGTTCGTGGCGCTCTGTGCTCGTACTGTCACCCTGGGCTCCTATTGCGTCGCATGGTATCTGGGAAGAGAAGGAGCTCCAATGCGAATCAAAGCGGATTTCGATCTTTGTAAGGGACACGCGAACTGCATGGGCGAAGCCCCTGAGGTCTTCGAGGTGGATGACAAGGGCTACCTCAACATCCTCCAGGAAGAGCCGCCGGAAAAGCTGCGCGAGCAAGTCGAGCTCGCGGTCAAGCACTGTCCAACTGGCGCCCTCAGCCTCGAAGACTGAGCGCTCATTCCCAGGGCTTGATGCTGAGAAAAGCGTCGGTGCGGCTCAGCTTGCTACTCAGCCCGGTAGCGAGGTTTCGAAAGAGCACCAGCCCGATGTCGCTTCGTTGCTGAAGCAGCTGATTGAGGTCGTTGTGGTGCACCACGGCGGCCTCGACGGCTCCGTCTGCAAGCGCCGTGGCGGTGTGTGGAGTCTTGCGGAGAAGCGAGACTTCCCCGAGCAGCTCCCCCTGCACCACTGAGCCGACCTCTTCTGCGGGTGTCCCAGAGAAAACGCGAGCGGTACCCGAGAGCAGGATGTAGAGGCGGGCATCGCGCTCGCCGGTCTCCACGATCGGCTCGCCATCGGCGAAGGTTACCGTCTCGAACAAGGTCGAGAGTCGGGAGGCCTGCTCTCGATTCAGTCCTCGGCCGAGCCTGGTCGTCGGCAGGAGCTGAACGAGCTTCGGCTGAATCTCTCGAGTATGGAGGTTGCGAACGACCATCTCGACCACCGGCTGAGATGCCTCGGCCAAGTGAAGATTGTCGGTTCGAATTGGCACGTAGAACCGCTCCATCCGAATCGTGTCGAGTCGCTCGACTTGGTGGAACACCGCGGCCGGCAGATAAGCGACCGGGACGAAACCAAGCTCCAACAGTGTCTTCTGCATCCGGGGCGCGTGGGCGTTGACGTCGACCTCGACGTAGTCGACGCGCCATTCCTCGCGTGATCGCCGCATGAGCTCTTTGAGCAGAACGCGCACCGGAGACTCGTCGGCGCAGACCAGCTCGAAAATACGCACGGCGTGGTCCAGACGGGCGTCGTGGGCATAGCCGACTGCACCGACCAGGTGTCCGTCTCTTCGAGCCAAGAGATACGAAGTATGGTGGGATTCCAGAGTGCGGAGCCCGAAATGGACGCGGGCGGGGCCGAAGATCTCGGGGTTCTTCACCCGGCCTCGTTCGAAACGCAGCAGCCGCGCGTAGCCTTTCGCGCTCATCTCTTCGATATCAAAGCCGGTATCGAGGCCGTACGGAGGCGAGGTCTCGTCGACGATTGCATCGGCCTCGATGCCGCAACTTTGGAGCGCTCTTTGCGCGAGGCCGTAGACCTGCGGAGCCACTCGCGGATGGTTGCGTCGCAACTTCAAACCATCGCCGAAATGGCGCGCAAAGAGCGCCACGGGCTCGCCGTTGTGGATCGGTAGGAAGCCGACGGGCGCAAACCCGTGGGCGAGTGAAATTTGTTGCGAACGCGTGTGGGCGACCCGGTTGTCCGCGAAGCCGATGTGCAGATACGGGGCGACGCGCTTGATGCGCTCGGTCATCAATTGATGGCCGATGTGCTGCCCGCGCTTGTCCGGATGGACCACCAGGCGTCCGAACTCGCCGATGAGGTCCGCGTATGCGCCGACATCGATCACCACCGAAGCGGTGGCGACAACCCCGTCATCAGCCTCCTCGGCGACGAGCACGATCGAGTTGTCGCTGTACATCATCTTCCGGAGGTACGCCGCTGAAACGAACTCGGGATGGGAGTAGCGCTCGCCGTAGCAGAGTTTGAAGAGCTGCTGAATCGCCGGAACGTCGCCTTCGCGAGCGGACCGAATGTTTGTCGTCGTTGCCTCGCCATCGACCATGGTACCCGTTGGATATGCAAGAATCGGTGCACTTTCAAAGCGACTGGGCCCTCGAGGGTGGAGCCAGCCCTGCTAGCGGGATGGACAGGGGCCTTCTCCCGGCGGAGGGCACTGGGCCACGGCCAGCGAGTCCATCGTGAGAGCGACGGCGACGTGGATCAGGACCCCGCCCCAGATGGACCGGGTGCGCATTGCTAGCGTCCCGAGCGCGATCCCCGCAAGGATTGCGCCGAGCGTTTCGGGGAGCGGCTTGGGGTAGTGAATCATGCAGTACGGCACGACCATCACGAAGATCGCTCCGTAGCCAAACTTAGACCGGAGACCCTTGAGCATGTACCCCCGGAAGAAGAACTCCAGGGCTAGGAACTGAACTGCATAGAGCAGCTGCCAGGACAGGAAGCGGCCCACCGACTGGTTGGCGTACTTGTAGAAAGGGTAGGTACGAAGAAACTGCTCTTGTTGAGCGACCAGAACCACGAAGGGAAGCACCAGCAGATAGAGCCCAAGGTAAATCCACAGGTGTCGGCGGAAGCCCCGGAAGGAGACGAAGTAGTCGCGAACGCGCTCTCCTGGCATCAAGAGGATGGTCAGTCCGGGAATTAGAACGTAGGTCACGACTCGGGTGCCGGACCACCACGCCCTGGCCATCAAGTCCCAGTCGGCCCGCGAATAGACCTTCGGGTCGTAGGGGACGAACTCGGAGAAGGTCGAGTTGCCGCCGAAGTACCGTCCTAACGTGAGCACGACGGCCGTCGTGACGAGCACGACGACGGGCCGCCAATCGAGTTGCCTGGAGCTCGCGGTATCTGCCTGCGCGTCGGCCTCGCGCCAGGAATCCAGAACGACGCGCTCAAAAAACCGCTTAATCCATTTCATCGGGGCGCGGGACTATAACCGATTGCCCAATCTGATAGTAGGCTAAGCTCTAGGGCCGATGGCGTCTGCCGCGAATAACCGATTCAGGAACGTACTAGTGCTGACGACGCTGGCGATTTGTGCGCTCTTTGGCGCGCAGGGAGCGACCGCTCTGCTCGCCGAAGGAGTTCTGGGCAGCGAGGACGAAGCCCGCCCAGCCCCGCCGAGAAGAAGCCCGATCGCTCGCACTGCCCCGAAGAGACGTGATTCCGCCATCATCCTGCGGCGAAACATCTTCAATTCTGCCCTGGGCGACTTGTCCGCGGCCCCCATCGAGGATTCCGAGCTCCCCATGGAAGACCTGCCCGCGGAAGAGGTGGAGACGCTCTGCACCGGAGCAATGCGCGTGATCGGCACGGTCGTGATTCCAGGCGACCTCGAACGCTCACTCGCCGCCATCGTGGGCACCGACAAGAAGGCGGGCTTGCACTACGGTGGGACGGAGGTCGAAGGCTCGCGAATTCGCGCCATTCAATCCGACGCGGTCGTGCTTCAGGGCAAGGGGGGCCTGTGCCGGCTTGCGATGTTCCAGGTTGCAGCAGCCGCGAAGAAGCCGGTGTTCAGGACGGCGCCCAAGGCGAAGAAGAAAAGGCCCGGCCCCAAAGTCCCCGTGGCAGATCGCAACGCCGGCCTTAGCGAAGAGGAGATGAGCCAGGGCATCGAACGCATCAACGACCAGAACTTCAATCTCTCGCGGTCGATGCTCAACAAGGTGCTCGACAACGCCGGCAAGATCATCGGCATTGCCGCGGTCGCGCCCAAATTGGAGAACGGCCAGTCGATCGGAATGGAAATTCGAGGCGTTCGACCCGACACCCTGCTGACCAAAATCGGAATCCAGAACGAAGACATCCTCGAGAGCATCAACGGACAGCCTCTGAGCAACCCGGATGCTGCGCTCGGCGCGTACACGACCCTGCGAACGGCCGACAAGTTCACGCTCTCGGTCCGGCGCGGCGGTCAATCCATGATGATCAACTACAACCTGCAGTGATTCGTTCGGCTGCTGGCTCAGTCGCCGCCGCTTGGCGGTAGCTTCAAGTCGGCCGGCAAGGAGCGGACATGCAGGTCCCGCTGCGGGAAGGCGATCTCGATGCCGGCCTCGCGGAAGGCCTTGTCGATGCCCATGTTCAGATCGTGTCGCGCGGTAAACAACTGCTCTGCGCTTCGCACGAAGACTCGGAGCTCGAAGGAAAGCGAGCTGTCGCCGAACTCGATGAAGAGCACATGAGGCCGCGGGTCTCTCAAGACGCGCCACGACTCCTTGGCCACCTGCTCGAGGACCTCGATGGCCCGATTCGTGTCAGAGCCATACGCAATACCAACCGGGATCGAGAGGCGCAGCACCGCGTCGGAGAGGGTCCAGTTGATCAATTGGCCTGTGACGAACTCCTTGTTGGGCACCAGAAGCTCCTTGCGATCGAACGCTGTGATCCAGGTCGCTCGGGTGCGGATTCTCGAAACGGTTCCGCTGACGTCGCCGACGGTTACGACGTCGCCCACGCGAATCGGTCGCTCGAACAAGATGATCAGTCCCGAGATGAAGTTGGCAAAGATCTCTTGAAGACCGAAGCCGAGGCCGACGCCGATCGCAGCGACCAGCCATTGAATGCTCGACCAACCAATGCCGATGGCATCGAAGGCAAGGGCCAGGCCGCCAAGGACCACGATGTACTTCGCTATCGTCGAATAGGCATAGCGCACGCCGTGGTCCAGCCCGCGAAACAGGGTGGCTTCGAGCAAGCCCGGAATGGCGCGCATGAAAACCACCGTTAGCAAGACGATGAACAGCGATCGAAAGAGCTCTGCAAGTGTAATCGCGACAAGTCGCTCTTCGGTGGAGAAGTGTTCGACCCCGGATGGGTCGATCTCGGAGACCGTGACTTTTTGGGTGACACTCCAGAGCTCGACCTGATCAAGAACTCGTGTCGCCGGCAACAGGTCGGCCCAAACGGCTAGCAGCCCGAGGATGACGATCAGAAGGCCGGTGCCGATCATCAGGCGACTGACCTCCATCGTCGGCGCAGGCCTGGTGGTCACGTTCGAAAGCTCGTCGTCTTCGAGGGCGGCGCGGCGCTCGGACACCATGGCCCAGCGGGCGTAGAGTTGAATGCTGAGTACGACCAAGAAGACAAGAACGGCAGATAGGTGCAAGCGAATGGCGAGCTGGAGGGACGTCCAGTAAAAGCCGTAGAGTGCCCCGAAAATGAGAGCGAACGGCAGCAGCATCGCGGACGCTTGGATCACGCGCCAGACCCAGGGACGAACAGGCTTGTGTCCCTGCATCACCTTCGCCACTGGTCCCTCGAGTCGCAACGCCTGGTAGTTGAACGCAGCGACGGCCAGCATCGACAAGGAGAACGCTACTCGGCCGACGGACTCGCGCCAAAGGTCCTCGCCGCGCGCCTCGAAAACGAAGATGATGAAGACCGCAGGCAGGGTCAGGGCTGCCAACCAGCGAAGGCTTCTCCACAGGGATTGAGCGGCCGCGTCTGGCCACCCGCAATGCGCACCGGCGATTCCGTTTGGACGAACAAGATGGCGACACAGGCGGATGGTCGCCCAAAACGCCGAGGCAACGAGTAGCCCGTATGCGAAGCTACGAGTGAACTGGGTTGCCACCGGAGACAGGCCGAGACGCCAGCCCAGGTAAGCGAAGACCGCGGGTAACCAGAGTGCCAACGCGATCGTAGTCAGGAGGGCTTCGATCGTGGGCGCCAAGGTGGCGCAGTCGGGTCTGCGGGCTGCTTCGGCGAGCACCTGAAGCCGCCGCCTGCCTCTGCGCGCCAAGGGAACGAACGCGATGACCAGGATCAAAACGAGAAGATTGACCGGCCAGAACTTTGTCGCCGCTTCTCTAAAAGCCCTGCCGACCTGCGCCCAGTACTGGGGGCTCAATAGCCAGCCGATGGCATCGCGCCCGTCGGTGAGAAGCTCTGGTTGCACCGCTTTGCCGCTCGGGATCCAAAGGATGCGCTCGTCGATGAAGTCTAGGAGATCTTTGGTGCGATCGATGAGCTCGTGCTGACTCGCGTCGAAATCGACGAGCTTCTGGAAGTACGTCTCATAGTCGTCGATGAGCGCGTCCATGTACCTGCGCTGCGTCTCGAAGAGTTGCCTGAGAAGCGGCTCGACCTCTCGGCGGCCCTCGGGAGAGACGGGCTCATCGACCGCCGCCATCACCTCGTCGACTAGCGCATCGATATCGGCCAAGGCCTGGCGTTGCTCACGAAGCTTGATCTGCTGAAGCTGCACGTCGCCGATCTGCTCCTGGCGCATTCGAATGAACCGTTGGTACATCCCGATGTCGGGAGCTTCTGCGCGGTGCTGCCGAAGCAGGGCACCGACCGAATCCGCGAGACCGACAGCCTCCACGCGGGCCGCGAGCCGAACGAGCTCGGACTCGATTTCTGCGACCTTGGCATCGGCTCGCGCAAGCTTCCCGCTGACGTCTTCGATTTGCTGGTAGAGCCCGCTATCCCCGGTCCAAACGGACGCCAAGGCTTCGTTTCGCCGGTAGAGCTCCTCGAGCGTCTGCTTGAAGCCTTCCGGTAGAGCGGTCAGCTCCCGCAAGAGCTTCTTTGCCGCTTCATTCTCGCTCTCGACCTTGAGCAGCTCCATGCGCTGCGCAGCCTCGCGCAGCTTGGTGCTCAAGGTCTGATAGTAAGCGATTCGCAGGGTGGCCCGGTCCCGACTCTTGGCGAGCAGCGCACCGCGGACCTCGTAGCTCCCGAGCTCGTTTTGATACGCCTCGATTTCTGCCACGAGCGCTTCCCGTCTCAGCGAATCGAATTTGGACAGCGCCTCCATTTCTGCTGCGTCGCCGCCTGCCGCGATGGGGCTGCTTTCGAGATCTCGGAGCCGCTGTTTCGCGACCAGAAGCAACTCGGGTACCCTTCGACGTCGCTCCGCACGCGCCTGCGATTCAGCATCGAGCTCCGTCGCCTCGCGTCGCGCCGCCGCGAGGTCCTGCTCTGCCTCTACCAGCTGCGCAGCGAACTCAGCTGCGGTCCTGTCTTCGGGCAGCTCTATGGCATCGCGTTCCTGGAGGCGAGCGATCTCTTGGTCGATGAGCTCTGTACGCGCTTGCGCTTCTTGCCCCGCGCGCTGGTACTCGGCCGCTTTGGCCTTCCAGCTGGCGAGCCGGGCTTTCAGCTCCTCCGTCCTCCGCGTGATCTCGAGCAGTTCCTGCGACGTTTCGGTCGAATCACCTTGGTCTGCTCCGGTTGGGAGCAGGCTGGTTTGGGCGAGAGCAGACGCTTCGATGAGGCCGAGTCCAAAGGCGCAACAGATGGCGATCCCGAGCCAGGCATGTCTTCTTCGTGCGTTCATCGAGGTTTCCGAATTCGCATCAGGCCTTCTTGTGCCACCGAAGCGACGAGCGCTCCGCTCTGGGAGTAGATCTGACCGAAGTTCAGCCCGCGGCCTCCCGAGGTTCGTGGACTGTCAGTGACGTAGAGCATCCATTCGTCGGCTCGAAACGATTGGTGAAACCAAATGGCATGGTCGAGGCTGGCGATGATCAGCTCCTCGGTCAGGAAGCTGTGACCGTGTTGGTTGAAGGAGGCCTCGAGCAGGCCGTAGTCGCTGGCATAAGCGAGGATCGCTTGGTGGATCATCGGGTCGTCGTCGAGCGCACCTGCCGCGCGAAACCAAGTTCGGTGTGCGCCAGTCTGCGGTTTGGGGTCTAGGAGATCGACGTGGTCCACCTCCCGTCGCTGAATCGGCCGGTCGAGCAGAAGCAAGAAATCGATCGCGGGGTGGTCGGAGCGTTCTTTGTAGGCGCGCAGCCGTTCCTCGTTCGTGGGCACCGTCTCCGGCGGCGGCGCATCGGGCATCCGAGCTTGATGGTCGAGTCCATCCTCGGAGGCCTGGAACGAAACCGACATGTTGAAGATCGCCTTGCCGTGCTGCTTGGCAACGACCCTCCTCGTGGCGAACGAGCGTCCGTCGCGAATCCGGTCGACGTGATAGATCACTGGTACCGAGGTGTCGCCTTCGCGCAGAAAGTAGCCATGCAGCGAATGCGCGACGCGACCCTCGACGGTTCGGCACGCCGCTATCAGCGACTGCGCAGCGACGAGGCCGCCGAAGATTCTCGGCCGGCCGTCGTCGGGGCTGAATCCACGAAAGAGATCGTTATCGAGCAGCTCGAGGTCGAGGCGCTCGAGCAGGCCGGCGAGGTTTGACACCCGGGGCAATTAGCACGGGAATTCCGCGAAGGTGCGCTGGCAGATGTAGGCCCACGTTCCCTTGACGCCTACACCCTTTAGGCTGCAAAGATGATCCTATAGGGTTAAATTTGTGATTATTCGAAATTTGGCGATCTGCAGCCTGCTCGCGCTGCTCGGCTGCAACGGCGTAATCGGCGCGGCCTCGGACGAAGGCGGCGGGGGCGGAACGGCCGGAATACCTGCTCCTCGCTGCGGCCGGTCGGTCTGCGGCGCAACCGGTGAGCTCGCTGCCGGAACCGCGTTCCCGCGGCTTACGCATGCTCAGTGGGAGAACAGCGTTCGCGATCTACTCCGGCTTGCGGACAGCCCCAATCTTTCGACCAGTTTCGAGCCGGACACTCGGCTCAGCTTCTTCGACAACAACGTCCGTGCGCTTCGCGTGAGCAGCGACCTATGGGTCGACTACCAGGAAGCGGCCGAGACCTTGGCCGAAGCGGCAACGAGCAACGCCACCGTGCTCGACGGCTTGCTGCCCGACGGCCTGCCCAGTGACCCTTCGGAACGCGTCCGCGCCCTGGTTGGCGACCTCGGTCGACGAGCGTATCGACGCCCGCTCTCCATTGAGGAGGTCGACGAACATGTCACGCTCTTCGAGCAAGGCGGCACACATTTCCCGGACATGTCCTCGTTCGACAGCGGCGTTCGCGTCTTGCTCGAGGCGTTCCTGCAATCGCCCCACTTCCTTTATCGGGTCGAGCTCGGTCAAAGCCAGAGCGGGGACACTGTTCAGCTCAGCGAGTTCGAAATCGCGTCTCGGCTCTCGTTCATGATCTGGAACAGCGGGCCGGACGACACCTTGCTCGACCAAGCGGAGCAAGGCGCTCTGAACAGCACGGAGCAGATCGCCAATCAGGCAGAGCGATTGCTCGACGACCCGCGCGGCCGGGCCATGCTGGAGCGCTTCCACGCACAGCTCTTCAACTGGGACCTCTACCGAGACCTGAGTAAGAACCCGGCAGAGTTCCCGCTCTACTACGGCGGGGTGGGCCAGGACATGTATGAGGAGGCTCGTCTCTTCGTCGAACATGTGGTCGAAACCGACGGTGACTTCGCTGAGCTCCTGACGGCGCCCTACACCTTCGTAAACGCCGATTTGGCTTCAATTTACGGACTGGATGGCGCCTTTGGCGATAGCTTCTCCCAAGCGAGCTTCGACGGGGCGACGCAGCCCGAGCGGGGCGGCCTCCTCACCCAACTCGGTTTCTTGGCATCGCACGGCGGTCTCACGGGCTCGGTACACCGCGGTGTCTTCATCAATCACCGCGTTCTTTGTACGGAGCTGCCTCCGCCGCCGGACGCGATTCCGCCGATTCCAGGTGACGAGGGCGTGACCATGACTTCCCGCGAACGGATCGAAATGCACACCGGTCCTGGGACCTGCGGCGCGAGCTGTCACGGGACTTACATCAATCCAGTTGGCTACGCCTTCGAGAGCTTCGACGGGCTCGGGCAGTATCGCACTGAAGAGCTCGGGCTGCCGATCGACTCTGCGGCGACCTTCGAGTTCGCGGATGGTCCTGTTTCATTCGACGGCGCCGCAGAGCTCAACGAAGCGATGAGCGAACGGATTCAGACACACGACTGCTACTCCAAGCACTGGGTCGAGTACGCGCTCGGGCGAGACACCGCGGGATCTGACCTCGACTTGATTCAATACATGGGCGACGCCTCTCTCGGTGGACTCTCGATTAGGGAGCTCATCCTCGAGCTCGTGCAGAGCGATGAGTTTCAGGCACGCAATGCGGGGGGGTCATGAGCTTTTTCGGCAAACGGCCGTTCACGCGGCGTCTCTTTCTCACCGGCGCGGCTGGCGTGACAGTCGGGCTCCCATTTCTGGAGACCTTCGCATCGAAGAGGGTTCGTGCGGCTGGGCCCGACGATCCTGGCTTCGCCGTATTCATGCGCCAGGGGAACGGTTGCTCCCAGGCGATGCAGTTCAGCAACCCGGCAGAGCCGGAGATGTTCTGGCCGCGCAGTCTCGGAGCGCTCAGCACGGCCTCGATGCTGGCCGACAGCGACCGCGCAACCAGTGAGCTGAGCGCACACGCCGACAAGCTCTTGATGGTTCGAGGGGTTCGCGGCGCCTTTTCGATCTCGGGCTGCGGTCACGCCCGCGGCGCGCTTCAAGCTCTAACCGCTCAGCCCACGGGCGACTCCGAGGCGAGCAATAACTCCCTCGCGCTCGGCGAGTCCCTAGACAATCGCATCGCCCGCGAGCTCAACCCCGACGGCCGGGGGCCGCTCACCCTGGCTGCGATGCGTCCCTACAACTTTCTCGACAGCGTTCTGTCGTACCGCGGGCCGAATGATCGGCGTGGCGCGCAGACGAACCCAAAGGTTGCCTTCGACAACATCATGGGACTCGTGAATTTGGACGAAGGCACGGCAAACGCGCTCGCCCTGCGGCGCCAAAGCGTCAACGACCTGGTCCGCGACCAGATGCAGTCCCTCTTGAATCGTAGCGACCTGAGCTCGGACGACCGCAACCGCTTGGATTCGCACTTCTCGGCGATCCGGGATCTCGAGATCAAACTCGCCGAATGCACACCGCTGGGCACTTCGACTGTGAACGCGATCAACGCCATCGACGGCGACCACCAGAACGGCGACCGGGTCGTCGAAGTCGCAGAGCTGCACATCGACGTGATCGCGCTCGCGCTTTCCTGTGGCTACACGCATGCGGTGACTCTTCAAATCGGCAATGGCAACGACGGCACGCGATACCGCTGGCAGGGCGAGGAGTTTCCCTCATACCACTGGATCTCACATCGCATCTTTGCGGACGGATCGGACGGCGATCCAATCCCGGATGCGCAGTCGAAGCATGCTGCGGTCGACCGCATTCACGCGCGTCTGTTCGGAAGGCTGCTCGACCGGCTCTCGGCGTATACGACCGAAACCGGAACGCTCCTGGACAAGGGCGTCTGCGCCTGGATCAACGATCTCTCGAACGGTCCACCTCACTCGATCAACAACCTCCCATACATTCTCGCCGGTGGAGCGGACGGCTACTTGAAGACCGGCGCCTACGTCGACGCGGGGGATGTCCCCCACAACAAGCTGCTCAACACCCTGGCGACCGCCGTCGGCCTTCGGAAAGCAAATGGGGAACCCATCGATGATTTTGGGCACGCGAGCCTCGAGCGCGGCCTGATCGATCAGATGATCTCGTAATTCAGCATACAACTGAGTCGAACTCGCTTCTTGTGATGGTATAATATTGCATTATGAGTGCTATCCGGCTTGCTTGGGTTCTCGCCGCCGCGCTGGCGGCGGGTTGTAGTGGTTCTGGGAACGGCGACTCGAGAACGGGTGGCGGAGGCGGCTCTGCTGGCACGGCGGGTGGCGGTGGCCAAAGCGGCCAGGGCGGAACAGCCGGAGCGGCCGGTAGCGGCGGAAGCGGGGGCAGCGAGACCTGTGAGTCGTCCTTGCTCTGTGGAACGCCCGCGCTCTGCTGCGATGTCGGCGACGAATGCTTCGAAGGCGCATGCGTCGCACCCTGCGCATCGGGCATCCGCTGCGGCGCAGATGGATTGATCTGCTGCGCGGCGGGCGACGTCTGCCTGGCCGGAGAATGCGCAACGCCCGGCGCGGGCTGCACCGACAGCTTCGACTGTCCTGAAGGCCAGTTCTGCGAGCCGACGCTTGCTCAGTGTCTGCCTCAGCCCACCGGCCCACTTTGTGAGCTCCGTCCCGAGGCCGTGACCTTTGAGCCCACGATCGAATGGCACTGGGAAGGTTGGAGCCTAGACGATCGCTACCGCCAAGTTCAATCGACCCCGGCGATTGCCGACGTGGACGCCGATGGCTTGCCCGAGGTCGTCACGGTCGCCTACCGATCCACGAGCAACAACATGCTCGTCATGCTCAACGGCGAAGATGGCAGCGAGAACCTGATGATCCCGGACAGCACCTACAACGTCCGATGGGGAACCGGCGCGGCAGTGGGAAATCTCGACGCCGACGCGGAGCTCGAGATCGTTTTCATGACGATTGACCGGGAACTAGTCGTAATCGAGCACGATGGTGCGGAGAAGTGGACGGCCGATGTCAGTGGCGGGGAAAAGCAGGGCTATCCAGCTCTTGCAAACCTCGACGCCGACCCCGAGGCCGAAGTCGTGATCGGCGGAAAGTGGTTCGATAACGACGGAACCCTGATGCAGGACAAGGGTTGGATCGGATGCAACGGAGAATGGTGCATCTCGGCTGTCGCTGATTTCAACGACGACGGCCGGCTCGACATCGTTTGCGGCAACAAAGTCTACGAATCCGACGGGACCCTGCTCTGGGAGAACACCGACGCGCCTGACGGTTTCGTTGCGGTCGCCGACATGACGGGTGACGGAAGGCCGGACGTGGTGAATATCAGCGGCGGAAACGCTAGAGTCTTGAGCGGCCTCGATGGCAGCTTGGTGTTCGGCCCGGTACCGATCCCGGGAGGGGGCGTGGGAGGCGCGCCGACAGTGGCCGACTTCGACGGCGATGGGCGTCCCGAGTTCGCTGCCGCGGGCAAAGGGAACTACGCCGTCTATGATCTCGACTGCGCCGGGGAACCCGTGCCGACCGAGCTCTGCAGCACAGGCCGGGACGATGGAATTCTCTGGTCGATCGCCGTGCAGGACCTCTCGTCGAGTGTGACCGGCTCGAGCGTCTTCGACTTCGAAGGCGATGGGAAAGCCGAGGTCGTCTACAACGATGAATGCCATCTGTACATTCTTTCGGGCGAGGACGGTAGCGAGCTTCTCAAGATGGAGAACTCCTCACGTACGGCTGCGGAGTACCCGCTGATCGTCGACGTCGATGCCGATGGCAACTCCGAGTTCGTCGTACCGGCCAACGACGATCAAATCATCCGCGACGACTGCGCGGTCGGCACGCATGGCTTGCTCGCGTTCGGCGACACGAACGACAAGTGGGTGCGGACGCGGCAGGTGTGGAACCAACACAGCTATCACGTCACCAACGTCGAAGCCTCGGGAGCGATCCCCGTGCAGGAAAACGACAGTTGGTCCGGGAACGGACTGAACAACTATCGCCAGAACGTCCAAGGCGAAGGCGTCTTCAACGCTCCGGACCTCTCGGTGGCCGGTCTCTCGGTCAACACCCGTTCCTGCCCGAGCTCGATCACGATCCAAGCGCAAATCGCCAACACCGGCTCGCTGGGTGTTGCGGGCGGCGTTCCGGTGGGCTTCTACCAGGGGCTCATCCCAGACGGTCTGCTCCTCGGGTTCGAGTCTACGACCCTGGCCTTGCTTCCCGGTCAGTCCGAGACGCTGTTCATGGAGTTCACCCCGGAGTCCGGGGACATCGGTCCCTGGGATTTCTACGTGACAGTCGACGATGAAGCGGCCGGTCTTTCGTTGGCGCTGGAGTGCGGCGAGGACAACAACGAAGACAGCGTAGGGGCCGCCCGCTGTGTGGTCGTGGAATAGCGAAAGTCTGCTGTATTTCAGCTGAAGGTTCCTACTCAGCCGTGATACACTAGGGGTCAGATGGTGCAACCGATGGGGATTTGCGAAAAGCATCAGCTCCCGCTGGATAGAAATGGCGAATGCGAGTTGTGTCGCCTGAGCGAGATGCCGTCCAAGGCCCCGCCCAGCCCGAGCCCCTG
>Ga0316201_10001560_pt1 | contig 15572 bp, 13 predicted proteins | sample CS6wburrow_MG_FD_204516 | JGI IMG/M metagenome (GOLD analysis project Ga0316201, IMG submission 204516) | Coastal sediment microbial communities from Delaware Bay, Delaware, United States - CS-6 worm burrow | ecosystem: Environmental > Aquatic > Marine > Coastal > Sediment | place: USA... | reverse complement strand
CCGGCGCACTCCTGCGCGATCGGCAGCACCACGTGGGAGTTGATGGCCGTCAGCGAACAGTTGATCACCTCGAAATCCGCGGCCGGAAAACTCTCTTCGAGCATCACGTCGAGAATCTGGCCAAAGCCGAGCCCCGGCTCGGGGATCCCCGCGGCAGCGGACGCACCCATCAGGAAGATCCGGTAGGTGACGTCGGTTTTTTCCCGCGGGAAGTTAACCAGGAGAGGTTTGCGGGCAATGGCCCGCGGGAAGAACCGCTCGCCGAAATGGACGTTGCTGCCCAGGCTTTCGTGCGCACTGACCGGCAGAAAAAGGCGCCACTTGTAGCCGTAGCCCGCCAGCCCGAGGCCGCCCTCGGCGACCAGGAGCAGGACGACGGGAAAGAGCACGGCCATGACCATCCTGACCGGCCACCGGTGGCGTTTAAGGAATGCCGCGAGTTCCGTCGCCGCCGCCGGCTGGACCGTCTTGCGGCCGGATGGTCGGCGTCCTTGGCTGCGTTTCTTGCTCATGATTGCCGCCACCTGCCTCGGGCGGTCTGGAGCAGGGCGAGCCCCGCCACCGCCGCGGTTTCGGTTCGCAGCACGTGGGGCCCGAGGTTTACCGGGACCGCGCCGGCGGCCTCCAGGGCGTCCGTTTCACCGGGCGACCAGCCGCCTTCGGGACCGATGAAGATGCTCAGCGTCGCCGGAGGGTCCGCCGCTTCACCGACATCCCCGGCGGACCCGACCAAGGGCGTACCGCCGGCGTCATCCGGACCGGGGACCGCGCCGTAGGCGATCGGCCCGGTGCCGCACAGTGTCAGGGCCGCTGCCGGATCCATCATACCATACAGGTGGGGCAGCCACGCCCGGCCCGATTGCTTCAGGGCGGCCCGCAGGATGGTCGTCCAGCGTTCCTGCTTGCCGCTGCGCGGGGAAACCACGCCGAATTCGCAATGCAGGGGCATGATCCCGTGGGCCCCCATCTCCACCGCCTTTTCCAGAGCCCACTCGAAGCGTTTGCCCTTGACCACGGCGCAGGCCAGGTAGAGGCGGGGCGGCGCCACCTCGGCCGCGGCGACCTCGATGGCCGTGATCCGGACGCGGGCCCGCCGGCGCTCTTGTCCTGCGGCGGCAGCCGTGAAGCGGTGGCCGCGACCGTCCACCAGCGTCAGCGCATGTTCCCGACCACCGCGCAGCACGGTAAAAAGGTGATGGCTCTCGTCCTGATCGAGAGCCACGGTGTCACCGACCCGGGGAACCCGGTCCGGATCGGTATTGAGAAAGAACTGCCGCACGCCCGCTCCCCGGGGCCGGGTTCGCACCCGGTCGCCCCGCCCTATTCGTATAGATGGCGGCCAGGGGCCGGAACCCGTCCCGCCAGCTCTTCGCGCAGATCTTCAAGCTTACGCTTCAGATCCTTGTCGAGTTTTTCCGGCGTCCAGGCGAGCACGCGGACCAGCTGGTCGCCGTTGCCCGGTCGGTTCACGTGGGGAATTCCCTTGCCGCGCATCCGGAAGATCTTGTGACTCTGGGTGCCGGCCGGAATCCGCAGGGACACCTTGCCCTCCAGGGTCGGTACCTCGACTTTCGTACCGAGGATCAGATCCACCGGCGACAGCGGCACGTCGATGAGCAGGTCATCGCCGTGGCGTTCGAACTTGTCGCTCTCCTCGACCTCGAAGATGACCCGCAGATCCCCCGCCGGCGACCCGGCTTCCCCGGCGTCCCCCTTGCCGGCGAGCTCCATGTAGTTGCCGGTGCTGACGCCCGCGGGCACCTTGATCTCGATCATTTCTTCACCGCGCACGGTTCCCGTACCCCGGCAGGAGTCGCAGGGGTCCTCGATGATGTTGCCGGAGCCCTGACAGCGCGGACACAGACCTTCGGTCATCATCTGTCCGAGCAGGGACTGACGGACCTGGCGGACCCGCCCCTGTCCGCGGCACTGGCTGCAGGTGACGGGCCGGCTGCCCGCCGCTGCACCGCTGCCCTCGCAGGTCGAGCACGGCACCTGCTTGTTGAGTTTGACCTTCTTCTTGGCGCCCTTGGCGGCTTCCTCCAGGGTCACGACGATCTCCAGCTGGAGGCTGCGGCCGCGCTGCTGCCGGCCGCCGCCGCCGAACATGTCCCCGAAACCGCCGCCGCCACCGCCGCCCATCCCGAAGTTGCGGAGGAAGCTCTCCAGAGCGTCATTCAGGTCGATGTTGAAGCCCGCTTCGCCGAAACCCCGCGCTCCGCCGAAGCCTGCCTGCTGGTCCATGTGTCCGAACTGGTCGAACTGGGTCCGCCGCTGCGGGTCCTTCAGGACCTCGTAGGCCTCGGTCGCCTCGCGAAAATTCTCGGCGGCTTTGGCATCGTCCGGGTTCTTGTCCGGATGGAACTTGATGGCCAACTGGCGGTAGGCCTTCTTGATCTCCGCCTCGGAAGCGTCACGCCCAACCCCGAGAACCTCGTAATAATCCCGCTTGCTCATTGGGTCCTCTTAACTGGAGATGATCACCCGGGAAGGCCGCAGCACCATGTCGCCGAACAGGAACCCCTGCTGGACGACCTCGATGACCTGGCCCGGTTCCACCCCATCGCGGGGCAGAGTGCCGACGGCTTCATGGACATTCGGATCGAATTCCTGTTCCAGAGCTTCGATCGGCACGACGCCCTTGTCCTTCAGGACGCCCCGCAGGTTCTGGAAGATGAGTTCAACGCCTTCCCGGAACCCCTGAGACTCCGCAGTATCGGAGTCGGGGTCCACCGATTGCAAGGCTCTTTCGAAATTGTCCTGGATATCCAGCAGGGACCGCAGGACATCGGCCTGGGCAAAACGGCGGCTTTCAACGATCTCCCGGCGGTTGCGCTTGCGGACATTGTCGAGTTCCGCCACGACCCGGAGCCACTTCTCCTGGAATTCATCCCGTTCACTGCGCAGGAGTTCTTCCGCTGTCAGCGCCGGAGCCTCGGCCGCGTCGCCAGCGGTCGCCGCGGACGCGGTTTCATCCTCGGTCGCCGCGGAAACCTCCGCGTCAGCGTCGGCGGCCTCCCGCACGACGTCCATCTCCGGAGCTTCGTCGTTCCCGCGGTCGGCCTGGGCCTTTTCCCTGGGGTCGGTCATGTTGCCATCTTCCCTTTCGTGGTGACATTGCCGGCGGTGATGGCCGATCCGCGCATCCGGATCAGCCGGACGGCCGACGGCCGGTGCGTCAATTCGCAAGAGCGCCGGGATCTTCGATCAGGACCTGCCGCAGGATATCCACCCCGTGAAAGGCCCGCTGGTAGGACATACGGCGCGGGCCGAGGACCGCCAGCATGCCGGGTTTGCCGTCGAGATCGATCCGCCCGGTCAGGATGGAGAATCGCCGCAGCGGCTCGTAGGGATTCTCCTCGCCGATCCAGACTTCCAGCCGGTCCGCCGACCGCTGGTTGAGGCGATCCAGGGTGCGCCGGATCAGGCGGGGCGACTCGATGAAACGAATCAGGGCCTTCAGGGGTTCCGGGTCGTGGAATTCCGGTTCTTCGAGAACCTTGGACACGCCTTCGAACTCGATCCCGCCTTCGTCGACCGTCGAGAACAGGGCCTGTCCTCGGCTGGCCATGGCCGCCGCACACCGCGTGACCGGCGTGCTGACCAGATCGAGGGAATCGAGGACTCCGCGCCCGATCTCCCCGACGGTCAGGCCCGCTATCTTGTCCGAAAGCAGGCGGGCCGCTTCCTCGACCACGGTCGCGGGTGTTTCCCGGGGCAGATCGACCAGCCCCGTACGCACCTGGCCGTCCTCGAGTACCACGACCATCAGCAGGCGGCGCAGGGTACGCGGATAGCATTCCACCCGCACGGCCCTGACCGCCGCCAGCTGCGGCCCGACGATGATGCTGATGTTGTCGGTCAGCCGGCTGAGCAGGGCCGCCATGGCCTTGAGCCGTTCGGCGCCGCCGGCCTGATTGATTGGCGCCCCATCGGCCAGCCGCTTCAGTCCCGGCGGCACATCATGCTGCTGCAGCGACCAGCTGGCCTGCAGCCGGTCGACAAACACCCGGAAGCCCGCATCGGTCGGCAGGCGGCCGGCCGAAGTATGGGGCTGATCGAGCAGACCCCCATCCTCGAGGGACTTCATCACCGCCCGGATCGTGGCCGACGAGAACAGACGGCGCAGGTACCGCTCCACCAGGCCGCTGCTGACCGGACGGCCGGTTTCGATGTTCAGCTTCACGACCGCATCCAGGATGTCGAGCGAGCGCGGAGGCAAATCGATATGTACGCGTTGATCGTTCATTCAACCCACCGGGTTCGTGCCAGCAATTGCCGTCAGGCCATAACAGCATCCCAAGGTAATCAATGGGAATTCAGGGTGTCAACCCGGCCAGGGCCTCCTCGATCGAATCGATCCTCAGGAACCCCTTTCCGGTCAGTACCAGGCGTCCGGACCGTACTTTCCACAGGCCCTCGGCGACCCCGCGTTCGAGATCGAGAGCCCCGTCGGGGACCGCCGGCAGCGGGATGCCGTCCGTCGTGCGCAACGCCAGGATGAGGCCTTCCAGCCGACGGGCGCCGCGATCGAGGGGATCCAGGTCCGCCACCGGCAGCCGACCGCCGGTGACAGCCTGCTGCCAGGTGTCGACATCGCGGTGATTGGCATAGCGCCATCGTCCCCAGAAACCGTGGGCACCGGGCCCCAGCCCCAGCCAGGGAAGACCCCGCCAGTAGTTGCGGTTGTGGCGCGACTCGCCGCCGGGCCGGGCGAAATTCGAAACTTCGTACTGCGGGAAACCCAGCTTCTCCAAGTGCGCGACGACCGCCAGGTACAGGGCCTCGGTATGGGCATCGGGCGGCAGCACCACCTGGCCCCGGCGGACCCTGTCGGCCAGGGCCGTGCCCGCGTGGAGCTCGAGAATGTAGACCGAGAAATGTTCGACACCCATGTCCGCCGCTTCGGACAGTTCGTCCAGCAGGGTCGCGGCGACCAGGCCCGGCCCGACGATCCAGTCGGCCGACACCCGCGGGAAAGTCCGGCAGGCGAGGGCCAGACCCCGGCGCGCCGTTGCCGGACCGCAGGCCCTTCCCAAAAGTGCGAGCACTTCAGACTGCAGGCTCTGCACCCCCAGGCTGACGCGGGCAATACCCGCAGCACGCCAGGCGTCGGCCACCGCCGGGGTCAGCGTCTCGGGATTGGCTTCGGCGGTGACCTCACAGTCGGCTGCCACCGCCAGCCGCCCGACCGTTCCCGTCAGCAAGCGGGTCATCAGCTCCGGTTCGAGTTCCGAAGGGGTGCCTCCGCCGAGGTAGCAGGTCTCCAGGGTCCGGCGACGGTCGGCCAGGACGGCGCAGGAGGCGCGGCGCAGCTCGAATTCGGCCAGCACCGCATCGACGTAGCGGGCCCGGGCGGCGGGCCCGTGGTCGGCGGTCCGGGCGAAGTCGCAATAAGAGCAGATGGAACCGCAGAACGGCACGTGGATGTAGAGGCCGAAGCCCCGCTCCGCCGCCGATGCTGCCGTAACGGCGGTCACCCTAGCGGATCAGGTCGCCGATCCGGCTCAACCGCGGCGCCCCCAGCAGTTTGATTCCCAGCGGGTGCTTGTTCTTGTCCCACGACCAGTAGATGAACATGGCCTTGCCCTTGATCAGGCTGGTGTCCAGCGCACCCCAGTAGCGGCTGTCCATGCTGTTGAAGCGGTTGTCGCCCATCATGAAGATGTGGCCCTCGGGAACCACATACACCTCGGGCGACCCGCGCCAGGGCCACGACTGGTTGCGCTGGTTGCGCACGAACGCGGCGCGGTCGCGCTTGGTCCGCGGCGGCGGGCAGCTCTCGGGATCGGCCCAGGTCGGCACGCAGGAGTGGTCTCCGTCCAGGTCGGCGAAATTGGATTCGTAGATCTCCCCGTTCACCCGCAGGACACCGTCCCGCACCTGTACGGTGTCACCGGCGACGGCCACGCACCGCTTGATGTAGTCCAGGTTGCGGTTATCGGGAAACTCGAAGACGATGATGTCGCCCTGTCGCGGCTCGCGGATGGCCGGCAGTTTCAGAACGGGCAGGCCGTCGATCAGCGTGGTCTGGCCGATCCGGATCCGCTCGGGCGTCTTGGCCCCATAGAGAAACTTGTTCACGAACAGGAAATCACCGATCTGCAGCGTCTCGAGCATCGACCCGGTGGGGATGCGAAACGCCTGGAAGACGAACTGGCGCAGCACCAGCGCGATCAGCAGCGCCGAGCCGATGGCTTTGGCATATTCCTTCAGGGTGTTCTTCTTCGGCGGCCGGACGTCGCCCTTCTTGCCGGCGTCAGCGCCGGTTGCGGTCTTGTCGGTGTCGGCGGCCGCCTGCTTGTCCCTGTCGCGTTTCTTGACCATCACTTCTCCCGCTTCGCGGCGTTCGGCCGCCTCATCGTTCCACCTTGAGCACGGCCAGGAAGGCTTCCTGGGGAATCTCCACCGAGCCTACCTGCTTCATGCGTTTCTTGCCCTCTTTTTGTTTCTCGAGGAGCTTGCGCTTGCGGGAAATATCTCCCCCGTAGCACTTGGCCGTGACGTTCTTGCGGAACGCCTTGACCGTGGTCCGCGCCAGGACGCGGGTCCCGACGGCCGCCTGGATGGCCACCGCGAACATCTGCCGCGGGATCAGTTCCTTCAGCTTCTGACACAGCTTCAGGCCCCAGTTGTAGGCATTGTCGCGGTGGACGATGCAGGTCAGGGCGTCGACCATTTCGCCGTTGATCAGAATGTCGAGCCGGATCAGGTCGTCTTTGCGGTGGTGCTTGTACTCGTAGTCCAGGGAAGCGTAGCCGCGCGTCACCGACTTGAGCTTGTCGTAATAGTCCACCACCAGCTCGTTCAACGGCAGGTCGAACTCGATGTTCACCCGTTCGGTGTCGAGGTATTCCATCTTGGTCTGGACCCCGCGCCGCTCGAGGGAAATCTGGATCACCGGACCGACATATTCCTTGGGCGTGATGACGGCGGCCCTGACGATGGGTTCGCGGATCTCCTCGATGTACTTCACGTCCGGCAGAAGCGCGGGATTCTCACAGATCTGGACCTTGCCGTTCTTCAGCAGGATCTCGTATTCCACGTTGGGCAGGGTTGCGATCAGGTTCAAACCGTACTCGCGCTCGAGACGCTCCTGCATGATCTCCATGTGCAGCAGCCCCAGGAAACCGCAGCGGAAGCCGAAGCCGAGAGCGGCCGACGTCTCCTTCTCCCAGGTCAGCGAGGCGTCGTTCATCTGCAGCTTCTGCAGGGCCTCGAGCATGTCGTCGTACTGGTCGTTGTCGACCGGATACATGCCGGAGAAGACCATCGGCTTGGCCTCGGTATAACCGGGCAGGGGTTCCGCGCAGGGCGTTTCGGCCAGCGTGATGGTGTCCCCCACGCGCACGTGCCGCACGTCCTTGGCGCCGGTGGCGATGTAACCCACCTCGCCGGAGGTCAGATCCTTCTGCGAAATACGTTCCAGGCGGAACCAGCCGATGTCGCCGACGTCGAACTGCTTGTCGTTGTTGAACACCTTGATGCGCTGGCCCTTCTTGATGGTGCCTTCGAACATGCGCACGTAGGCCACGGCACCGACATAGGGGTCGAACACCGAATCGAAGATCAGGGCCTTGGGCAGGGCATCGGGCGCGCCCACCGGCGGCGGCACCAAATCGACCACCGCGGTCAGAAGCCGGTCGATACCCTCGCCGGTCTTGGCGCTGACCAGCAGGATCTCCTCGGGCTCGCAGCCGAGCAGGTCGATGAACTGTTCGGTGACGTAGTCGACCCGGGCCGCCGGCAGATCGATCTTGTTGATGACCGGCAGGATCGTCAGGTCGTGTTCGAGCGCCAGGTACATGTTGTTGATCGTCTGGGCCTGGACACCCTGCACCGCGTCGACGACCAGCAGCGCCCCTTCGCAGGCGGCCAGGCTGCGACTGACCTCGTAGTGGAAGTCGACGTGTCCGGGGGTGTCGATCAGGTTCAGGGTCCAGGCGTCGCCCGCGGGATCGGTGTAGTCCATCCGGATGGGATGGCTCTTGATCGTGATGCCGCGTTCCCGCTCGAGGTCCATCGAGTCGAGGACCTGTTCCTTGATCTCCTTGCCCTTGAGCGTACCGGTGTGCTCGAGCAGCCGGTCGGCCAGCGTGCTCTTGCCGTGGTCGATGTGGGCGATGATGCAGAAATTGCGGGTTTTATCCCGAGCAAAGGCCATTTTGCTTCAGATCCATTCCGGTCGTGTTCACATGGGTTCAGAAGTCAGCGTGCGGATCGGTCCCAAAGATAGGGGTCAGAACTTCTTTCGCCACTGGAAAACCGTCAACTGCGGTCCGCCCGCGGCTCCGGGCATGGTGCCGCCGACCGGCCCGAAGGTGTCGTCCCACCGGTCGGGTACCGGCACCGGGTCACGGTCGAAGTTGAACAGGTGCGCCCCTACATAGGCATCCAGGGCGATGATCAGCAGCACGCCGCCGGACCACCAGGCGAAGTCCCGCATCTGCTCCCAGCTCTCCTCGGCAACCGCGTTGTAGCGGGCGTAGTTGGGATCGTCCACGGGAAAAGTGCGCGCGAAGTCCCGGGCGCGGACGGCCTGCCGGTCTCGGGACAGGATATTGGTCCAGAAGTACATCTCGGCACCGTACGCCAGCGCCGCTTTCCAGCTGTTGTCGGAAGCCAGCTGTCCCCAGCCCGGAAACAGGGGCGTCATCAGGACGGCCATCGTCGGGCTGACACCGGTGTTCCACATGTCGATGGAGCCGATGTCGATGCTGCCGGGCGTCGGCTCCGGCACGGTCTCGTCCGCGACGACCGGGGCCAGCGAATCCACCACCGCGGCGGCGGTCTGGCCGGCGGCCGGTCGGGCCGTCAGGAGAAGGATCAGGGCTACCGGGATCCAGCGCATCAGGCCGCCTTCCCGGCGCCGAAACGCACATTGAGTTTCTCATCGAGCCGGCGTACCTCATGGCGGCCGGCCGCCAGATAGCCCGCCTCCCCGTCGACATGAAATGCCACCTGGTCCGGAGCCTCGAAGGCCAGGCCGCTGCAGGGCACCAGGGAGATGGCTTCGTGCTCGAGGCGGTCGCCGCGCGCGGCCGCCGGCAGCAGCCGAAGCCCCGCTGCCGGTCCGACCGGCCGGATCAGACAGGCGTCCAGGAGACCGTCGTCCCACCGGGCATCGGGGGCGAACCGAAAGCCGCCGCCGGTCAAAGGACCGTTGCAGATCTCGGCAAAGAAAAACCGGCCGGCGACGGAATCGGCGCCGGTGGGCCCTTCCCACTCCCAGTGGATGTCCTGACCCCGGTACCCCAGCAGTGTGCCGACGGCCGCCAGCGAGTAGCGGAGTGGGCCGAGCCAGCGCCACAGACCCGCAGCGCGGTTGGAAACCAGACCGCTGGCCAGCAGCCCGAGCGAGTTGACGAAGACATGATCGTCGATGGCGAAAGCGTCGACAGGACGGTCCTCGCCCCGGGCCAGGGCGGCCAGACCGGCGGCGACCGTGCCGCAGCCGATGCCGGTGGCGAAGTCGTTCCCGCTGCCCGAGGGCAGAACCCCCAGGGGGCAGCCGGTGCCGACCAGTCCGAGCGCCGTCTCGTGCACGGTGCCGTCGCCGCCGACGGCCACCACCAGGTCGTAGCGGCCCGCGCCGTCACGGGCGGCAGCCGTCGCATCGCCCGGACCGGCGGTCAGGTGCAGCGTGACCGTGTGCCCCAGATCCGCGACCAGGGCGGAGGCCTGCGCGGCACCAAGGCGGCGCTTGGCGTTTCCGGAAAAGGGATTGGCGATGACCAGGGTCCGGGTCAAGGATACCTCGCTAAGGCGCGGTGGGATGAAGCTGGCGGGAATGTGTGGGAATCGAACCCACCTCGGACGGTATGACGCGCCCGACAAAAGGATTTGAAGTCCCCGGCGGTCACCAGACCACACTCATTCCCGCCTGGTATGTCGCGTAGGCCGCTTCCGGGCGGTTCAGCCTGCCGTAGAACCTGACTCAACCATAGGCGACCATCTCGATTTCCACCAGAACATCTTTCGGCAGCCGCGATACTTCAACCACGGACCGCGCCGGGGGTTCCCCGGGAAAGAACTCGCTGTAGACCTCGTTGATCGCCGCGAACTCTCCCATGTCCCGGATGAACACCGTGGCCTTGATCACATCGCCGAGCGTCAGCCCCCCGGCCTCGACGATCGCCTGCGCGTTCATGAGCGCCTGGCGGGTCTGTGCGGCCGCCGTGTCGCCCACGATTTCCATGGTGGCCGGATCGAGGGGGATCTGCCCCGCGGTGAACAGGAACCCCCCCGCGGCATTCGCCTGACTGTAGGGTCCGATGGCGGCCGGCGCCCGGTCCGTCCGGATGATTTTTCGCGTCATGTCGTCTCCCCGCTCTTGGGTTCCGCTGGTGGTGTCGGCGCACCCATTCTAACCCGGGGACGGCCCCGGTTCCAGGCTTGCCTTGAACCGGGGCAGGTTCCCGGCAACCAGAAGGGCGACGACACGCGGTCGTCGCCCTTCGGTTTGTCCCAACGTCAGACCGTCCTACTCCACGGTGACCGCCTTCGCGAGGTTCCGCGGCTGGTCCACGTCCTCGCCGCGGATCACCGCGATGTGGTAGGCCAGCAGCTGCAGCGGGATCACCGACAGCAGCGGCATCCAGAAGTTCATCGAATCCGGGATGGTGATCACATGGTCGCTCAGGGCCGCGATCTCCGTGTCGCCTTCGGTCACGATGCTGATGATCTTGCCGTCACGGGCCCGCACTTCCTGGACGTTGCCGACGATCTTGTCGTAGCTGCCGTCCTTGGTCGCGATCACCACCACCGGCATGTCCGGATCGATCAGGGCGATCGGTCCGTGCTTCATCTCCGCCGCGGGATAACCCTCGGCGTGGATGTAGCTGATCTCCTTCAGCTTGAGCGCCCCCTCCAGGGCGATGGGGAAGTTGACGCCCCGTCCCAGGTACAGGCAGTTCTTGTGGTTGGCGTAGACCTCGGCGATGCGTTTGATGGCGTCCGACTGGTCCAGCACCTTCTGCACCAGGTCCGGCAGCTTGATCAGTTCGTTGAGCATCTGCGTGCCGCGGTCGGCGCTCAGGTGGGTGCGTCGGCCGAAGAGGATCGCCATCAGGGCCAGGATCGTGACCTGGCTGGTGAAGGCCTTGGTCGAAGCGACGCCGATCTCCGGTCCGGCGTGGATGTAGACCCCGCATTCGCTCTCACGAGCGATGGTCGACCCGACCACGTTCGTGATGCCCAGGACCTTGGCCCCCTTGCGCTTTGCCTCGCGCATGGCTTCCAGGGTGTCGATCGTCTCTCCGCTCTGGCTGATCACCAGGCACAGGGTGCCCGGCTCGATGATCGGCGAGCGGTAGCGGAATTCGGATGCGTACTCCACCTCGACCGGAATGTGGGCGTATTCCTCCAGCAGGTACTCGCCCACCAGACCGGCATGCCAGCTGGTCCCGCAGGCCAGGATCACGATGCGCCGGATGTTGCGCAGTTCCCAGTCCGTCAGTTCGATGCCGCCGAGCTTGACATCCCCGGACTCGGGCAGGATGCGGCCGCGGAAGGAATCGCGGATCGTCTGCGGCTGCTCGAAGATCTCCTTGAGCATGAAGTGCTCATAGCCGCCCTTCTGGATCTGGCCCAGGTCCCAGGTGATCTCCTGGATCTCCTTGGTGATCTCTTCGTTGTTGATCGTCGTGGTGTTCACGCCTGCGGGCGTCAGGGTGACCATCTCGCCGTCGTCGAGATAGATGACCTGGCGGGTGTGGCCCATGATCGCGGCCACGTCGCTGGCCAGATAGTTCACGCCGTCGCCGACGCCGACCACCAGGGGACTGCCGCGCCGGGCGCCGACGATCAAATCGGGTTCTTCGACATGGGTCACCGCGATGCCGAACGCTCCGTGGACCACGCCCAGGGCCTTCTGGACCGCCTCGACGAGATTACCGTCGTAGAAGTCCTCGATCAGGTGGGCCAGAACCTCGGTATCGGTGTCCGACTCGAAGACGTGGCCCTTCTTGCCCAGCTGAACCCGCAGGGCATTGTGGTTTTCGATGATGCCGTTGTGGACCAGGGCGATCTTCCCGGATACGTGCGGATGCGCGTTCACCTTGTTGGGCGCGCCGTGCGTAGCCCAGCGCGTATGGGCGATGCCGCAGGTCCCCTTGAGGGAGGCCCAGTCGACCGCGGCTTCCAGATTCTTGATCTTGCCTTTCTCCTTGAAGGTCAGCTGCCCGTCCGCGCCGATGAGCGCCAGTCCGGCGCTGTCGTAGCCGCGGTATTCCAGTCGCTTGAGGCCTTCGATGAGGATGCTGGCTGCATCCGGGGTGCCCACGACCCCGACGATTCCGCACATGGATGATTCCCTTCCGCCGATTCCAGATAACGGGCCGCCGCCTGATCCGGCAGCGGAGCCCTAGTTGGTCTTTACCTTTTCAATCAATTCGACCGCAGTCCGCTCGTCTTGAGCCTCCGCGATGATGCGCACGACAGGTTCGGTATTGGAGGGCCTGACATGCACCCAGGCGTCCGCGCCGATCCACTTCAACCCGTCACGCCGGTCGATCTGTCCCGGGCCCAGGCCGCTGAGACGGGCGGCCAGCTGTTCGCCCTGCGGCAGGTCGTCGCTGCCGACCTTGGTCTTGACCATCGCCACGGGCGGCAAACCGCCCGCCAGATCGGCCAGCGAGCCGCCGGACTCGGCAACCGCCTGCAGGATCATGGCGATGCCCACCAGCGCGTCGCGCCCGGCGTGAATCGCCGGGTAGATCACGCCGCCGTTGCCTTCGCCGCCCAGCACGCAGTTCTCGCCGAGAATGGTCTCGACCACGTTGGCTTCGCCCACAGGGGTGCGATACACCTTCTGGTCATGTTTGGCCGCCACCTTTTCGATCAATCCGGTCGTCGACAGGTTGACCGCCAGCGGGCCAGGCGTCTTGCCCAGCAGGAAGTCCGCCGCCAGCGCCAGAGTCATCTCCTCGCTCAGAGCGGTGCCGGCGCCGTCCACGAGCGCCAGACGGTCGACGTCCGGATCCACGGCGAAGCCCAGATCGGCGCCGCGAGACTTGACCTCGGCGCAGAGGTCCTTCAGGTGCGCGGGCGTGGGTTCCGGATCGTGGGGAAAGCGCCCGGACATCTCGCAGAACAGCGGTGTGCAGCGGACGCCGAGGGCGTCCAGCAAGGCGGGCACGATATTGCCGCCGGCACCTTCGACGGCGTCGACGACCACATGCAGGCCGCGGCTGCGGATCCGGTCAACATCGAGCCAGTCCATCGCGCAGATGGCGGCGATGTGCGCACGGTCGGCACCCTCACGGCCGCTGACGGTCCCCAGCTTATCGAAGGCCACGTGGCCCGAACCGTCTTCGTAATGCTGCCGCAGTTCCCGGTTGTGGGCCGCGGTCAAAAACAGTCCGCCGCCATCGAGGAACTTCAGCGCGTTCCACTGCTGGGGGTTGTGGCTGGCGGTGATGATGACCCCGCCGACGGCGTCGCTCTCCTGGACGGCCATCTCCGTGGTCGGCGTCGTCGCGATCCCGATGTCCCAGACATCATGACCGGTGGAAACCAGGCTGGCGGCAACGGCGTCGAACACCATCGGTCCGCTCAACCGCGTATCCCTGCCGACGACCACCGGCCCCGGCGGCAGCCAGGCCCCGAAGGCCGATGCCCAGCGGGTGACGGTGACCGCGTCGAGGCCGTCGCCGATCACACCCCTGATCCCGGAGATACTCACGCGCAACGCCAAATGATTCATCCTCTCGAAATTTCACGCACAGACCGGTACCGCCGCACGCTGTGGTGCGATCGCCCGGCAAAACAAACACGTCCGCTTATTCTACCAGCGGCGGCCCGAGTGGACAAAGAACAAAAAAACCCGCGTCTCCGCAGGTTTAGAGGGGCAGTTTGTCAGGATTTTCTGGAGCTGGTGTGCGGATTCGAACCGCAGACCTGCTCATTACGAGTGAGCTGCTCTACCAACTGAGCTACACCAGCATCCGGAAAATTGCTCGACAGAGGTGGTGCCTGGGGGCGGAATCGAACCACCGACACCATGATTTTCAGTCATGTGCTCTACCAACTGAGCTACCCAGGCTCCCACTGTCTACCGCTCGACGCGGGATGGGAATAAAACACCGCAGGGAATGGATTGTCAAGCGGGAGGGGGTATTTTTCCGTCCGCCGGCCCGGCGCCCCTAAGCCCGAGCCGCCAATGTGCTTGCAAAACCCGTCAGCTGGCGGCTCGTTCGGTCAGAGTGGCGATCGTGCTCACCAGATCGTCCAGTTCGAACGGTTTGTAGAGACAGGCGTCGGCCCGCGACCAGGTGGCGATGAATTTTTCACGGTCCTGCGTGTCCAGCTTGCGTGCGGTCAAGAGGAGGATGGGGAAAGGTTTGGCTTCGGGATCGTTGTCCATCCACTCCTTGAGCATGCGGCTGACCTCGTAGCCGTTGCACCCGGGAAGCATCACGTCCAGGATCATGAAATCCGGCGGATTGCGTTTGGCCTTGTCCAGGCCCTCGAGTCCGTCCACGGCGGTATCCACCGCAAAACCCTGTTTCTCCAGACTGAATTCGAGCGTATCGCGGATGTCCGGTTCGTCGTCGACAACGAGAATACTCAAGGCGCGCTCCATTATTCTATCCTCCATGAGTCCGGGACCGGTCCCGATCCAATGCGTGATCCTCACCTAGGATTCGGCCCGGTTCGGCGGAAGTTGAAGGATTAACCTCCAGAAAACGCCAATCCAGGGAATCGCCGTCGGCAACTTGAAACCGTCCCGCCAGATTCCAGCGGCGGTTCAGGGCCCGCGCGTCGGCGACGGCACACGCCAGCAGGCCAGGCTGGAGCTCCGTATCGGCGGCCACCAGCGGGCGGGCCTCCCCGAGCCAACGTCGGATCCGGACGCCGGCAACAGCCGCGTCCGCGCCCAGGCACCGCCAATCGATCAATCCCACGACGGGCGCCGTCCCGGCTGTCTGCAAGTCGGTCAGAACCTGCCCGAACCGGCGTGCGGCGGTCAGGAAGCCGGCGGTGGCTTGGTTGCCGGGAAGTTCCAGCCGGAAGGCGGAACCCGGGCCCGGTCGCCGTTCCACGCACAGATGGCCCGCCTGGGCCTCGGCCAGCCTTCTGGCGATCGTCAGCCCCAAACCCCAGCCCTCGGTGGGACCAGCGGGACCCTGGGGTCCGCGACGGAAAGGCTCGAAGGCCAGGTCGTCGAACCCTGCCGGCAGTCCCGGTCCGTCGTCGGTGACGATCAGATGCCCCACGTCCACGCCGGGTTCCGCCCATGGCGCCAGCCGACCGGCCAGCGGTTCGGACGGGGTCGCTCCCGCCGCCCAGCACACACGGACCTGCCCCGCCGCCGGGGTGAATTTCAGGGCGTTGCCCACCAGGTTTCCCAGGATCCTGGTCACCAGATCCCCGTCGGCGTAGGCCATGACGGAGTCCGGAACACCGGCCAGATCCACTGTGCGTTCGCGGTACGGGCCTGCCGCCAGAGCCATGGCCACCGCGTCCCTGATCACCGGTCCCAGATCGAGATCGCGGGCGCGAACCCGAACCTGTCCTTCCATCAGGACGGCCGGATCGAGCGCATCGTTCACCAGACGCTGCATCGCGCC
>Ga0316201_10001559_pt1 | contig 15583 bp, 14 predicted proteins | sample CS6wburrow_MG_FD_204516 | JGI IMG/M metagenome (GOLD analysis project Ga0316201, IMG submission 204516) | Coastal sediment microbial communities from Delaware Bay, Delaware, United States - CS-6 worm burrow | ecosystem: Environmental > Aquatic > Marine > Coastal > Sediment | place: USA... | reverse complement strand
CCCGCGCTGGCCATCCAACCGGTCCCGGCTTCGTCGACGGCCGTGGGCCCGGCTCGCAGGCGGCGCTGGCCATTGGCTTTCGGAGCCCTCGTGGTGGTGGCGGTCGGCGCGGCCTGGGGAGTTCGGGCGTTCGAGAGTCCGCCCGTTCCGCAGGGCGTCAACTCGCTGGCCGTGTTGCCGTTCCTCAACCTGACGGGCGACCCGGGTACCGAGCACCTGGTGGATGGGATAACCGATGAACTGATCTCGACGCTTTCGCGAGTACCCGAGCTAAAGGTTCCTGCCCAGACGACCTCGTTCCACTTCAAGGGCCGACCCCTGGACGCGCGCGTGATGGGCGACTCGTTGGGTGTCGCCGTATTGCTGGAAGGCAGTGTTCGCGGGGTCGATGACGGCATTCGGATCACTGCACAGTTGATCGATGCTGAGAGCGGCTTTCACCTGTGGACGGACACGTACGATCGTCCGCACTCCGACTGGCCGAGGATTCCCTCTGAATTAGCGGCGTCGGTTGTCACGATGCTGGGGCTCGGGGAGGACGTCGAGAGCGCACGCTTCAAGCCGCGAACCGAGGTTTTGAGTGCCTGGGAGGACTACGAGAAGGGCCGCCGCTACTGGCGACTGCGACTGAGAGAGGGGCACGATACGGCATTCGCCGCGTTTCGGCGCGCCATCGAGGCGGATTCGTCGTTTGCCCTGGCCTGGTCGGGGCTGGCGGATACTCATCTCACGGCGATGGACTACGGGGATATCCCGCGCAACGATTCGGTCAGGGCCGAGACTCGTGCCCTGGCTATCCGGGCCGTGGTTCTCGACTCCACGCTGGCCGAGACCCGCACGTCGCTTGCGGCCGCTCTATTCATCGTGGACGGGGATCGTGAGGCAGCCGAGGCGCAGTATCTGCGGGCAATCGAAATCGACCCCGGTTACGTGGTCGCCTACTACTGGTACGCGGAGCTCCTGAACCGCTCGGGCCGATACGACGACGCGCTTCGGGTAATCACGCGGGCCTATGAAGTCGACCCCCTCTCGCCGGTTGGGATTCACCACCTGGGCTGGAACCTCATGTGGAATCAGGCTCGGGTCGCGGACGCCCTGCGCTACTTCGAATACGTTCTGGATCTCGAGCCCGCCTTCCGTAATGCCCAGATCAACCAGGCTGTCGCGCTGGCCTTTCTCGGCAGGTTCGACGAGGCGCGCGAAGCGGCGCTGCGCATGTTGGAGACGAACCCGAACGACATGGCAGTAGCCACGAACACCGTTCGCATTCTGGTCCTCGTTCGCGACTACGATCGTCTTGAGGCAATCGTCGATTCAATGGACGCCTCTCAGTCGCGGTACGCTCACTACTACACGGCCCAGGTGTACGCTCACCAGGGCCGTTTCGAGGACGCCCTTGCCGAGTATCGGGCGGCAGCTGTGCGGTACGGGGACGATGATGAGCTGAAGCTGCTGATCTCGTACACGTATGCCCTGGCAGGGGACACGGCCCGCGCCAGGGCCATCGCAGACCCCATCGTGGCCAAGGCGGATAGTCTATGGGTCACGCAGCGCGACAGGCAGAGCCGCTGGCTACTGAGAGAAGCTGCGGGCGTATACGGGGCCATAGGTGACGGCGACACCGCTTTCGAGCTTCTGGAGCGGGTGTTCGAGATCAACAAGGGGACCCTGGCGAATCTGGCCGTGCATCCCAAGTTGGTTTCCCTGCATGACGATCCTCGGTTTGACGACATGCTGGCGCGCCTCGGCCTGCCGAAGATCGAGGGTCTCTGACGGGCGCGGATCCGCAGTACGGTTGGTTTCGTTGACCCCTTGGTGACGAACCGCAGCATCCTCCACCCATGTCCCCCACGATCCGGGAATGGCCGCCTGCCGACCGGCCACGCGAGCGCCTGGCGGCGCAACCTCCGAGTGCCCTCTCATCGCGCGAGCTGCTCGCCGTCCTCCTGGGCTCGGGTGGGGCAGGGCGCACGGCGGTGGATCTCGCCTCGGAGGTCCTCGTCCGCTATGGGGGCTCTCTCCGCCGCCTGGGGGCCGCCGAACCCGGGGAGCTGGCCACCGGGCCGGGGATCGGCCCCGCACGCGCCTGCACGCTTGTGGCGGCGTTTGAGCTTGGAAGGAGGGCGTCGGCTGAGCCTGCGCGACGCGAGTCCCGTATCCAGGGGCCGGGCGACGTCTTCCGAAGGCTGGGTCCGGCCCTTCGGGACCGGAAGCAGGAGGAGTTCTGGGCGGTTTACCTCGATACGCAGAACCGGGTGATCTCGGAGCGCTGCGTTACGGTGGGCCTTCTCAACTCATCGCTCGTACATCCCCGCGAGGTGTTCGCTCCGGCCATCGCCCACGCGGCGGCCAGTGTGGTGCTTGCGCACAATCATCCGAGCGGGGACCCGGACCCATCTCCCGAGGACCTGGAAGTGACGTGGCAGCTCGTGGAGAGCGGCCGACTGCTCGGAATCCCGGTGCGCGACCACATCGTCATCGGTGACGGCCGGTACGTCAGCCTCCTCGAAAGGGGGTTGGTGCCCGGTGTCGGTCCGGAGGTGGCGCTTCGGAGCCGCAATCGGGCGGGAACCTGAGACCTCGGCGCTTTGCATGGCACGCGAGTTGCTCTCTATGTTTGAATTCACCCCGGCCCGGCCGTGAGAGCGGATCAGGGCAACTCGCTGCCCGGTACGGGTATGCGTCAGGGACACTCGTTTCTCGAAGGAATGCCGTGGCCACGAAGTCCACCGAGGTCAGGAAGAAGGACGACTCAGCCCCTCACCAGGGGGACTCGGCGGCGTCCATCCTGCCGCCGGAGTTCATGGAGGCGATAGCGGGATCCGAGGATCGCCTCGACCTCGAACTCCTGGCCCTGGCGTTCCAGTATGCCAAGGACAAGCACGCCGGGCAGAAGCGCAGCTCGGGTGAGGACTACATCACGCACTGCGTCCAGGTCGCCACCATTCTGGGCGAGATCCACCGCGACACCGTGAGCATCGCCGCATCCCTCCTGCACGACGTGGTCGAGGACAGCCGCACGACGGTCGAGGAAATCGAGCGCGAGTTCGGCAGCGAGATCGCCACGATCGTGGACGGCCTGACCAAGATCTCGCGGGTGGAGATCCGGTCGCTGGCCGAGCGGCAGGTAGAGACCTACCGGAAACTGCTGTTGTCGATGGCCCGCGACGCCCGCGTGATCATCGTGAAGCTGGCCGATCGTCTCCACAACATGCGGACCCTGGAACACCTGAACCCGGCCAGTCAAAGGCGAATCGCCCTCGAAACGCGGGATATCTATGCCCCGCTGGCCCACCGCCTGGGGATGGCCCGGGTGCGCTGGGAGCTGGAGGACCTGGCGTTCAAGTTCCTCGAGGCCGAGGAGTACCGCGCGGTCGCGACGACGGTGTCCGACAAACGCAGCGAACGGGAAGCCCTGATTGCGCAGATGGTGGCGCCGCTCAGGGAGGAGCTCCGCGCGGCGGGACTGGATTGCGACGTGGAGGGGCGGGCCAAGCACCTGTGGTCGATCCACCGCAAGATGGCCAAGCGCGGTCGGCCGTACGAGGAGATCTACGACGGACTCGCGGTGCGTGTGATCCTGGATTCGGTCCGGGACTGCTATCACGCGCTGGGTGTGATCCACAACAAGTGGACTCCGCTTACGGAGCGCTTTCACGACTACATCGCCACCCCGAAGTCGAATCTGTACCAGAGTCTGCACACGACCATCTTCGGTCCGGGTGGACGGCTGTACGAGATCCAGCTTCGCACGGAGGAGATGCACCGCACGGCGGAGCTCGGGATCGCCGCTCACTGGAGGTACAAGGAGAGCCGGGAAGGCGACGAGGTCGATGAGAAGCTCACGTGGTTCCGGCAGGTGCTGGAGTGGCAGCAGGAGACGCGCGAGCCGGAGGAATTTCTCGAGTTCCTGAAGATCGACCTGTTCCAGGACGAGATCTTCGTGTTCACCCCCGCGGGTGATGTGAAGCAGCTTCCCAAGGGCGCGACACCGATCGATTTCGCCTACGCGGTCCACACGGAGGTCGGGACGCGGTGTTCCGGCGCGAAGGTGAACGGCCGGATCGCGCCCCTGTCCCGCGCGCTCCGAAACGGGGACACGGTCGAGATCCTGACCTCCGACTCGCAGACGCCGTCGCGAGACTGGCTGGGGTTCGTTCAGACGAGCCGCGCCCGCCATCGCGTCAAGCAATGGATTCGACGGGAGGAATACGACTCGTCCGTGCGGTTGGGACGCGAGATCCTGGCCAGGGAATGGCGGCGCAAGCACCTGAAGCCCACCGAGGCCGAGATCGAGGCGGCGGTCAAGGCTCTGGGCGTCAACGACGGAGCCGACGGCCTGTTCGCGGCCGTCGGGCGGGGGGACATCGGCATGACGAAGGTCATGCGGGCGGTGTTCCCCGAAGACATGCCCGAGCGCGAAAAACTCGACCACCCGCTCTCGAAATTCGTGAAGAAGGTATGGAGCGGGTCGAAGGGCGTACGGATCCAGGGCATGGACAACCTGATGGTCCGCTATTCCCAGTGTTGCCAGCCAGTTCCGGGTGATGAGGTAATCGGATACATTACCGTTGGACGGGGCATCTCGATCCACCGGCGCGACTGTCCGAATGTCCTCAACCTCCCCGACCTGCCGGAACGGCGCATCGTGATCGATTGGGACGACGACGGCGCCCAGCGGTTCCTGGTTCGGATCGTCATGGAGGGGACGGACCGTCACGGCCTGTTCGCCGACATAGCCAAGTCGATCAGCGACACGGGCACCAACATCCAGTCGGCCGACATCAAGTCCACCGAGGGGGGCATGACGGGGCAGTTCGTGGTGGAGGTCGAGAACCTGGCTCACCTCAAGAAAGTGATGCGGCAGATCCGCAGGGTGAAGGGCGTGATCAGCGTGGAGCGGAAAGAGAGCTTCGGCGACAGCGACCTGACCCTGGAGGTGTAGGGCCCCTTCCGGTCGTCACTCCGACAGACGCGTGATCTCCGCGTCGATCTCCGCCACCTGGGCTTCCAGCTCCGCCATCAGGTCGATCGAGCGCTGCGCGCCCGGATCGATTCGGAGCATTGCCGCGACCACGCTGTCCCGCAGGGTCGCGAAAGCCTGCGCAACCACGGGATCCTGAAACGCCCTGTCGATGACCGGTCGAAGGCTGCGCTCCACTTCAGCCAGTTCCGCCGCCACGGCAGCTCGCTCTTCCGGTGTCACCGGGCGCGGATCATTCTCGCCCTGTTGCAGCAACTGCGGTGTGGCCATGTCCTGCAGGTCGTGCCCCACGGCCCGGGCGCGGTCGAGGAGGTCGACCGCCTCCGGATCGTCGCGGAGCACGGCGGCTCGCAGTTCGGCGTTGAACGTATCCTGCGCGGCGCGGACCGCCGGCTCCCCGAGCGCCTGGATCTGCACCCCTCGGATCACGTTCTGCACGGACGAGAACTGCATCAGCCGTGAACGTCGCTGGCTCCGCAGCTCAGCCAGCTCTTCCTGCCTCGCAGAATCCGAACACGAGATGACCGTGGTGAGAAGCACGGTCATCGCGATCGGAATGCGCATGTGTCGAGTCATGTCGGCCTCTGGTGCAGCCCCTTGTACGAGCGGTAGTGAGGCCGCAACGTGATCGGCGCGCCGCGTCGAGTCAAGCGGGCTCGGACGGGGCGGGTAAGCCGCCGGCCAGGCGGCCATAGAGGAGATGTCGTGACACCAGATCGTTTCGCTCTCGAGCTTCCGTTCGAGCCGACCGGCGACCAGCCGGAAGCCATCAGGACGCTGGCCGACGGCGTGCGCCAGGGCGAGCGCTGGCAGACCCTTCTGGGCGTCACCGGGAGCGGGAAGACGGTCACCATGGCGGGCGTGATCCAGGAGACAGGCCTCCCGACGCTGGTCATGAGCCACAACAAGACCCTCGCCGCCCAGCTGTACGGCGAATTGAAGCAGTTCTTCCCGCGAAACGCGGTCGAGTACTTCATCTCCTACTACGACTACTATCAGCCCGAAGCGTACGTGCCGACGACGGACACGTACATCGAAAAGGACGCGTCGATCAACGAGGACATCGATCGACTGCGGCTTCGGGCCACGTCCTCCCTGATGGAGCGGAGCGACGTGATCATCGTCGCCTCGGTTTCCGCGATCTATGGCCTGGGCGATCCGCGCTCCTACCGCTCCCAGATGCTCACGCTGGAGGTCGGTCAGCAGATCGGGCGCCGCGACATCCTGGCGGGTCTGGTCCAGATCCAGTATGGCCGGAACGACATCGACTTTCGGCGGGGTACGTTCCGGGTGCGAGGCGACGTCATCGAGGTGTTGCCGGCGTACGAGGAGCAGGCCGTCCGCATCGAGCTGTTCGGCGACGAGGTGGAGCGCATCACCAAGATCGATCCTCTGACGGGCAAGGCGATCGCCTCGCTCCAGCGTACGGCCGTCTTCCCGGCCACTCACTACGCGGTGGACCCGGCTCGCCTGGAGAGGGCGATCGATGGAATCCTGACCGAACTCGAGATCCGCCTGATGGATCTGCGGACCGACGGCCGGCTGCTGGAGGCCCAGCGACTGGAGCAGAGGACCCGGTTCGACGTGGAGATGCTTCGTGAGATGGGGGTGTGCCAGGGGATCGAGAACTACTCGCGCTATTTCGATGGCCGAGAGCCGGGAGAGAGGCCCTACTGCCTGCTCGACTACTTCCCGAAGGACTTCCTCGTCATCGTCGACGAGTCGCACGTCAGCATCCCGCAAATCGGGGCGATGTACAAGGGAGACCGCAGCCGCAAGACGACCCTTGTCGAGTACGGCTTCCGGCTGCCGTCCGCCCTCGACAACCGGCCGCTCGAGTTCGAGGAGTGGGAGGCCATCGTACCATCGGTCATATTCACCAGCGCGACACCCGGGGACTACGAGCTGGGTCGCTCAGAGGGGGTGGTGGTCGAGCAGCTCATCCGGCCCACGGGGTTGCTCGATCCGGGAGTCGAGATCCGGCCGGTGTCGGGCCAGGTGGACGACCTTCTCGAGGAGATCCGGGTCCGCACGGCCCGCTCGGAGAGGATCCTCGTAACCACGCTGACCAAGCGGATGGCCGAGGACCTGTCCGAGTACCTGGCGGCGCGGGGCGTCCGGGTGCGATACCTGCACAGCGACATTCACACGATTGAACGGGTCGAGATACTGCGCGAACTTCGTCTGGGGGTATTTGACGTGCTCGTCGGCATCAATCTCCTTCGCGAGGGATTGGATCTGCCCGAGGTGTCTCTGGTGGCGATCCTGGACGCGGACAAGGAAGGGTTCCTCCGGTCCGAGACCTCGTTGATCCAGACGATCGGGCGGGCGGCACGGAACGCCGAGGGCAAAGCGGTGATGTATGCCGACCGGATCACGGGATCGATGCAGCGGGCCATTGGCGAGACGGATCGGCGCCGCCTGGTCCAGGCCGAATACAACGCGGAGCACGACATCGTGCCGCGGACGATCGTGAAGTCGGTGGAGCAGATTCGCTTCACGACCTCGGTTGCGGATGCACGGGTAGCCGAGTCACCGGGGCCGGGGGGGCGCTACGCGGGCGTCGATCCAGCCGAACTGGCGCACCAGCTGGAGAACGAGATGAAGCAAGCCGCCCAGGCCCTCGACTTCGAACGGGCGGCTCGCCTGCGTGACGAACTGTTCGAGGTACGGGCCGCGATGGAAACGGGACCCGGCAAGTCGAATCGGAGGCGATCTCGGTGAGCGCTTTCGAGATCGGACCGTTCGAGTTGACCGAGCCGGAACTGGCCCAATACGGGCGAGACATCGGGCGCGTCGCGCTGGAGGCCGGAGTGTTCGTCTGCCTGTACGGTGACCTGGGGGCGGGGAAGTCGACCCTTGCCCGTGCCGCCTGCAGGGGAGCGGGGGTGACGGGACCGGTTCCCAGTCCCACCTTCACGCTCGTCAACCAGTACCAAGGCCGGGGCGGTGCGGTGGTCCAACATGCCGACCTGTACCGCGTCGAAACGGTGGAAGGGCTTGCGGACATGGGCTGGGAGGGCCTGCTCCAATCGGATGATATGGTGCTGGTGGAATGGGCCGACCGGGCGGATGGCTACCTGCCTGCGGATCGCTGGGACGTGCGACTGGATTTCCTGGCGGACCCGGCCCGTCGCCAGGTGGCCCTTCGGGCTTGCGGCCGGGTGCCCCGGTTGCCCGCGCCGCAGCCTGCCGAGGAGGATCCATCGTGTTGAGGCTCGCGCTGGACACCAGCACGCCGGTGGGGAGCGTGGCCATCGGCAGGGACGCCGAGGTCCTCGCCGAATCGCTCCTGCGCGTTCGTGCGACGCATTCCGAGGCCGTGCTCCCGGAGATCGACCGATTGCTTACCGGCTGCGGGCTGAGCGCCTCCGACCTTCAAGGCGTGGTCGTGGGTGGCGGGCCCGGCTCGTTCACGGGAGTTCGGATCGCAGCGGCATTGGCAAAAGGCATGTGCCACGCCCGGGGCCTGGAGTTGTTCTCGTTCTCGAGTCTGGCCGCGGTGGCGGCGGGCGCTGGATGTGATCGCCCGGTCTGCGCGATGTTCGACGCGCGGCGCGGACAGGTCTACGCCGCCGGATACCGGGTGGGGGAGGGGATCGAAGAACTGTTTGCGCCGCGGGCGGGACCTCTCGAACGGCTGCTCACCGATATCGGGGAGCCGAGAGACTGGAGCTTCGCCGGCGACGGAGCGGGCGCGGGAGAAGGCATCATCCGTTCGGCCGGCGGTCAGGTGCTGGAGCCGGACACCTGGGTGCCGAGCGCCCGGTCCCTGCTGTGGCTGGCGGCGGTCGACCCGGACCAGGGCCGGGTGGCCGACCCCGGAAGCTGGGAACCGGGCTATGTCCGCCTGCCAGCCGCTCAGCGCGATATGGGCTCCTGAGCGTGGCCGAATCGGGGCGGAATGCTCGGCTGACGGTGAGGGCGATGCGCCTTGCGGACCTGGACGAGGTGATGGTCATCGAGAGGCGGTCGTTCTCAGCGCCCTGGGAGGAGTCCACGTTCCGCGGTCTGATGCGTCGCCCGAGCGCGGCCCTCCTCGTCGCCGAGGCAGACGACGAGCTGACCGGATACTCGGTGATGTGGTTCGCGGCGGACGAAGGTGAGTTGGGAGATATCGCCGTCGTGCCCGAGCGTCGCGGAGAGGGCATCGGCCGAATGCTGTTGCTCGAGAGTATCGCGGTTGCGGCCAGTCGGGGGACCCGTTCGCTCTACCTCGAGGTCAGGGAGTCCAACCATGGGGCTCGTCGTCTGTACGAGAAGGCCGGCTTCAGAGTAGTGGGAGTGCGCAAACAGTACTACACCGAGCCGGTTGAAGATGCGATAGTGATGAAACTGGAGGTACATGCTGAGGTGCGTTGACACGCCAAGGAACGGCCGTCTAGTTTCGGTACTGGGCCGGCATACCGGCCTGCTGTCGTCGTGGTTTTCGTCTATGTCGTTACTGAACAAGAGGATAGAATGGCACGCTCTCTCAATAAGATCCAGCTGATAGGGAATCTCGGACGGGACCCCGAGGTCCGCGTCACCGGCTCCGGCACGCGGGTTGCTTCTCTGTCCGTGGCTACGAGCCGCGAGTGGACCGACCGCAGCGGCGAGAAGCAGGAGAAGACGGAGTGGCACCGGGTGTCGTGCTGGGACAAGCTCGCGGACGTTTGCGAGCGCTACCTGAGCAAGGGTGACCGCGTCTACATCGAAGGCAGCGTTGAGTACCGGCAGAGCGAGCAGGACGGCCAGGTACGCTACTTCACAGACATCAGGGCACGCGAGATGATCATGCTGGGCGGGCGCGGCGACAGACCGGAATCGATGGCCGGCCCTGCCGTACAGCGCTCGACCGGATCCAGCATGAAGGACTTCACCGACGACGCCCTCGCCGGCGAGGACGACCTGCCTTTCTGAGGAGTCAGATCATGAACGGGGCAACCCGGGCACTGGTACTGGTCACGACGATCCTGGCATTCGCTCCGGTCGCCGGGGCGCAGGAGAGCGAGAGAACGCACGAAGTCCGAACGGGGGATACGCTGTGGGAACTCGCAGCGACGTACCTGGCGGATCCGTTCCGCTGGCCGGAGCTCTATGATCTGAATGCGAATGTCGTCGAGGATCCGCACTGGATCTTCCCCGGCGAGAGCCTGATTCTACCCGGGTATCGGGAAGCCGATGCGGATGCGACGGACCGGCCGGCCGAGCGGCAGGCCGCCCGGGTAGCCGGGGAAGGCAGGACGCCCCGGGAAGCGCAGCGCTCTCCCGGTGACGCTAGCCGATCGTTCGGCGAGCCGGGCCAGTTTCCGGAGAATTCGGTCTTCCGGGCCGATCCCGATGCCCCGGCCTACGGTGAGCTGTCCATCGAGTCGAAGGAGCCCAGCGCCGTGGTCTCACTGAGCGACTTCTACGGCGCAGCCGTACTCGCTGACAGGAACGCCTTCGCTTCGGCTGGTGTCACCGCTCGAGTCGTCGCCGAGCCTCATCCGTCGATCAAGCTGCCGCGTGCCGCCCGACTCAACGACCAGGTCGTGCTGCATCTCGCCGGCACGGATGTCGGGGTGGGCGACTACCTGAAGGCCGTCCAGTGGGGCCGGTCCATGGGCGAGGCGGGGCACGTGCTTCGCACCGTTGGCGCGGTCCGCGTGACCCGGACCTATCCCTCGCGCGACAGCGCACGGGCAGAGGTCATACAGGTCTTCGGGGACTACCGGGTTGGCGACCTGATGCTCGTGGCCGAGGAGTACCCGATCGTACCGGGGATGCAGTCCGAGGTGGAGGAGAGCGGCCCGGTTGGAACGGTGCTCGGCTTCACGGAGGATCAGACGCTGGTCGCGACAACGGAGACCATTTTCCTGGACGTCGGGGCAGCTGACGGAGTCCATGTCGGCGACGTGTTCGCCATCTTCCCGTCGACGGCCACGGCCGAGCTCGCACCCTTCGCCGACCGGCTGTCGGTGGTGCGGGTGGTGCACACCTCGGAGGAAACGGCGACGGCTCGAGTAACCGAATTGCGCGATGCCGGAATGCGCCCCGGAGCTCCCGTCCGGCGAGTCGAGAGGATGCCTCAGTAGAGGTCACAAGTTTCCAGCCAGATCATCGAAGCGTCCCGCCACCCGACGGGGCGCTTCTTCGCATCCGGCTCCGTGCGTCTTTCGGCGCATGGCGGTGGCAAATAGCTTGGCCGCGGCGCTCGGAGCGCAACGATGAAGAAGGGCGCCTGGCCGTCGACACCAGACGAAAGAAGAGTGATGGCAAGAGAAGGGGGGAGGGTTCTGGTCACAGGTGGGGCCGGGTTCATCGGATCTCACGTGTGCGACGCCTTCGCGGCCGACGGCTGGTCCGTCACCGCGCTGGATGACCTCAGCTCCGGAAGGGAGGAGAACCTCTCAGCCGGCATTGACCTGGTCGTGGCCGACATCCGGTCCCCGGAGGCAGCAGCCCTGATACGGGACGGAGGCTTCGAGGTAGTCAGCCACCATGCTGCGCAGATCGATGTTCGCATCTCCGTGGAGCGGCCCGATCACGACGCGTCGATCAACATCATGGGCCTGTTGAACCTGCTCGAGGCTGCCGTGGCCGGGGGGGTGCGCCGGTTCCTGTACGTATCTTCCGGCGGCGTCGTCTATGGTGAACCGGAGGATCTTCCGGTGTCGGAGACCGCTCCGAAGCAGCCGCTGTCTCCGTATGGCGTCAGCAAGCTCACCGGCGAGCATTACCTGCACTTCTATCGCCAGATTCACGGCCTGGAGAGCGTCTCGCTCAGGTATTCCAACGTGTTCGGTCCGAGGCAGGATCCGCATGGCGAGGCGGGGGTGGTGGCCATTTTCGGGCGGAGTGTTCTCGAGGGCCGGCAGCTCACGATTTTTGGCGACGGGGAACAGACACGCGACTACGTGTATGTGGGAGACGTGGCGCAGGCCAACCTCCTGGCCGCGCGGCTCGATGTGTCCGCCTCGAAAACGATGGACGACGTTGCCTTCAACGTGGGGACGGGTTTGGAAACCAGTGTGAACGAACTTGCCAGCGCCCTCATGAGCGTGGCCGGCCGGGAGTCAGCCGTGGAGCACGTACCGGCGCGTCCGGGCGAGCTGCTGCGTAACTGCCTCGACGCCTCGAAGCTCGAAGGACGGGGATGGCGCCGCGCCGGATGTCTCGAGGATGGATTGCTGGCTACGTATACCTGGATCGCGGGGGAGAATCGATGATGGCGCTTCCGGGCGTGACCGCGATGTTCCAGCAGGGGAACACGATCGCCTCGACTCCGTGGGACTTGATCGCACACGCCACTCCGGTCACGAAGGTCATCCTGATCATCCTGGCGGCTTTCTCGCTGTTCTCCTGGGTCATGATCTTCTGGAAGTGGTCGGAGTTCCGGAAGATGCGGCAGTCCGGGGACACGTTTGTCGCCGGCATGGAATCCGCCACGGGCCTCAGGGACGTCTATCAGACGCTGACGCGGCTGGAGGAATCCCCGTACACGCGGGTCTTTCGGCGTGGGGTGAACTTCTTCACCGAGCTTCGTCCCACGGCTCTTCGCGACGACGGGCCGGATGCGCCCGGCCTCTCGTCGGCACAGTTGGACACGCTGCGACTGGTCCTGGAGAAGGAGCTGGCCGAGGAGCGGGACGACATGGCGCACGGTCTCCCGTGGTTGGCCATTATCGGGTCGATCAGCCCGCTGCTGGGTCTGATGGGGACCGTCGTGGGTGTCATGAACTCGTTCATCGGGATCACATCGCAGGGATCCGCCAACATCGCGGCTGTGGCTCCCGGGATCGCAGAGGCTCTCGTTACCACGGTAGTGGGCCTCGCCGTCGCGATTCCAGCCGTGATCGCGTACAACCACTATGCGGCCAAACTGGGCCTGTTCACCGGTGAGCTCGAGGGCTTTGCCAGCGAGTTCATCGGCACCCTGGCCAGGGAGGGCCGGGTATGATCGGCGGCCGCCTCGGCGGCGGGCTCGATAGCGGCCTTCCCGTGCGCGCTGAGATCAACGTCACGAGCCTGGTTGACGTGGCGTTCACCTTGCTCGTGATCTTCATGATTACGGCACCGATCCTTCAGGGTGGAGTCGAGGTGGCGATTCCGAAGGCCCCGTCCGCTCCGCTGCAGGTGGCCGAGGGGCTGGTGATCACGGTGGACAGGGACGGACAGATCTTCGTCGACGATGACGTATTCACTCGTGAGGAATTCGCGGCCACGATCGTCCAGATGGTCGAACGCAAGGGTGGGCCGACGGTCTACGTGAGGGGAGACCGGGATGTGCCGTACGGGTCGGTGCTGTGGGTCATCGGCACGCTCAAGGAGTCGGAAATCGACGCTGTCAGTCTGATCGCCGACCCGGACGTGGATCGCTGACGCCGTGGGGAGCGGAGCGGGGGCCGGGTGAGCGGGGGACGCGAGCGGCACAAGATGCCGCCCGGCGCGCTGATCGCGTCGACGATCCTGCACGCGGTGGTTGGAATCGCCATGGCGGTGGCTGGAGCCTACATGGCGCCGCGTGCGCTTCCGGCTCAGACGTTTCGCGTGCACCTGGTCGCGGCGGCGGACGAGAGCGCCCCCATGCGTTTGAAGCCGGAGCCGGCCAAGGTCGACGAAGAGGAGAACCGTCCGCCTCCGCCTGAGCCCACCCCGGACCCGAAGCCGCGAACCGAAGTCCCCACGGTCGTGGAACAGCCCCCTCCGGTGGAACCGTCCAAAGAGCCGTCGCGCGGGCCCGAGGAGGGGGACGATCCGATCAACGTCCACCTCGAGGGAGCGGCCTTCGTCGATCCGCAGTACCTCGAGAACATCATTCTGCAGGTGCACCGGTACTGGAGGCCCCCCACCGGGAATCGCAACCTGCGAGCCGAGGTGGTGTTCACGATCGAGAGCGACGGATCCACGAGTGACATCGAGTGGATCCAGCGTTCCGGGGACCTTGCCTTCGACCTGGAGGCGCACGGGGCGGTGGAAGCCGCGGGCAGGGCCAAGGCCTTTGGCCCCCTGCCGGCCGCCTGGCCCCGCGACCAGTTGAGAGTGTCTTTCTTCTTTGATCCAGCTTCTTTGTGAGGTGAGCCGAGTGATGACGGGACGGAAGCCAGCGACTGTCGGACTGTTGCTCCTGACCTGGATGGCGGTCTTCGCGGGTGTTGGCCGGGCGCAGGATCCCGGCGACGTACGGGTCGGCATCACGTATACGCCGGGTTACCTGCCCGGGCTCGTGATGACTCCGGTCGAGTCGGACGGTACGCTGGCCGACTACGCGGTGCAGGTGGACAGCATCCTGCGCCGAGACCTCGACTACGCCGACCGGTTCGAGATCATCCCGGTCCCCGACGACCTTTCGACCGACGGACCGGTGAACTACGGGCTGTGGAACCAGCTGGGCGCGGTGTGGCTCGTGGTGTCCGAGGTCACGGGGACGGCGGCACAGCCTGTTCTCCGGGTGAGCCTGCACGACGTAGTGTTTTCTGAACTGAAGGAAGTGAAGGCGTTTTCGCTTCCTCGCCCCACGGATTCCGACTTCCGGATGGCGGTCCATCGGGTGTCCGATGAGGTCGTGACGTGGGCGACCGGCGAGCCCGGCATCGCGGCCTCCCGCATCGTGTTCCGGCGCATGGTCACGCCCACCGCTTCCGACCTGTTCATGATCGACAGTGACGGCTACGGCCTGCGCAGGCTCACGCGCGAGGCCGCGACGAACGACAGCGCGATCGTGATGTCTCCCGAGCTGTCCCCGAATGGACGTTTCGTCGTGTACGTGTCGTTCAAGTCGGGCAAGCCCGTGATCTACGAGATCGACCTGCTAACCGGAGCCGAAGTCGTGATCTCGGATATCGGGCGCATCAACGTGACGCCGGTATACTCGCCGGATGGACGGCGGATCCTGTTTGGACGGACAGAAGACGATCACACGGAACTCTTCGAGATTCAGCGCGATCCGCTCTGCTGCACCCGCAGGGTGACCTACACGTCCACGGGCGAGACCCTGGGCGGGTCCTACTCCCCCGACGGACGGTCACTGGCGATCACGTCGACTCCGCTCGGCAATCCGCAGATCTACGTCCTGGATCTGCAGCGGGGCGGCGATCCGGCGATCGTGAGTCGGTATGTATTCGGAGAACGCGGCTATGCGACCTCGCCACACTGGTCACCGCGGGGCGATCGGATCGCCTACCACACGTGGGTGGACAGCTGGTTCCAGATCGTAACCGTCAACCCGGATGGTACGGATCGCCGCGTCCTCACGTCGCGCGGGAGCAACGAAGATCCGAGTTGGGCCCCGGACGGAAGGCACCTCGTGTTTGCCGGCACGTTGCGCGGTTACTATGCGCTTTGGGTGCTGGATACGGTGAGCGGCAGGCTGCGGTCCATTACGGTGAATCAGGTGGATCAGCTTCCTCACTGGTCGGGACCGGTCGCGCCGGGTCCCTGAGGCCCCAAAAAGAAGGGCGCGCACCGCTTGGCAAGCGCGCGCGGGCAGTATACAATACAGCGGTTCCAAAGGAACTAGCTCAAGTGTCACGACTGTACGAGATCCGACATCCCGTTCCGGGAGTTCGCGACTCACTGAAAAGGAGCGTAAAAGATGCGTCTCAATGGTAGGATCGCAGCTCTCCTGGTTCTCCT
>Ga0316201_10001558_pt1 | contig 15584 bp, 15 predicted proteins | sample CS6wburrow_MG_FD_204516 | JGI IMG/M metagenome (GOLD analysis project Ga0316201, IMG submission 204516) | Coastal sediment microbial communities from Delaware Bay, Delaware, United States - CS-6 worm burrow | ecosystem: Environmental > Aquatic > Marine > Coastal > Sediment | place: USA... | reverse complement strand
GCAGGGGGCCCCGAGAACCCAGACTCGACCAGGTCGTCGATCAGGTCGATGAGCTTGGCTGCCTCGCGAATCGTCTCGAGGGCCCGGTCCACGAAGAGCTCGAGACCGGGCTTCATGCCCTCGGGTACGGTCAGCGGGCGAATCGTGAGAAGCACGCCGACGTCTTCGGCGCAGTCTGCGATGGCGTCGATTTGGCTAATCAGTTTCAGCACGTCTCGCCGATCCACGGGCATCAGCAAGCGAACGGGCATCTTGGAGCGTGCAGCGTTTTTGGCGTCGTCGGCCTTGCCCTCCAAGGTGCTGATCTCTTTGGCGACCCGTTCGACCCCGGGTTGGTCGCCCGCGGCCAGAAGCTCGATCAGCTCCCGGACCTTGTCACTGGTCCGGATGACCTCGCTCATCAGGTCCCCCACTTTGGGCAGTGGATTGCGCGCGAGCAGATTGGCAAGTGGTATTCTCATGGCACCTCGGGGCCAACCTTCTCATCCCTCCCCATCTCGCTCAAACGATAAGTCCAACGGGTCGAATTCCCTGCAATTTAGGCCGGATCCGCGTTGTGCCCTGGGTCGCGGCGTGTAGACTCGGGGTTGCTCGCTTGGAACGCTGCCGTCACAGAGACGTCACAAGGGGTGAGCAGGCTTCAGGCAACTGAGTATGGGTTCGCGAATCCTAGTCGTCGAAGACGAGATCGACCTGGCCGAGTTGGTGGCATTCAACCTTCGAGGCGCAGGGCACGACGTCACGGTTGCCCATGACGGCAGCACCGCATTGGCCGAAATCCAAAGAGGCCAGCCGGACTTGCTCGTTCTCGACGTGATGTTGCCCGACATCTCCGGCGTCGAGGTCTGCCGGCGCCTCCGGCGAAGCCCGCAGACGGTTCGCCTCCCGGTGATCATGCTGACCGCTCGAAACGACGAGGTCGATCGTGTGGTTGGCTTCGAGGTGGGCGCAGACGACTACGTGCCCAAGCCGTTCAGCCCGCGCGAGCTCGTCCTGCGAGTCGAGGCGATTCTACGCCGGACGATCCCGAGCGCCGAAGTGCAAGGCCCCCAGTTGATCGCGCTCGGAAATCTCGTCATCGACGTTCCGGCCCACCGGGTCGAGGTCGACGGAGAGGAGATTCTCCTGACCGCGCTCGAGTTCCGCCTGCTCCTCGACCTCGTGAGCCGTGCCGGGCGCGTGCAGTCGCGCGATGCCCTCCTCGAACGGGTTTGGGGATATTCGCCGAACGTCGAGACCCGCACCGTAGATACCCACGTCAAAAGGCTCAGAGAGAAGCTTGGCGCGGGCGCCGCTCATATCGAGACGGTTCGAGGCGTGGGCTACCGGGCGCTGAAGTCCTAGGTTGGTCATGGGCCCGAGCCCGCGTATTGTTCCTTCGTGATTCGACGTTACACGCTGCTAGGCGGGGGCATCGCACTGATGATGGCGGCTCTGTATGCGCTTTGGCGAAGCGCGGCCCCGGACTTGCCAGGCTGGGCTGTGCTGCTCGCCGGGCTCGCGCTTGGCTGCTTCGCGGCTTGGATGACGGCGCGGTCCGATTCCCGGGATTTGAAGCGCGTTCAGCGCCTCGTCGACGCTCTCGGGGAGCGGGACTATGGCAGCCGGGCTCGGCTCTTACGCCCTGACTCCATCGGACAGCTGGGGCGCTCACTCGATGCCCTGGCCGAAGGGCTGTCGACGAGTGACAAGAAGAAACTGAGCCGGAAGGATCGCCTGCGGACCATCCTCGACGCCATGGCCGAGGCGGTCATGGTCACCGATTCCGGCGGTCACATCACGCTCAGCAACGAGGTTCTCGCCGACCTGATTGGCTTCGATCCAGAGGGAAAGACCGCTGTCGGCGCGATCCGCCATCCTGACTTTCATCGGGCGATCGAAGACGCGCAGCAGGGCTTCTCGGGACTGCTCGAGATCGAGCTGGATCGACTGGACGGAGGGGGACGGCACATCCTTCGGACCTCGGTTTCGCCGCTTCGCAATCACCAAGGAGTCGTTGCGGTCTTTCACGACGTCACCGCCGAGCGCGCCGCCGACCAGGTTCGAAGGGACTTCGTCGCGAACGCAGGTCACGAGCTCCGCACTCCGCTGACCGCGATCCGCGGCTTTGCCGAGACTCTTCGGGACGGAGCGATCAACGATCCAGAGTCGGCCAAGGGCTTCCTCGAGGTCATTGTCAGGCACGCGCGGCGCTTGCAGGCCCTGGTCGACGACCTGGCGGACCTGAGCCGCTTCGAAGGCGAGGAGCTAGAGCTCGACCTTGGGCCCGTCGACGCCGGTGTGCTGCTCGACCAAGTCGTTCGCGGCCTGGAATCCAAGTGGAAGGCGAAGGGCTTGAAGGTCACCTGCTCGGGCCTGGACGATGCCCCTCCGGTTTTGGCGGAGCAACGCGCGCTCGAACAGGTCTTGGTCAACCTCGTGGACAACGCGGTCAAGTACACGCCCGGCGGCGGTGAGGTCCGGATGGACATCGCTCCCGAGGGCGGGGACGTGTTCATCGAGGTTGCGAATACCGGCCCCGGGATTCCGAGCAAGCACCTTCCCCGTGTATTCGAACGCTTCTATCGGGTGGACGCGGGCCGGTCCCGAGAGCTCGGCGGCACCGGCCTCGGCTTATCGATCGTGAAGCATTTGGTGGCTAAAATCGGCGGCGAGATCAGCGTCGATAGCAGCGATGGATGGACCCGATTCCAACTCTGCTTGCCCCGCGCCGATAGCCCCAAGAGCGACACACGCGTGTCACAAAGCTGACACATCCGGCTCGTAACACCCGGGCAAATGACACCCACCCGCTTCATTTGTCACGCTCTGCTCGCCCTGGTTGCCCTGAGCGTAGCTCTTCCCGCCTTCGCCGAGGAAGCCCCGGTCACCGTGGAAAAACCGGCGCCCGAGGGGAGCGCCGCGCCTTCCAGCGAGGAGATCGTCAACGAGCTCCCCGCCGAGCAGCGGGAGGCTGTCGAGACGGCACTCGAGCAAGCCGAGACGCCCGAAGGGACGACCGTCATCGTCGTTCCGCCGCCCGAGGCGGAAATGCGGGAGTACGACCCAAGCTCGGAGACCGACCAGGAGGCAGCAGCCGAAGAACGGGTTCGACGTGGTGTTCCGGGCGACCAGCTCCATCCCGAGGGCGAAGACGAGTTGATGGGCGACCACATCGTCGACCGCGGGGACATCAAGTTCCGGCCGGGCAAGGGCGTCGAGATCAACAGCGCGGACGACAAGTTCCAGCTGCGCATCCGAGTTCGCGTGCAGATGCTCTACACCTACGTCCATGATGAGAACCTGGGGACCAATGAAGGCGACGAACCTGAAGCCAATCTGAACGACTTTCGGCTCCGGCGCGCGCGCTTCGTGTTCCAGGGTCATGCTTTCGGCAAGCACAATCAGTACAAGCTCGAGATCGATCCACTTCGCAAAGACAACGTCGTTCTCGACTACTACCTGGACTTCACCAAGAACAGAGACATCCAGGTTCGAGTCGGCCAGTACAAAATTTCGTCGAACCGGCAGCGGGTCATCTCCTCGGGCAACCTGCAAATGGTCGACCGCTCCCGCGTCAACTCCGAGTTCTCGCTCGATCGAGACATGAGCATCGACATCCGCTCACGCGACTTCCTCGGCAAGAACAAGATGCGCTACGTGCTTGCCGTGTCGACCGGCAACGGCCTCAACAACCCGCAGTTTACCGACTTTGCGATGGTGTACCTGGTGCGCTTCGAATACTTGCCCATGGGCATCTTCCGAGACTACAGTGAGGTGGATTTCGCCCGAACGAAACCGCGCCTTTCACTCGGAGCGACCTATTCCTTCTTCGACAATGCGAACCGGACCCGTGGCATGGTCGGCTCGACATTCGCCGACGGAGGCACCGCCGATTATCACTTCGTCTACGCGGACGCGATGTTCAAGGCTCGCGGCTTCTCGGCGCTGACCGAGCTCGCCTTTCGAACCGGCACGCGCAAGGTCGGCGACATCACGGTGGACGACGAGGGCAACCCGATCACGCCCACCAATCCGCGCAACGGGCTCGGCTGGATGCTTCAGGCCGGCTATCTCGTTCCCAGCACCCGCTTCGAATTCGCTGCTCGGGGGGCGCTCATCAAGGCCAACTCGAAGCGGTCGGCCACCAGCCTGAACGACAGCTACGGGACGACTTTCTCCCTCAGCTACTACTTCGCCAGACATCCCTTCAAGATTCAGGCCGATGTCTCACAGCTTTGGGAAAATACCTTCAAGGACGGCTCCACGGTCTTCCGTCTGCAGCTCCAGGCGTCGCTCTAAGTTGAGCCGCCTGGTCCTTGCCTTCCTCGTCTTGTCTTGGTCTTGCCTGGTGCTTGCGGCCTGCAAGCCTGCGAGCAGCCAAACCGCGGCCGAGGTTCGCGTGGTGAACGCCAAACCGCGCTGCGAGAAGATCGGCGTCGTCGAAGGCGCCGGCGGGAACGCTCAGCACGCCCGCAAAGACGCGCTCGAGCAGGCCGCCGAGCGTGGCGCGACGCACATCGTTTTGGAACCGGCGCATCCCGATCTCGAAGACGGAATGACCACTGTCGCGACCGGCAGGATCTTCAGCTGTCCGCCGCCCGACGAAGTGTACCCGCCGACCGGCTATCGCTGAGCCCGCGCTCAGTCGCCGTGGGCGCCGTGGCGGACGTCGCGGCCATCGACCATGAAGACGACCATCTCCGCGATGTTGGTCGCGTGGTCGGCGATGCGCTCGAGGTACTTTGCGCAGGCGGAGACCCGCATGCCATCGGGGATGCGTGAAGGGTCGTTCTGCATGTAGTCGAGGCTGAGTCGCACGATCTCGCCGTAGATGTCGTCGACCGCGTCGTCTTGCTCGAAGACATCGCGCGCCTGTGTCGGGTCCTCTTCGACCAGTGCGTTGAGCGCACCGCGGAGCATGGCGCGGGCGCGCTGCGACATCTCCGGAAGCCTGGCGCCCGGAGGGCTCAGACGGTCGCTGGGATCCATTTCCATCGCGCGCTCCGCGATGTTGACCGCCTCGTCTCCGATACGCTCGAGGTCGGTGGAGGCTTTGACCGCGGCCACCGCGAAGCGAAGGTCACGGCCGACCGGCTGCCGCAGCGCCAGAATTCGCACCGCGAGGTCGTCGACCTCCACCTCGTCCTCGTTCATCAGATGGTCGGCCTCCATGACCTGGTGGGCCAGACTCATGTCGCGTTCCTCGAACGCGCGCACCGCGTTGCTGATCATCTGTTCGCACCGACCCCCCATGGCGAGGAGCCGATCCTTCAGATTGCGCAGCTCCTCCTCGAACTCCTGGTGGGTGTGAGTAAGCATCGGTCGGCTAGGGCGCGCCATTATCCAAACCTACCGGAAATATACTCCTCAGTACGCTTTTTGGTGGGGCGGGTGAACATGTCTCCTGTCTTGCCGTGCTCAATGAGCTTCCCCATGTAGAAAAACGCAGTGAAATCGCTGACTCTTGCGGCCTGTTGCATCGAGTGGGTGACGATCACGATCGTGTACTTCTCCCGCAGCTCACGAATGAGCTCTTCAATTTTTGCGGTGGCGATCGGGTCGAGCGCCGAGGCAGGCTCGTCCATGAGAATGACCTCCGGCCAGACCGCCAGACAGCGGGCGATGCAGAGGCGCTGCTGCTGGCCGCCCGAAAGCCCGAGGGCCGAGCTCTGGAGACGGTCCTTGACCTCTTCCCAGAGGGCTGCCCCCTTGAGGGACTCCTCGACGCGCTGCGCGAGGAGGTCTTTGTCCTTTTCGCCGCCGATTCGCAGCCCAAAGGCGACGTTCTCGAAAATCGACTTCGGAAACGGATTCGATTTCTGGAAGACCATGCCGACTCTGCGGCGGACCTCCACCGGATCGACGCTCCGGTCGTAGATGTCCTCGCCGTCGAGCAGAATGCGCCCCTCTACGCGGCAGCTGTCGATGGTGTCGTTCATCCGATTGAGCGCGCGGAGATAGGTGCTCTTGCCGCAGCCGGAGGGGCCGATCAGCGCCGTCACGCTCCGGTCGGTGATGTCGAAGTCGACATCGCGAATGGCGTGATTGTCGCCATAGAAGATATTGACGGCTCGCGTCTCCATCTTCACCTCGTCGGGGGCGTCGGCGGCCGCTTCTTTGGGTTCGCTCATGATCGAAGGGCTGCGCGCGAACGGGCTCGGATAATCACCGCCAGCAGGTTGAGCGAGAACGTGAGGACGAGCAAGACGAGCACGGTACCGAATAGCGTCGGTCTCGCCGCGTCGACGTTCGGCGACTGCGTCGCCAAGGCGTAGACGTGGTAGCCGAGGTGCATGAACATGTCGCGAAGATCGGTCGGCAGGTAGGGCAGAAAGTTTGCTGCGCCACAGAAGATGATCGGGGCGACTTCACCCGCGCCTCGGCTCACGGCCAAGATCACGCCGGTCAGGATGCCGCCCTTCGCGTTGGGAAGGACGATCTTGTAGACCGTCTGGAAGCGCGTGGCGCCCAGGGCAAGCGAGGCGTCGCGGAACTCCTGAGGGACCGTTCTGAGCGCCTCTTCGGTGGTCACGATCACCACGGGCAGGGTCAGCACCGCGAGGGTGAGCGATGCCCAGAGAATCGAGGGCTTTCCCCAGACCGGCCTCGGATCGTCGTAGAAGAGCGCGTCCATGCTGCCGCCCACGAAAATGATGAAGAAACCAAGCCCAAAGAGCCCGAACACGATGGAAGGAACGCCTGCCAAGTTGTTCACCGCGATGCGCACCAGCTTGGCGATTCGGGATCGGGGGGATGCGTACTCACTCAAATAGATCGCGGTCGCGATGCCGACTGGCACGCCTGCGATCGTCATCAGGAGGGTCATGAAGACAGTGCCGTAGACCGCCGGCCAGATTCCGCCGCTGACCATGTCCGCGCCTGGGCTCTGGGTCAGGAACTCGGCAGAGATGACAGGCGCTCCGTGCCAGACGATCTGACCGAGCAGCACCGCGAGCAGCAGGAGAATGATCACCAATGAGATTCCGGTCAGGCCGGCGAGCAGCCAGTCTTTCTTGGTGTACCTCATGACGCCGTCAGCTTCTTCTGCAGTCGCTGGATGAACAGGTCGCCCAAAACATTGAGGACGAAGGTCACGGCGAAGAGCATGACGCCAAGCAAGAAGAGGACTCGCCAGTGCGGATCGCCCTGTGCGACTTCACCGAGCTCGGCGGCGATCGTTGCGGTGACCGTTCGAACACTGGTGCTGAAGTCGAAGAGCTCCATGATGGCAGCGTTGCCGGACGCCATGAGGACGATCATGGTTTCGCCGATCGCGCGGCCGAACCCGAGGACCACGCCTGCCGCGATGCCGGGTATCGCCGCGGGAAGGATGACTCGCAGCGCGACCTGGTATTTGCGGGCTCCGAGAGCCAGGGCCGCCTCGGTCAGGGTGTGCGGGACGCTCTGGATCGCGTCCTCGGAGATCGTGAAAATCACCGGCACGATGGTGAGAGCCAGGCCGATCGCGGCCACGATCGCGTTCAATCTGAAGTGGAATCCAAAGGTGGCCTGGGCCCAGGATGCGATCACCATCAGCGCGAAGAAGCCGAGTACGACCGATGGGATGCCGGCGAGGAGCTCGATCACTGGCTTGACGACCTCGCGAACGGCGCGCGGGGCGTACAGGGCGACGAACATCGCGCAGCCCACGCCGAGCGGGACGCTCATCAGCATCGCTAGCAGGGTCACTTTGAGCGACCCCACGAAAAGCGGCACCACGTTGTACTTCGCTGGCTCACCCACGGGTTGCCAGATGAAGACTGGCTCGTCGTAGCCTCTCCATTCCTTCGCGAAAAACAGATCTCGAAGCTGCACCTCCTCGGCGAACTCCGCTTCCCAGAGCATTGGAATCGCCTCGCGCGCGATGAAGACGAAGATGAGCGCGATCGCCAGAACCGCGGTCAGCGCGAAAACGGCGATCATGCGCTCGGCGACCCGATGCCAAAGCGGCGTGCGAAACGAGCTGGACAGCTTCGATTTGGCGCGTCGCGGACGAAGGGTGGAGCGCCGGCGGGTTTCGGGGACGCCGCTCGGTTCGCTTCCCTGGAGCACCCGCTCGGTCACTCTGCTGCCGCGCCGGCTTCCTTTGGAAGCGGGTAGTAGCCGACGCCTTCCACGATCTTCTGGCCGTCGTCAGAGAGCACGAAGTCCAGATATTCCTTAGCGATTCCGGTAGCTTCACCCGCGCTGTAGATGTTGAGGAAGCGCGAGAGCGGATACTTGCCGCTGGTCGCGTTCTCCATGGTCGGCTCGACAGCTGCGCCGTCGGCCGGCGCGACTTTCACCGTGCGGACACCTTCGGCATAGGCGATGCCGCCATAGCCTATGCCAGCGGGGTCCTTGCTGATCGCGTTGATCACGGCCGCAGTGCCCGGCAGGGTTTGTGCCGTTGCGGCGAAGTCATCGTTGTCGAGAACGTGCTCCTTGAAGTATGCGTAGGTGCCCGAGTTGTTCTCCCGGCTGTAGAGGACGATCGACTCGTCTTCGCCGCCGACGTCTTTCCAGTTGGTCGTTTCGCCACGGAAGATCTTCTTGAGCTGTGGAATCGTGAGCGATGCGATCTTGTTGGCTGCCGGTACGTAGACCGCGAGCGCGTCCAGGGCGACACGGTATTCATGCGCCTCGGCGCCTCGGCGCTTGCTGAGCTGCTTGCGTTCCTTGTCCTTGATCGGCCGGCTCGCGTTCGCGAGATCCGCGGTGCCGTTGATCAGGGCCGCGACCCCGGTGCCGGAGCCACCGCCGGAGACTTGGATGACCTTGCCTGGGTTGGCGTCCATGAACGCCTGCGCCCAGTTCTGAGCCAAGATGACCATCGTATCGGAGCCCTTGATTGTGAGCGTCGAGCCCCGTCGCGTCTGAGCTGAGTCCTTGGGGGCGTCACCGTCGGCTTGGCGGCTCTTTCCCGAGGTGCATGAGGACAGGAGGAGGGCTCCTGCGAGAACCAAGAAAACCCAGTGATTTTGATACGCTTTTCTCAATGTATTCGCTCCAATCGCCCCGACTCTGAGCCCCCTATGTGACAGCCAGGTGACAGCCTAGCGACGACACCGCGTCACCTCGAAGTCCGCTTTGGGGCGCCGATTCCGACACAGGACCGCCACGGACGAATCACGATCTCGACACATCTGCGCCGCAAATCTGTCACGCCGGCTGCCCAAGCTCTGCAGCGATGATGGCGATAGATCGTTGCGTCGTAGCCGGTGACAGCTCGCTCTTTGCGGCCCTGAGGCAGTCTTTGGGGCCGAGCGGACCCGACCTGGAGGCCGCTCGGGATGGGGAGAGCGCCATTCGGATGCTCAGCAAGCAGGGTGTCGCGGGCCTGATCGTCGAGGACCAGCTCGCCGACATGCGTGCGACCGAAGTGCTCAAACGCGTTCGGGAGCGGCCCGAGACGCGAAGCAAGCCGGTCATTCTGGTCTCCGGCTGTCACGATGAAGTCGACCGCGTTCTCGCATTCGAGCTCGGCGCCGACGATTTCGTGGCCAAGCCCTACAGTCCCCGGGAGCTCGCACTGCGCCTGAGGGCGGTCCTTCGGCGCTCGCAGTCGCAAGCCAGCCAGCCCTCGGATCGTTTTCAGATCGATCGGCTCGGCATCGACATCCCCGGGCACGAGGTCACCGTCGATGGGATCGTCGTCGGGCTGACCGCGCTGGAGTTCAAGCTGCTGGTCGACCTGGCTCGGCACCGCGGATTGGTCCGCAGCCGTGAGAGCCTGCTCGAGGCGGTCTGGCAGCACGCGGGCACGCTCGAAACCCGCACGGTCGACACCCACGTGAAGCGTCTTCGAGAAAAACTCGGTGAGGTCGGACGCCAGATCGAAACCGTGCGCGGCGTCGGATACCGACTGAAGTGACGAGCTGATGTTTAGCGATTTCGACAAGAAGAAGACGGAGTCCGACGAGTCGAGAGGACGCATGGGCCTTTCGCTGGCGGTGTCCTCGGTGGTCTATGTCATTGCTGGACTCGGAGTCGCTGCGGCCGTTGCGACCGCAAAGGTGGTGGTGGATCGTCAGGAACGGGACGTCGCCGTGGAGTTCGCCGCGGCCCCAACACCGGTCGAGCAAGAGAGGCCCAAACCCAAGCCCAAGCCGATCAAGAAGAAAGAAGCGCCCATGGAAGTCAAAGCCGAACCGGGGCAGAAGCGCGGGCTCAGCGCACCTCAGGAAATTCCCGACGAAGAGCTTCAGGAGGCCAGCGAGGGGCGCCTTGCCGAGGTCGAAGAGATCAACATCGACGAGATGATCGGTGGAGGCGGCAGCAAGGGGAAGAAGAAGACCGGCCCGCGTCAGAGGCGCGAGACCGTCAGCCGGCCCAAGTTCCTGAGTGGCTGTCGCGCGCCCGAGGTTCCGCTCGAAGTTCGCACGAGCGCAGAAACGATTCGCGTGCGCGTCCGCCTTCTGATCATGCCCGATGGAGTTCCGGTGAAAGCCGAGATGGAAGCGTCGCACGCGCTCATTCCCGACGAGTCGATTTTGAAGTGCGCCCTGGCTCAGCGATTCGAGCCGGCGCGCCTGCCCGACGGTACGGCGGTCCCGTACCCGTACCGGCGACAGTTCACGTTCAAGCCGTCCAATATTTGAGAGAGAGGTACTAGCCATGGAAATCAACATTCTCGAGATGTGGCACACGATGAACCCGATCGTGAAGACCGCGGTCGTCGTGCTCACGATTCAGGGCATCTGGGGTGTCACCGTCACCATCGACCGGCTGCTGATGCTGTTCATGTCGAAGAGGCGCTCGCGTAAGTTCGCCATCGATGTTTCGGAGCCGATGGAGCGGGGCGATGCAAACGCGGTCATGCAGGTCGCCAATGACGCCAAGAAGCGCAGCCACCTCGCGCGCTTCATTGCCGAAGGAATCAAGGTCTTTCAAGACAACCTTGCGCTCGGTCACAGCCGGGACCGCGCTGCCGAGTTCACGCAGCGGAGCCTCGCGCGCACCGGAGAGAACCTGAGCACGAACCTCAACAAAGGGATGAGCGTGCTGGCGACCACCGGCTCGACCGCGCCCTTCGTCGGGCTGCTGGGCACGGTGTTCGGGATTCTCGGGGCCTTCAAGGTCATCGGCCAGGACGGCGGCGGCGGCCTGAGCACGATCGGCCCGCTGATCGGTGAAGCGCTCTACGTCACGGGCTACGGCCTGATGGTCGCCATCCCGTCGGTGATGCTCTTCAACTGGTTGAGCGGCTTGATCTCGAAGTACGAGGCCGGGCTTGCGAACGCCGGGAGCGAGCTCGTCGACCAGCTGGAGGCAGGCGCCCTGGGCGGCGACCCCGAGGCGATTCTCGAAACCGGAGAGCGCACGGTGATGAACGGCGACCACGCGGCGCCGGTCCCCGCCGAGTGATCAAGACCCTCTAACCGGACGATCCAATGAGCAGTCTCTCACGAAAGAAGCGCGAAAAAGTGAAGCCGGAGATGAACGTCACACCGCTGGTGGACGTCGTCTTGGTGCTTCTGATCATCTTCATGGTGATTCTGCCGGCAGCCGTGAGCGACCAGAACCTCGAGCTCGTGAAGCTCGAGAACCCAGACGAGGAGCGCAAAGGCGAGCCTGACCCCTATGTCCTTTCGATCGACGTCGATGGACGGCTTTATCTCGACGACTACGGAGTGACTAGGGACCAGCTCGGCGCTCACCTCAGAGCGGCAAACGCAAACGACCCGAACAAGAAGCTCGTGCTTCGCGGCGACCACCGGCTGACCTACGACAAGGTGCGCGATGTCATGGCCATCGTGCAGGACGTGGGTTTCCCGGGGGTTGCGCTGCGAGCGACCAAGGCGGCCTTGGATGACGCGGCGGCTTTCGCCGAGAGCGTTCGCAAGACCAAGCAGTCGATCAACTAAGGACGAATCTCATGGGAATGAACGTCGGCGCCTCGGGAGGCAAGAAGGGCAAAGCAACGCCGGAGATGAACGTCACGCCGCTGGTCGACGTGGTGCTCGTGCTGCTGATCATTTTCATGGTGATCATGCCCCTCATGCCTGCGCACTTCTGGGTGCACGTGCCGGACAAACCGGAATCTGAGGAGGTGACGCCTCCGGACCCGAGCGAGAAGCAGCCCTTGGTCATCAGCGTGAATCCGGAAGGGCATTTTCAGATCAACAAAGAGATCGTCCCTGACGCGGAGTTCGCCGAGAAGCTCAGGCGTGTTCTGATCGCGCGCGGTGAGCGCAAAGTGTTCTTCGATGCGGCCGATAACGCGCCGTACTCACGCGCCGTGCGCGCGCTCGATTTGGCGCGCGTAGGAGGAGCGGCACACATCGCAATCCTCACGGAGAGCGTGCACGACTAGGAGCATGTCGATCGGAGGTCGGGCCGTCTTGGCCCGGTTCGTCGAAGGAGAGAAATGTCCAGGCTGACTAAAGAAGGGCTTCTACTGGCCCTTCTCGTGGGGATTTGTGCGTCGATTCCGGGGGAGCTGCTCGCCCAGGAGTCCGAAGCGCCGCCTTCCGGGGAGAAGCCGCCGGCTCAGGAGCCGCCGTCCGACGCGGAGAAGGACAAGCCGCCTGCCAAGGAGGCGACTTCGGACGAGAAGAAGGACGAGCCGCCTCCCGAGGAGGCGCCTTCGGAGGAGAAGAAGGACGTTCCGACCGCCGACGAGGCGCCTTCCGAGGAGAACGAGGACGAGATCATCAGACGCGATGTCGACGGCAAGGAGTGGATCACGCCGGATGTGGGCGCGGCGGAAGAAGAGGACGAGGAAGACGCGATCGGTGACGTCGACGAGGTGGTCATCGAGTACGCCCCCAGCCCCGACATGGAGGAGGACAGCGTCAAGGACGCGGCGGGCAAGGAGATCGAAGAGGTCCCAACCCCCGTCGTTTCCAAGGCCGTCGAGGTTCAGGACCCGGACGCGCTCGAACCCGGCGCCGATAAAGAAACCGGCGTCCAGGGGCAAGTCGTATCCAAGAAGCCGAAGAAGGTATTGCCCGATGCGCCGGTCCTCGCGAAGGACAAGCAAGACGGCAAGCTGCGAAGCACCATCACCGACGAGCGCGGCCGCTATCGGCTCTACCTGCCCCCGGGCAAGTACACCCTTCGCTCGTACTACGACCTCTACCACGGTGCGCGCTGGGACGACATTGCCGTCACCCGCGGCAAGTTCAGCAGGGTGAACTTCATCCTCGACCCGATCAGTGAGAAAGACGCCGGGGTCGAAGAACAAGAGATCGCCTACATAGCTGACACGACGAGTGAAGCCGCGCAGCTCAACATCCGCAAAGAGGCCGTCGGTGTGCAGGACGCGATCAGCGCGCAGGAGATCAAGCGCGCCGGTGACAGCACCGCGAAAGGTGCAGTCTCCCGAGTCGTCGGTGTCACGATCGACGACGACGATCGCCTAATCATTCGCGGCCTCGCCGGTCAGTACAATCGCGTCTTGTTCAACGGCATCCCAATCCCTGGCGTGGATCCAAACTTCCCGAGCGTGAAGCTCGACATCTTCCCTTCGGACATCGTCAGCAATCTGGCTGTCGTCAAGACACCTCGCCCCGACCTCCCTGGCAACTTCGCAGGCGGACTGCTCCTCATCAACACCGATAGCTATCCCGCTGAGCAAATGCTCAAGGTCGGCGCGTCTTTCGGGGTGAACTCGTTGAGCTCTTTCCGCCAGATGCCCAACTACGCGGGCGGCAAGACCGACTTCCTAGGATACGACGACGGAACTCGGGGGTTGCCAAGCGCGGTCGGGGACAACCTGCTTCGAGTTCGTCGAGACGGGCGGTACCGGAGCCGCGATCAGACCTCCCAGGTCGGTCGTGCCTTCCCCAACATCTGGAACCCGAACCGCCGCACTGCATTCCCGAAGCTGGGATTGAAGCTCAATGCGGGCAACATGGGAGACCTGAAGAAGGCCGGGCGCAGAGCGGGGTACCTCGTGAGCTTCGTTTACGAATACGAGGACCAGATCCGAAACGGTTTCAACAAGAAGTTCATTTTCGACGAGAACGGCGACACCGTCCGACCACAAGAGGAGTTCGACTTCGAAAAGGGCATCGAAGAGGTTTTGTGGGGAGCGTTCGTCAGTGGCATCTTGGAGCTCGACTCCGACAACTTCCTCAGCCTCACATCGTTTTTCAGTAGAGCCTCGGAATCGGAGACCCTGCTTCAGTTCGGCGAGAGTGCCGGCAACGAGCTCTCCACGACCAAGACATCGTTTGATTTCATCGGCCGAACCCTCTCCTTCAACCAGATCAAAGGCGACCACCACAACCTCGGAGACAGCCGAACGAGCTTCAGCTGGAATGGCGTGGTCAGCATCGGTAAGCGCGATCAGCCCGATCGTCGACTAATCGTGCAGCAGGTGGAAAGCCAAGCCGTTCCGACGGCGACGCGCTTCTACGCCGACCTCAACCAGCTCTCGGGGGGCGGCAAGGCCGAGGTACGCTTTCCTGTTTGGGAGGCGGCTTACGGCACGCTAGGCGTCGATGCCGGCTATGAGAAGCGAGACTTCCTCGTTCGCCGCTTCCAGATGAGGCCCTTCGAGGGGGGGGTGTTAAACGGGGATCCGGAGGCGCTATACGGCCCGGACGGTTTGGGCACCGTGAGCCAGATCCAAGAGAGCACCCTGGCCGATGACGCGTACGACGCCAGCAACACCTTGTACGGCGGCTACCTGCAGCTCGAGACGCCGATCACGGACTGGTTGAAGTTCCTGGGCCTCATGCGTTTCGAGGTCTTCCGGCAGCAGGTGGTTTCGAAAAGCCCGTTTGGAGACACGACCGAAGATGCCCCATCAGAGGGGACCGACCGAAGGGATCTCGATCCGATGCCTTCGGCGACTTTTTCATTCGAGATCAATCCGAAGATGTTCGTGAAAGTCGCCTACGGAATGACCGTGATTCGCCCAGCTTTGCGACAACTGGCTCCTTTTCTCTATGTGGATTTCCTGCGGGGTTGGAACATTCGAGGCAACGAGAACCTGGAGCGCACCCAGGTGCAAAACGCCGAGGCACGATACGAGTATTATTTCGGCGACACCGATTTGGTCGCCGCGACCGCGTTTTACAAATACCTGAAGAACCCGATCGAGTTTGTCGTGCTGAGCCCCGTGAACAGCACGGCGAGCTACGCCAACGCGTCCAAGGGCTGGCTCGCGGGAGGTGAGATCGAGCTCAGGCTTGGATTCGGACGCCTGCATGAGAAGCTCGACAAGTTCTTCTTTCTCGGAAACGTCGCGATCGCCTGGTCGCAAACCACGCTTCCGGACGACGTTTCGGGCCGCTCGAAACGGCCCCTCTTTTACCAGTCGAAGTACGTCACGAACCTGTCACTCCGTTTTGACGATCCTGACTCGGGCGTGATGGTCGGCTTGGTCTACAACGCGTTTGGGCCTCGAATCGTCGAGGTGGGTCTTGCCGCCAGCACCTTCGATAACCCGGACACGATTGAGCTTCAGCAGCACATGTTGGATCTCATCACAACCTGGAAAGTCAATCCTCACATGAAGTTGGGATTCAAGTGGAAGAACATCGCGTTTGCAAGGAAGCGCTACCAAAAAGGCAATGAGCTCGTGTTCCTCGAAAACCGGGGCACTTCCGTCAGCATCGCGGCTGAGTACATCTATTGAGCCGGCGAACCGAAACATGAAGATCATGCGA
>Ga0316201_10001557_pt1 | contig 15587 bp, 16 predicted proteins | sample CS6wburrow_MG_FD_204516 | JGI IMG/M metagenome (GOLD analysis project Ga0316201, IMG submission 204516) | Coastal sediment microbial communities from Delaware Bay, Delaware, United States - CS-6 worm burrow | ecosystem: Environmental > Aquatic > Marine > Coastal > Sediment | place: USA... | reverse complement strand
GGGCAAGCTGAATAAGATCAGTATCAACAACAAAGGTATCTGGCTCATCCTCGATAACAGGCTCACCGTTGGCATTCGACCTGACCATCAACCGCTATTCGATATCGATGATATTCATGAGCTATTAAATAATAACGTCGTGGTTCGCGGCTGGCTTAATAAGAGTAAAAAACAGACGCCTTATTACATGCGTATCCGCCATCCCTCTGCCATGCAGTCAGCAGAATCATTTGCCTGCGACCAAACCATGCATTCCCTAAGCCACTGATTTTCAAATCATAACAGGGCTATGGCTAAATTTTGAAACTCGAAATTAATAATTAATAATGCTAATATAACTATCCTTTTATCTCCACCAGTATTCGAACACCATGCCAACACGTTTCAAGCAACAGGCTCTGGACTATCACGCCAAACCAAAACCCGGGAAAATTGCGACTGAGATCACCAAGCCGTGTGCAACCCAGCAAGACCTTTCCCTGGCCTATACACCGGGAGTAGCAGAACCTTGTCGAGCGATCCACAGAGATGAAGACGCGGCTTATGAGTACACAGCCAAGGGCAACCTGGTCGCCGTCATCACAGATGGTACCGCGGTTCTGGGCCTGGGCGATATCGGTGCGATTGCCGGCAAGCCGGTAATGGAAGGTAAAGGCGTCCTGTTTAAAGCCTTTGCAGATATCGACGTCTTCGATATCGAGGTCAACGCGGACTCCACCGAAGATTTCATCAAGACAGTAAAAAACATTGCTCCGACATTTGGAGGCATCAACCTGGAAGATATTGCGGCACCGGCCTGCTTTGATATCGAGGATGCATTGATCGAACAGCTCGATATCCCGGTGTTTCATGATGACCAGCACGGAACAGCGATCATTATCGCCGCCTCACTGATAAACGCACTGGAGCTGCAGCACAAGAAACTCGAAGATGTCCGCGTCGTCTGCCTGGGCGCAGGTGCTGCAGGTATCTCTTCGATGAAGCTTTTACAGGGACTGGGCGCGGATCCTGAAAAACTGTACATGATCGACCGCAACGGTATCATCCAGTCAGAACGTGACGACCTGAATAAATACAAAGAAGCTTTTGCCGTACATACAGACAGACGAACACTGGCTGATGCGATGGATGGCGCCGATGTCTTTATCGGTGTATCTGGTCCAGACCTGTTATCACCGGACATGCTGAAAACCATGGCGCCCAACCCGGTAGTGTTCGCATTATCGAATCCGGACCCTGAGATCCTGCCCGAACTTGCGCATATGACACGCGATGACCTGATCATGGGCACCGGTCGCAGTGATTACCCGAACCAGGTGAACAACGTCCTGGGCTTCCCTTATATATTCAAAGGTGCTCTCGATGTACGAGCCAGCTGTATCAATATGGAGATGAAGATTGCTGCGGTTCACGCTTTGGCCGGCCTTGCTCGCGAGCCGGTACCACAGGAAGTACTGGATGCTTACGATGTTGATACCATGATGTTTGGTCCGGAATACATCATCCCTAAACCGCTGGACCCACGCCTTATCGACACCATCCCTCGTGCTGTATCAAAAGCGGCTATCTCGACCGGCGTAGCCAGGAAGTTTCCTTCAGACAATAAAAATCTGAAAGAAGCTTTGTCCTAGTACAAGCCCACACCTGCCCACAGATAAAGCCACCGCTTATTCGAAAGCGGTGGCTTTATTATTTTTAAATGTATTATTTTCGATTGTCTATGTCATCAATCTTGACTGTTATAGATTATGATATGACCAATTGACAGAAATCCACCGTGGCAAGCTGTAGTAATGGCCCCGGGAGATGCTTATACTGCCTCTATGCTCGAGCTTCTATTAACTCTTACTACCATCAGCCTGCTGGACAGTATGAGCGCGGTCCCGATCGCACTGATTCCGTTAGCGATCATCCTTAACGGCAAAACCCCGCTGACAGGCGCCCTCAGTTTCATCATCGGTGGGTTTATCGTCTACTTTATTGTCGGCCTGATTATCCTGCTGGGACTCGACAACCTGATCGACAAGTATGCCGAGCAGTTTATTTCCTATATGAAGTCCGAACCTGACTGTGTAGAGCTCACCATCCAGATTATCATCGGATTTTTCATGATCTATTTCGCCGCGCAGTTTTCCAGAAAAGCACCACAGGACAGCAACACCAGATCATATGACAGTGATATAAACCCTGCACAGGCATTCATTCTTTCTGCATCGATAAATATCATCGGTATGTGGGGAGCGTTGCCATACTTTGCAGCTATGGCGCAGATCCTTAAAGCCGACCTGGAAACAGCCTCGATGATCTGGATACTTGTGTATTATAATATTATCTTTGCGCTGCCGCTAATCGCTTTTATATTATTGCGTATAATGATGGCCGAGAGAGCAACGGTGCTGATTCGCAAGATAACTGATTTTTTCTCACACTGGGGCAAGAAGGTAATCGTATTATCGCTCTACACACTTGGGCTCTTGCTGATAGCTGACGGTATAGGCTGGTTTACAGGTTACCCTATTTTGAACTTTACTGAATGAAACGGCTGCTAAAAATTTACACTACTATCTTTCTGGTTATTATTATTGCGTCATGCAGTAACCTAGCCAAAAAGAACCCTGATAACAAGCCTGTGCGCCTGATACATAAGCATGAACTAAACATCCTTAACGCTGGCAATATGCCTGATTGCCGCTATCTCGGCGAAGTGATCGGCTCCGAGGGACACTGGTACACTTATCTATTTATAAGCAACAGGAAACTGATACAGGGCGCAATTAATGATCTGCATAACAACGCTAACGCCATCGGCGCCAACATTGTATACATCAGTGACAACATAGACTTTACAACTTCTGTCACATTTTATGGGCAGGCTTATGACTGCAAGTATGACGAAATCAAGTAATAATGGCACGACTGATAGCGAAGTACTTCGCGCCAATATAAATAATGAGACAGCACAGATAAACTGGCACGAACTACAGCGTTTTTTTGCCGGCGGCTGGTTGATCTATGTCAGCAGTGCAACCAACCTGCTCGACGTCGCCGTTGCTTTCTCACTCGATGACAAAGACAAAGTCAGTAAGTGGCTAACCTCGGGTGAAGTCGCAAAGGTCAGCGACGAGCAGGCAAAACAATGGCACGCGGAAAACACGACTTTCTGGTCCAACGTGGTAAAACCATGGGTGCTGATCCAGCCCGTAACCGAAAAACAAGACAGTAATCTTCACTAACTGATAGACGAGACAGTTAAACCATGAATTTCATAGAAGAATTTATCAAGAAAGAGTCTTCATCCGGCATCTTACTAATTATCGCTACCATCCTTGCGCTGACATTGAAAAATTCGATGTTCAGCGAGTATTACTCAGCATTTCTAAGAACGCCGGTAGAGGTTCGCTTTGCTGATCTGCATATTGCCAAACCTTTATTGCTGTGGATTAACGATGGCCTGATGGCGATATTCTTTTTATTAATCGGCCTTGAAGTAAAACGTGAATTCATAGAAGGACAACTGTCGACACCTGCCCAACTGGCCTTACCCGGCATCGCTGCCATCGGCGGCATGCTCGTCCCTGCGCTCTTCTATACCTATATAAATTTCGGTAACGAAACCGCCATGCGCGGCTGGGCAATCCCAACCGCTACCGATATCGCCTTCGCACTCGGCATCCTGGCACTGCTCGGCAAACGTGTACCGATCTCACTCAAGGCGTTTTTGCTGGCCCTGGCAATCATCGATGACCTCGGCGCCATCGTGATCATCGCACTGTTTTATACCGTCGAACTTTCTACCCTGTCCATCGCGGTCGCCGCTAGTGCATTAACCGTATTGATCATCATGAACCGTTTAGGTGTAGCAAAGAAAGCCGCCTATATAACTGTTGGTGTCATACTCTGGGTCAGCGTACTCAAATCGGGCGTCCATGCCACACTCGCCGGTGTCGCACTTGCTTTCACCATCCCCTTGCAATGCACGCGTGGCGACAAAGACAAAACATTCTCCATGTCAAAAGATATGGAACACGACCTGCATTTCTGGGTCGCCTTTTTCATCCTGCCATTATTCGCCTTCGTGAATGCCGGGGTAGACCTGCGTAATGTCTCACTAGACCAGATGACCGCCGGCGTTCCGCTTGGCATCATGGCAGGACTGTTCCTTGGAAAACAGATCGGGGTGTTCGGTTTCAGCTGGGTGGCTATTAAACTGGGGCTGGCAAAGATACCGACTGACAGTACCTGGCTCCAGCTCTATGGTGTCTCGATACTGACTGGCATCGGCTTCACCATGAGCCTGTTCGTCGACTCACTGGCATTTACCGATGGCAACCTCTACCAGCAGGCAGACAAACTGGCCGTCCTGTTAGCCTCGTTTGCCGCAGGTGCAGTAGGTTACCTGGTTCTACGTATGGCTAAAGCTAACGACCAGGTCAGACAAAATTGATACAATCGTCGAGCCGGTAACACTCCATCACTAACAATTTGATCACATCACCCGGGGAACGATCATGGAACCACGAAAACTGTCATTCGCTACCTTAATACTGGTGTTATCATTCTTTCTGAGTGCCTGCGAAGAACCAACTCAGACATATGTGGCCAGTTCTCGTCCGGTCAAAACCATCGTTGTTGGCGACACGGTAGTGGGTGATAGCCGCACTTTCCCGGCAGTGGTCGACGCTATTCAAAAAGCAGACATCTCATTTCGTGTGCGTGGGAAAATCCAGAACATTCTTGTCAAAGAAGGCGATGAGGTTAAAAAAGGCCAGCTGCTGGCTGAACTTGACCCTACCGACTTTAATATCCGCTTAAAAGACCGCCAGGCAAGTTACAACACGGCCAAAGCGAACTATGATCGCGCTAAAGAGCTGGTAGATAAAGGCGCTATCTCACGGGTCGACCACGATAACATTCGCGCAAAATATTTCACTGCCAAGGCCAACCTGGATGAAGCCGAGCAGGATTTATTGTATACCAGTTTAAAAGCCAACTTTGACGGCATCATCGCGAAACGTCATGCGGAGAACTTTGAAGAGGTAATTGCCTCACAGGCCATTTTTTCACTGGAGGATATTTCCGCATTGAAGGTCATCATCGATGTACCGGAAAACCTGATGGTATCACTTGAAAGGACATCGGCTGCAAAGCGAAAACTAAGCGCCAGCTTTACTAACATAAAGGGAGTGGACTTCCCGCTGAACTTCGTCGAGTCGACGACCAAAGCTGATGCCACAACAAAAACCTTCAAGGTCACCCTTAGAATGGACGCCCCCTCAGACTACAACGTCCTGCCCGGCATGACCGCAACGGTTTTCGCTGAAGTACTGCAAAGTGAATTAAATCCGGAGATGCCGGTTACCCTGCCGATCTCCGCGGTGATCGCCGACAATGAAAAACAGGCCAGTGTCTGGATAGTAGATGAAAAGACAAAGACCGTAAGTCCAAAAAAAGTTACACCTGGTCTGATCGTCGATGATGGCATCCAGGTCACCGGACTGAATGCCGGTGAGCGCGTGGTTATTGCCGGTGCTGCATTTTTGCGTAAAGATATGAAAGTGTCTTTGCTGGAAACCGGCGAACAGCCGGAATAACTCGGCATAATCAACAGGACCTATACTGATGAATATCGCAGAGTATTCAGTCACCAGGAAAGTTACTACCTGGCTTTTAATCATTTTATTTCTTGCCCTCGGCATCACCGCGTTACAGGATATTAGCCGCCTGGAAGACCCTGAGTTTACTATCAAGGACGCAAAAGTATATACCCGCTATCCGGGAGCGACACCACAGGAGGTAGAACGTGAAGTCACTTATCATATCGAAAATGCGGTACAGCAATTACAGCAGCTAAAGCGCGTCGAATCGATTTCCCGGGATGGTTTTTCTGAAGTCACGGTAAAAATAAAAGACAAATACAAAAAGAAGGACTTTCCCAACATCTGGGATGAGCTGCGTCGCAAGATCAATGATGCCCAGTCGACCCTGCCACCCGGTGCGAAGACATCGGTCGTTTATGATGACTTCGGTGACGTATACGGCCTGTTCTACGCCTTATCTGGTGATGGCTACAGTTACCGCGAGTTGAAAGATTATGCAGACCTGTTAAAGGAACAGCTACTGCTGGTGCCCGGCGTCAGAAAAATAGCCATCGATGGCGACCAGCAGGAAGTGGTTTACCTGGAGATATCACGTGCCAACATGACAAAGCTCGGGATTTCTAAGATTAACCTTCAGCGCGTCCTGAAATCACAAAACCTGGTTTCTGATTCCGGCAACGTGCGTGTCGGCGATGAATATATCCGCATCAACCCGACCGGCCAGCTTCAATCCGTGCAGGACATCGGCGAATTATTGATCAGCGGCAGAGAAGGTTCTCTGGTGCGTATAAAAGATATCGCTACCGTGCAGCGCGCTTATGCAAACGTTCCTGACAAATACACTTTATTTAACGGTAAACCGGCTTTAACTATCGGTATTTCCATGCTTCCCGGTGAAAACGTCGTTACTGTCGGCGAACGGTTAGACAAACGTTTGAGAGAATTGCAGACAGTTACCCCGATCGGTTTAAATCTCGAAGCTATCTATGACCAGCCCAAGATCGTCGATGAATCAGTCAGCGGCTTCATCTACAACGTTATTGCCGCCCTTGTTATCGTCATCATCGTACTGCTGTTTTTTATGGGCCTGCATACCGGCCTGATCATCGGCGCAATCCTTTTGATTACCGTTTCCGGCACTGTCTGGTTCATGAATTTTTATGGCATTGATCTGCAGCGTATCTCACTGGGCGCGCTGATCATCGCTCTAGGCATGCTGGTGGATAATGCCATCGTGGTTGCAGAAGGCATGCTGATCCGCATCAAGCGCGGCGAAGATGCGGTTAAAGCCGCAAAAGAAGTCGTTGGCTCAACTATGTGGCCCCTGCTGGGCGGCACCGTGGTTGGCATCGTCGCCTTTGCCGCTATCGGTTTATCTGATGATTCTACCGGTGAGTTTGCTAACTCACTGTTCTGGGTAATCCTGATTTCACTTTTACTGTCCTGGTTTACTGCGGTCACCATGACACCCCTATTATGTGCGCAGTTCCTCAAAGCGGATAAACCAGGCAAAACACAGGCCGACCCATACGGCGGATTCCTGTTCACCAGGTACCGAAGCCTGTTGAGCACTGCCATCCGGTTCCGCTGGATCACCATGACAACGGTGATCGCACTATTTGCCGCAGCACTGTTCGGTTTTGGTTATGTGAAACAAAGTTTTTTTCCGGATTCCAATACACCCATGTTCTTCCTGGATATGTGGAACGTTGAAGGCACCGATATCCGTAAAACTCGTGATGACATCATTCAGATCGATAACTACCTGCACACCTTAGATGGCGTGGAGAATACGGCTGCGTTTGTCGGTGGTGGCGCAACCCGCTTCACCCTGGTCTACAGTCCAGAATCGCCAACCAGCGCCTACGGCCAGATCATCATCACCACGAAAGATCGGGACGATATCCCGCGCATAGAAAAACAGTTGCTGGATTACATCGCAATCAATTTTCCTGATTCTGAACCAAAAACCAAACCACTACGCATCGGTCCCGGACGGGATGCAAAAATTGAAGCTCGGTTCAACGGGCCCGACCCTGATGTCCTCAGGCAGCTTTCACAACAGGCCCAGCAGATCATGGCCGATGATGGCGGTGCCATCAATATCCGTGATGACTGGCGCCAGCCGGTAAAAGTCATTCGACCGATCTACAATGAAAAAGCCGCACGCCAACTAGGCATCACCCGTGAAGATATCAGTAATGCCATGCTCACTGCATTTGACGGTCGACAGGTCGGCCTGTTTAAAGATGGCATACGTTTATTACCAATCATCATGCTACCGCCAGAGATCGAACGCGAAGATGTTGCCGCTATACGAGACATACCGGTGAGCAGTCCTTTACTACAAAAGAGTATACCCGTCGGCCAGGTAGTATCTGACTTCAAAACTGAATGGGCCGATGCCAGGATTAAAAAACGTAATCGCATCTACACTATTACCCCTTCATGCGACCCGGCACAGGGCCTGGCCACTGAATTGCTCGGTCGCATCAAACCAAAAATCGATAACATGGAACTGCCACCGGGTTATTCAATTGAATGGGGTGGAGAATATGAAGATTCTCGTGATGCAAATGCAGCAATCAATTCATCTCTACCTGCTGGCTTCCTCACCATGATCGTTATCGTTATCCTGTTATTTGGTAAAATACGTCAGCCACTGATCATCTGGCTAACAGTACCACTGGCGATAATCGGCATAACTGCAGGTCTGCTGAGTATGAACGTCGCTTTTGGATTCATGGGTCTTCTGGGTGCACTAAGCCTGGTCGGCCTGTTGATAAAAAATGCGATCGTCCTGATCGAAGAGATCGACATGCAAATTGCTGATGGCAAAGAAAGCTACACTGCTATACTCGACTCTGCCGTTTCAAGGATGCGGCCGGTATTGATGGCCGCCAGCACCACAATCCTGGGTATGGCGCCTTTATTGAGTGACGTATTCTTTTTGGATATGGCGGTGGTAATCATGTTTGGTTTAGGATTTGCATCAGTACTTACACTTATCGTGGTACCGGTGCTTTATGCCATATTCTTCAACATCAAAATCAAAGCTTAACCTGGAGACCTAATGAAAACACTAACCAAGATACTTTTCGTCAGCAGCATCGTAATTGCCGCACTTCTCACGTCATCTTGTGCAACATTAACCCAGGACATCAGCGTTGAAACCCATGCGCACCCGGATGTTGATTTCAATAGTTTCAAATCTTATGCCTGGGCCGGAAGCGCTCAGATCGTGTTTGATCCTGTCGGTCAATGGGAGCAGCCGACCCTGGACACCGATGAAGAAGTAAAATTTAATATCAACCGTGAACTGCGTAATAAAGGCTTATTCGAAGTCCAGAGCAATCCCGACCTGCTGGTGGCTTTCGCAGCGGGTGTTGATATGACCTCCCTGGAGCTTAAGGAAGACCCCGAGTCCAAAAAAGAAGTTTTAACCAATGTGCCTAAAGCCGCTCTGGTCATCGCACTAATAGATGCAAATACCGGTTACACGGTATGGCTAGGATTTGCCGAAGGTGATGTACAGGAGCAACAGACGATTGAAAATATTCGTGCGAGAATCGATTACGCGGTGACCGAGATATTCAAACCGTATAATAAATAGCGAATTATTACAGCAGGTTACACGATTACTCGGAGCGGGCTCCACCTTTAGCCCACCAGATGTCGCCCTCATTCAGCTCACCAGATACATCTGACTGTCGACGTGGTTGACCGCTCCTGCAGTCATAACTGACCAGACGCAAACGCTGTGGGTTACGTCGATCACCTCCGCCACGGCGGTCACGCCAGTGTTTTCGACGCTCAATGATTTCGACATTTCCTGTATCTTCTTTTTCTGACATGACTGACCCCCTCATCTGTATTGATTAGATGCAACGGATAAAGCTATTTACTATAGAGCGCTTTTAAGATGTCGAAGTCAAGAAAAAAGGCGATTGAAGTTTTTTATACTTCAACCGCCTCTTGCCAACCCGAAACCGGGCCAGTATAAAAACAAGCTATATTGACCTTAATGCTGTACTTCTTCTTTCTCTAGCGTTTCCAGGCGATCATTCAAAATCATATAATCACCGCCGGTTTGAAAACGTACTACTGAAAAACCGTGATTGCTGACGCGTTTTACTTCAACAATCTGGCCTGTACTTGCAATTTTAGCTTGAGCACCCTTTTGTAGATGTTTAGGTTCCATTTATCTCTCCCCCGTTTCTTCTTATTATCATTTTTATTATTGTCAGGAGTATTTATAGCACACTTCTAATAAAATGTTTATATAAATAGTGTAACACCATGATTTTTATTATTTAACTCGCTTTAAAGTTGATACCCAGTCTAATATTTTCGTCCCTTTCCCCAAACGAACCGTTTTACCGACTTCATTTTCGTACCAACTTAGGTGCGACAGGTTCGGTTCCACCTCGTAACCCCACCATGTGCCATCAGCATCCTGTGCAATCCAGCACACCCAGGACGGAATTTCGCTACAATCAACACTACAATTTTCACTCATACTAACCGAGATTAAACAAAATACAAGACTATGGGAAGATACCGCCCCCCACAACCTGTGGGTTCTAAATACATCACCGCCGAAGGCCATAAACGTTTGACCGAAGAGCACGATTATCTCTGGAAAAAGAAACGTCCCGAGGTCACACGTATCCTGTCTGCGGCGGCAGCGGAAGGTGATCGCTCGGAAAATGCCGAGTACATCTATCGAAAAAAGGAGTTGCGCGAGATCGATGCCCGTGTCCGATTTTTACGTAAACGGCTTGACGACATGGTGGTGGTTGACCGTATACCTGCGGATGTTGACAAGATCTATTTTGGCGCCTGGGTAACGATCGAAGATGAAACCGGTACTGAAAAAACTTATCGTGTCGTTGGACCGGATGAATTTGACCCAAAACTAGGGTATATCAGTATGGACTCACCAATGGGCAAAGCCCTGTTAGGCAAAGCCCTGGATGATGAGATCAGCATTACGGTTGAAACCAGGGAAGGCTCGAAAAAAAGCTCGTACATTATTAATGAAATAAGCTATAGAGCCAAAAGGTAATAGCTTTCACTGCGCTTGTCGTCTATCTATAGGCATGCACAGCACCGCCTTCCCTGGCTCCTTGCTGCATACCGTCCATCCATGGCATCGCAGCACCGCCTTCCCTGGCTCCTTGCTGCATACCGTCCATCCATGGACATAAAAAAGCCCTCATATAGAGGGCTTTTACAGATCCGCAACGCAGACCAGAAGCAAACTTACCTGTATTGCTGCTGAGGCGGCTGCTGTGGCGCGTACTGTTGCTGAGGTGCAGGTTGTGGCGCATATTGAGGCTGAGGCGCATAACCTGGAGGAGGACCATAACCCGGAGGTGGTCCATAGCCTGGAGGAGGACCATAACCTGGAGGAGGACCGTAAGGTGAACCATAACCACCATAACCACCATAACCTGGAGGAGGACCGTAAGGTGAACCATAACCACCATAGCGATAATAGTCGTCATCGTCATCAAATTCCTGCTCCATTTCTTCCATCCAGTACCTTGGATCCCACTCATCATATGGGTTACAGCCTGGAATCTCGCCAAAAGGCCCCCTACATTCCCAGTCATCATTGTCCCAGAAAAAGGCATAACTGCTTGTTGCCGCAGTCATCAGGCCCAGTGCCATCAATAACTTCATTAGTGCTTTCATTGTTTACTCCGTCATCAGGATTAATTTTAAAACATCCTCATTCTATGACAGTGTCAAAAACACTTCAATGACATGAATCAAAACTTTATGTCTAAGTATCAGTCGTAATTAGCCACTCTTCAGCAACTTTAGCTACCCTATATCTAAACTATTAAGATAATTAAGACAAACATGGAAAAAACCGACATACATCAGCTCGAATCCACCACCGAGCGACTAAACGCAGCTATCGATAAGATCGGGCAGGTAATCCTGGGTAAAAATGAGCAGATCAAACTGGCATTGACCTGCTTACTGGCCGGGGGACACTGCCTTATCGAAGACCAGCCCGGTGTAGGTAAAACCACACTTGCTCATACCATGGCACAGGTTATGGGTCTGGATTTTCATCGCATCCAGTTTACCAGCGACCTGTTACCTGCCGATGTTCTCGGTGTGTCAGTTTTTAATCGAGAGCTGTCACAGTTCGAATTTCATTCAGGGCCGATATTTTCGCATTTCATTCTCGCCGATGAGATCAACCGGGCCACACCTAAGACGCAGAGTGCACTGCTCGAAGCCATGGAAGAACACCAGGTAACAGCCGAAGGAGAGACCCGTGAACTACCAGAGCCATTTTTCGTCATCGCCACACAGAATCCGACACACCAGATAGGCACCTACCCCTTGCCGGAATCGCAGCTCGACCGTTTCCTGATGCGGATCGATCTGGGCTTTCCTGACAGGCATGCCGAGCGACTGCTCCTGGAAGGTGAAGACCGTCGTAGCATCATCAATAAACTGGAGCCCGTGTTCGACAAACACCAGCTACTCGCAACACAGCAACTGGCGAAATCGCTGCATGTATCAGCTGCAATACTCGATTACATTCAGGCCATACTTGCGTTCACTCGACAGAGCAGTGCTTTTGAATTTGGACTGTCGCCTCGCGGCGGCCTGGCACTGCTTAACGCTGCCAGGGCCTATGCCCTGATCGACGGACAGAAATATGTACTTCCTGAGCATGTGCAACTGGTATTGCCCGCGGTGGTTAACCACCGATTACCCGTACACATAGAAGCAGGTTCACGACAACTGATGTCTGCCGCACAACACATCAAAGAGTCGATCAGCATCTCGTGATGTCTGCGTCGCTCATTAACCTCACCCGTTTTTTTCGCCTGCCGACCCTGTGGCCGGATTTTAGTCGCAGACCCGTATTCAAATTCATCTCCAGGCGTAGCGGTCCGTTTGACGGCAAAGTAACCCTGACACGTGACCGCGTCTATATCATACCGACAAAAGCCGGATTGATCTTTTCTCTGCTACTGGTAACGTTATTGATCGGCTCGATCAACTATGAGAAAAACCTGGGTTTCATCCTGACCTTCCTGCTCGCTGGTATTGGCAATATTCTATTGTTGTCGACCTGGCGTAATATCGCCGGTCTTGAACTCAACGGCAGCGATGCGACCGCCGTGTTTTCAGGAGAGTCTGCCTGCTTCAATATACAGCTACTCAACCACCAGCTGTATGATCGCCATTCGATTGCCATCAGCCAGCATGGTGAGGAGCAGGATGTCATCGACTGTGCTGCGAACAGCCAGCAGCTCATCCGCTTTAAGACAAAGACAGCACGTCGCGGCAGATTAGATGCCGGGCGCGTTCGCATCTACACCGAATTTCCCTCTGGCCTCTTTGTCGCCTGGACATGGGCAGACCTGTCGATGACATGCATCGTCTACCCGGCACCGGATAACAGTATCGAATTGCCCGTTTTCGATCATAGCGAAAGCGGTGAAACAGACACCACGGGGTATGGCATGGAGAATTTCAGCCACCTGAGAAAATACCACCAGGGCGACAATATTAACCGCATATCCTGGAAGGCCGCGGCAAAGACCGATGAGCTCTTCACCAAACAGTTCATCGGCGCAAAACCTGTGAGCCACTGGATCAACTGGAATGATATACCGGCAAAAGATATCGAACAGCGCCTGTCGATGATGACAGCACTGGTCATCAACGCCGAGCAGAATCACCAATACTATGGCATCAGACTACCAGATAAAGAGATAGCACCGGACACTGGAAACGAACATTATCATCGCTGCCTGACATTTTTAGCACTCTATCAAAGATAGCCCGGACATGGTTCAAGCACTGAAGTGAGAAATACTACAGAAAAACCTGACCGTGAGATCCTGGTCTCTCTACTCATCGGTATTCACCTGTCTGCCCTGCCACTGTATGCCGGGCTACCGATACCCGTTACCCTGCTCCTGCTCAGCCTTAGCCTCTGGCAGTTTTTACTGATAACGCGGAACCGCCCGAACCCTGGAAAGATAGTCTTACTGTCGATAGTAGTATTGTCTTTTCTCATCGTACGCTATTCATTTGGCCATGTTTTCGGTCAGCAGCCCGGTATAGCACTGGTGACCCTGATGACCATACTCAAGCTGTTCGAGACAAAGAGCCACCGCGACGGCTATATCGTGATCTACAGCGCATTCTTCATCATCGCCAGCAACTTCTTTCACTCCCAGTCTATCTGGCTGATCATCTACGTGTTTTTTGTCGTCGTCTCTTTAGTAAGCATCCTGATCGCCCTCAGTGACCGCTTAAACACTGTGCCACTGACGCATCGGTTCAAGATGTCATCTCGCTTTATTTTTCACGCGATACCTATGATGCTGGTATTATTTTTCCTGTTCCCGAGGATACCCGGCCCACTCTGGGGATTACCTGAGGATGCCTTTACCAGTCAGACCGGATTGAGCGAGGAGATGTCTCCCGGTAGCATCAACCGGCTGATTAACTCATCTGCGATCGCTTTTCGCGTTAAGTTTGAACAGCAGGTGCCTCGGCACAGCCAGCTATACTGGCGTGGCGCCGTACTCTCTGATTATGACGGCAGGACATGGCGACGTAATGATGCGCCTGCAAGCACAGAACCCAATATCCAGTATGACGAAAATCCTGAAAACCGTGTTCGATACACCGTCACACTCGAAGCCACTAACCTGAGCTGGCTACTCAGTCTAGAATATCCCAAACCTGCCAATGGTTCGACTCATGATCTTAAGTACAGCCTGAACCGGGAAGCGATGTTACTGACGAAGGACAAGATAAATAAAGTCACCAGTTACACGATCGAGTCACAGACAGGTTCCATCAACCGCGCACTATTCGACCAGGAGAGCTACAAGAACCGCCTTTTACCTCTCCAGCTGAACCCAAGGACGTTAGCACTATCCAGGCAGTTACTACAGTCATCAGAAAATGATGCTCAACGTTATATCAGTAATGTGCTGTCATATTTCAGAGACAATGGATTTATCTACACCCTGACCCCTGACCTGCTTGGCGATGACGCCATGGATGACTTCATATTTACCAGTCGTCGCGGTTTCTGTGAGCATTACGCCAGTGCATTCACTTACCTGATGCGTGCAGCCGGTATCCCCTCGCGTGTCGTTGTCGGCTATCAGGGCGGAAAGATGAACCCGCTAGACGACTACATGATCGTCCGCCAGTCTGATGCTCATGCATGGTCAGAGATCTGGATCAATGGTTCATGGCAACGTGTCGACCCGACGGCCGTAATCTCACCTGACCGGATTGAACGCGGCATACTAAATGCCGGACTAGAGAACAGCCAGCTACCGCTGTTACTGCTATCGGACAATTCCTTCATCAGAAATGCAACTTTCCTGTACGACAGCTTTCAGAACCAGTGGAACCAGTGGGTCATCGGTTACGACCAGAAAAAACAGTATGATCTATTAAAATCGCTCGGTCTCGATAATGCATCGCCTGCAAACCTCATCCTGCTCTTAGTGATCTGTCTCACTGTCACCGCCATGATAGTCAGCTGGTTCATACTGACAAAGAACACCGTTGAGAAAGATCGAGTTCAGCATCACTACAACCTGCTCTGCAGGAAACTACAACGGCAGGGCATTCAGCGAAACCTGAATGAAGGACCCGTGGATTTTGAAAACCGTATTTATGACGAACAGGCTCTATCTACTAGAACGAGACATGACCTGATGTTCATATTTAAAGCCTACCGTTCACTACATTATGGCACCCGGTCGAATAACGACCTGGTTAAAAACTATCTCAAAAAAATCAGGAAACTTAAGATTCGAAAGCAGCGGTCAGAGCCAGGAGATGATTGAGCGACAGACTGCACACTCAAGCTGTATGCGAATCGATAAACTCACGTAGAAAAGATAATGGCTTTGCGCCGCTAAACCTGGCGACTTCCTCACCATTGATGATCAACAGTACCGTAGGGAAACCCCT
>Ga0316201_10001556_pt1 | contig 15588 bp, 15 predicted proteins | sample CS6wburrow_MG_FD_204516 | JGI IMG/M metagenome (GOLD analysis project Ga0316201, IMG submission 204516) | Coastal sediment microbial communities from Delaware Bay, Delaware, United States - CS-6 worm burrow | ecosystem: Environmental > Aquatic > Marine > Coastal > Sediment | place: USA... | reverse complement strand
ATAACGATGTTACCAGGCAGACCGAAGCCACCCCCTTTCATTAAAGTTCCAGCCAACCAGCCTGCTACGGCACCAATTGCCAAAATATCACCAATCCTGTTACATCCATGATTTCACCTCTGATGTTGTTAATAACATGTTCAGATTTTCTGCGAGCTAATGTTTTTTCTAATTGGATTCTTGCAATACTGGTTTCGGTATCGTCCACTCGCCACTCATGATCTCCGGCTCCGGAAGGTAATAGCGTGCGGCCACGTCGAACGGCCCGACGGGAACCTCGAGGCAATTCTGGTCGCCGTCTTCGCACTTGACCTTGAAACGGAAGGTAAAGGTGCCGTCGTCATTCTTGACGGCGGTCGTATCGTTGATGTGGTAACGGTCGTCGTCGTTGGGGTGGAGGCGACCGGTGGTGGTGTCATAGATAGTAATCGACCAGAAGGAGTTGACCGGAGGCGCCTCCGTCACCAGCACGTATTCACCCTTCGAGCCTTCGAGGGTTTCACCGGACGCGTCGGTAAACATCGACTCGTAGGCGCTGTGAGAGGTTGCTGGTCCCCCCCAGCCTTCCTTGGTGCCATAGGCGTGGTAGAGATAGGGGACATCCTTGCCGGGCTGCTGGCCCGGCCCAACGATTGTCTTGCTATAGGGCACGGACAACTTCGTCTCGTCGATGCGCTTGTTGGCTTCCTGCGCCACCTGCTCGTCGAAGCCACTCAGGAGATCGACTGTGGGCATCTCGCGGATGGTCGGCCCTTCAATAGCGATGCCGTCGAAAACGGCTTGTGCATCCGCCATGTCGGCAGCGTCCTTCGGATCCTTGACTTCAATCCGCGTGACGACCGCGGACAGGAGCGACGGCACTTCAACAGCCTCACCCTCGATGGTGTCGGGTTTCTCGCCATGGTAGAGCGTGTAGCTGCCGGACGGATTGATGATGTTGCGGTAATTCGCGTTCCGGTCATCCTGTAGCTGAAACGAGCTGAAGCGCTCCTGCGAAGGCGAATCCGAGCGCAAGACCACCGGCCCATCCCCGAGATAGATGAACGCCGTCTTGTAGAGGGTGTCGTTGTTGCTCCGGACGATCGTGTCCTCACCGGCCTTGAGCAGTTCCCGTGACGCCTGGCCCCATTGATTCAGCTTGCCGGGGTCTCCGCCCGTGAGCCGCAAGGCGTACTCAAAAGTCTCCTGGTAGGGAAGTTTTTGAATGTAGTCTTCCACCTGTTTCTCAAAGTCATCGTTTGCGGCCAGGACCGAGTAACCGGGAACAATCGTCAGGGCGATGATGAGTGCCTTGAAAACTAAAGTTGTTTGGATTCGCATGTTGTTTGTCTCCTTTCTGGGTTCGGGGTCTTCGGGGGCATCTGCCCCACGAGGAAAACCCTTTTCGTCTCAATCCACGCGCACCACCCCTGGCATGTCGTAGCTGGCGTCGATCAGGGGTGTGGCAGCGCCGTAGAAACGAGCGGTGAAGCGGAAGCCGTCCTTTGGTGCGGGCAGCCAGTTCTGGCGCTGTTTCGGGTCGGTCGGCTCGTCGTGCTGGACATAGATCACCAGCTTGTCGTCCTCGGTGTGGAGCTTGCCGCGCTCGAGCATGAAGCTGTTGAGTGAATAGCGATCGATCGGGTTGTCGTAAAAATAGCCCTCGGAATCGTAGAGCGGCATCTCCCAGAACTCGGTGACCGGCGGCATGTTGTTCAGGTCGAAGGTGATCGTGTAGCGGTGCTCACCCGAGAGCGGCCGGCCATCGGCATCGTCCCAACAGTTTGCGGCCGTATGCGAGCGGGAGGGAACGGGGGCGATAACCGCCTGCAACCCGGACCATGCCCGCCATTGCCAGTTGGTGTCTTTGTAGCCAAGGTCGGTGTCGAACTTCCAGCCATTTGGGCCTTCGGTGAAGTTCGCGGCCATCCCCTCCAGCACTTCCTTCTTTCCCTCCTCGATCCCTGCCTCTACCGCAGCCGTGATCTCCGGTGTCATTTCGGCGGGATCGAAGGGCGTGCCGGCCTTGAGGCCGAGGCGTTCGAAGCGCGCGAGCGCAGTGATCTCTTTATGCCCGTCCGACTGTTTGGTGAAACTGGGATCGTTCAGGACCAGGCTGACCCAGCGCAGAAAGTCGACGCCGGTGAGCTTGCCCGGCTCACGGACGGTCTCCATGCCGGGATAGGTGGGATAGTCGGCCTTGGTCAGCGGCACATCCTCCGCCCGCACCTCCTTGCGTCCGGCAGCAATCCACTGGCTGAGCGACATGGCCGTGATGCGGTCCTGGATGGCGTTGACAATCTTGAGCTCTTCCTTCGTATCGTCGGTGAGAGCGACGCGTGCCAGTACCCCGGCAAAGTCGGACTGGGACTGCACGATGTCGGCCCCGACGAACCCGTCAGGCAACTTGCCACTCCAGTTCGGGCCGATCAGCAAGCGCCGGACGGGGCCGGGCGCATTGAACTGGCTGCCGATCATGTGCCACCAGCGCGCGTAGTTATCGAAAAGTTGGACACTCCAATAGTGATCCTTGATTTCGGGGACAATGATGACCGTGGGTTCCTGTGACAGATCAAACATGCCAGTGCCATAGAGCGTGGTGGCATTGGGTGTTGTCGCAACGCGCGGCAGCGCTTTCAGCGGTGTGCGGTCCCAACTCAAGCGGTTGATGCCCGCAGCGCGCGGGTTCAGTTCATTCTGCGCGAAGTTGTAGCGCAGATGATAGAGCGCGACCGGATGCATGCCCCAGAGGAACACCTCCTTCGCAATCTCCCTGGCCTCGGCGGCGGTGAGCGGGTCGTCGGCGGCAGTCAACGGCTGCCAGTTATCGGCGAAGGCAAACTGGGACAATGTACATGCCAACAGTAAACTTGAAAAAAGGGTTCGTGTATTCTTCATATTTTCCTCATTGCTCTCTCGAGCTGATCTGGTTGTGTACATTCCAGAAGATCAGCAACTTCTTCAGGGTCTTCATCTTTCCTGACTGGCCTTACATGTGATCCTGCACCAGCGACTTCGGCGGCACGACAACCGCTTTCTGCGGGTCGTAACGGTCGAACGAGTCAAGCACGCGTGCCGCGCTGGCAGCATCGCCAGCGGCCAGTTTGAGATCCCCGCTCTCGATCAGACTATCGATTGTCGCCTCACTCAGGTATATCTTCGCCCAGGTGTCGCCTGACAGAGTCAGAATGATGTCCGGTTTACGCACGTACTCGTCGGGGTTCTCAATGAACTCCGCGACAGCTCGGCGCACGTGCAGGCCGGCACTCTTGCCGTCATTAAAATCAAAGCGGAGCACGCTGTCTGTATCGCCGCTCTTCTCAGGATCGATACGAACGCGGAAGTAGTCGACGAAGGTGGTCGGGAATGCAACAATGGTTTCGGCAGCTGGCGGTATCAGGCGCGGCAGCGTCAATTTACCTTCCAGGGCAAGCGCCTGGGACAGTAAATGTGCGCGATCATTGGCACCCGTGGACACGTACGCCATCTGCCGAAGCGACTCAGCCTTAAGGCTACGCACCTCTTCATCCTCAGGTTCTAGACGGTAGAGGTAGTTGACCAGCTGGGCTGCCCATGCATATTCCTTGTTGTTCATGGCTTTATCTGCGGCGGCCAGCACGCCGTCGCGGCCGCCCATCAGGGGCACGATCCGTTGCGCCTCATCGAGCGGGGCAAGCGGCTTCAGGTTTGCCGCATCATTGTCATACCAGCCGACCGACTGGTAATAAATCGCTGGCGGATAAGAGGACACCTCGCCATAGCTCTGCAGGTTGTTGGGCACTTCGTCCAGATACTCCGGAAACCGCACCATATGACGCAGCTCGTCAGGGCCTTTTCCGCCAAGTATGCCACGGAGGGTCTGGTCCAGCACAAAACTCGCCCCGTCCAGATACCCTTCCAGCCTTTTGCGTACCTCTTCCTTGCCAACGACGGGGCGTGACGCGGCGGAAATAAGCACCTCGGGTTCAAGATTTCGGGTCAGCTTGAGCCCGGCAATCCACTCGCGCGGGTCGCGAAACACATCGCCACGCAACGAATACAATTGTGGCGGGCCACTCCACAGCAAGGTCGAAAATACAATCTTGCGATCCGGCAGCCAGACTGTTGTATGGACCTTGTCGTCCGACCCGTACCTGGTGAAGAACTGCATCTTCTGTCCCAGAACGGTCATCTCCTGCCCATCCTCGACGGGGGTGTTGACTGGCAGGAAGGCTGAGTCCATGCTTGTCAGGTTCGTCGGCACCACCCAGGCATCCGGACCTTCACTCGGCATAAAGGTGTTGAACTGGATCAACATACGCGCGGTGAGGTAAGGCCCGATCTCCTTAAAATAGGCAGGCGCCCCACCCGCCTTGGCATTTTCCTCGACCACGGTATTAAGCCCGGGATGACCGATAATCATGACATTCTCGTTGCCCTCCGCCAGTACGCCTGCACCCATGCAGGTATGCGAGTGGCCATAGATAATGGCTTTGACCGGCTTATCGCTGACCGTTCGCAATGCCTCCAGCAGGAGTTCGCCATCGTGCTTGGTGTCGCCGGTATCGAACAGGATCAGACCCTCGTCCGTGTCGATGACGCTCATGGGGGCAAGGCCGTAACCGCCGAACACCCAGATCCCGTCCGCGGGTTTTTCGATGGTTGGCTTGGACCAGCCCACTACATCAATACCATCAAGAAGCCGCTTGTTCGCAATCGCCCCGTTTGGTGCTTTCACCAGGTCGACCGGGCCGCCCATGTAAGGGTTTACCTCGCTGACAGCGGTGCCTGCTAACAAGCAACTGGAATTAGAAAGCAGCAATATTGCGCAGCCAGCCATTAGTGAATATTTAATTTTAGTTTTCATTTTTACTCCTTAGCTGCTTCTGCAGATGTTGAGTTAAATTTCATGCCATCTATAGCTGAAAATAAGACCGATTCAGTTCACTATCTCGGGATCAAATTAGTTTCACTTACCGAGCTTTAAGAATGTCTCCAACGCCTTGTCACCGGGATTGTCGAGACAGTAGTCGATGAAACGGTCAGTCAGATCGGAAAGGTCCTCTATTTCGTACTTCGTCGTGTTCATCTTTCCGAGCCGGTAGCCATGCGCTAAAGCTAACGTGTTTTCCCGCTCGCTGCCGGACAGGCGCATGATATCCTTGCACTGAAAGGTGGTGAGGTCTCTGTCGTCGGACGGTTCTTCGGATGCGATGGCCAATCCGCTAAATAATAATGAAGCAGTCGCTGCGGCGGTCATGAGGTTTTTAAGTGATATGGACATGGGTATCTCCTGAATTGAGTATTTTTGTATTGCGTTTCGATTTAGCGTAAACGACCGGCCATGCAGTCGTCATAGACTCGTCGATAGGTGCTGCTCCTCCTGACGGCACCGCTGGTGCCGCCGACAACGGCACCGACAGCGGCCCCTTTCCTTGCTCCCCTGCGGGAGTTGTGGCTGACGATGGCACCAACGGCGGCGCCTCCCACAGCACCTGTCACGGCACCGCCGACGGCACCATAGGTGTTGCCTGCCGCTCGTTCCGCGCGGTAGGCGCAGTCCGAGGCGGAGTAGTAGCGGGCAAACGCTGGCATCGCCGTGGCCAGGGAAATACCGAGTCCGGCGAGAGCCAGCAAGGTTCGATTTGGTTTTCGTTTTCGCATTTTGCGATCTCCGATCTGAATATTGTTTCCGTTTCTGCTCCGCGTAACGCGAGGCAGTCGTTATACTGGCAGGAACTCCTGATGAGGTTCCACACCTGTACGTCGGTCCGCCTGGTTGTCCTGACCGGGTCATCCACTCCTGAAGCGCTCGCACGAAAGGAAAGCGCCTGGATGGCTGTGATGTTGAAGCGTGTTGGGCGGTCTCTTTAGCGGATCATGTTGATGCTTTCCCTGTTGCCCGGATATATCCCGGTGAACTGTTAAAATTATTTAATTTAATAATAGTAGTCATACCTTCTGTGGTGTCTGACGGCGGCACCACTAACAGCTCCCACTCCCGCACCGATTGCGGCTCCTTTTGATGCTCCCTTGCTTCCCTTGGCAATACCACCAACTGCTGCGCCAACAGCAGCTCCTCTGACGGTACTCCTAACCACAACACCTGCTTCAGCGGTGTCAGGGTACATGGGCAAAAGGAGCACAAGTGCAGTTATTGCAGCAGCCAGGTTTGTATATTTAATTGTCATCATTCTTGTTTCTCCCCATTTTTCCAGTTTTCGATTGATTGCGTTCCATCGGTTTTCGTGACCAGAACCTTTCCGTTCAGCTTACCGTCTGTAAACTTACCCTGATAGACATCCTTGTTAGGTGCGATGTAAGAAACAGCGCCATTCGGCCAACTTTCGTCAAACTGTCCCACTGTTACACTGCCGTCTGCACCTTCATAAGCACCAACTCCGGATGCCAGTCCATTTTTAAAATCACCGATGTAGGCGCTTTTATCAGCATGAATAAGCGTACCAACACCATGGCGCTGTTCGTTTTCAACACCACCAAAATAATACTCTCCGTCTTCGGTTGTATAGGAAGCAATAGCGGGACCGCTCAATTTACCATCTACGAACTTACCGAGAAGAGTTGCTTTGTCTTTTTTTGTCTTTAGGAGACCTTCACCAGAGTCCAGTTTACCGTTGAACCTACCAATAATAGAAAAACCTTCAATTGAACGATAAATACCGTGACCCGTGGGTTTGCCATCAACAAAATTACCTAGAAAATGGTTAAACCCTGCGTTATCAACATTACGGAATTTCAAGGATCCAGTGCCATTTGCTTTTCCGCCTGTCATTTCACCATTATAAACGGCAGATAGCCCGTCCTTGTCGTGCACCACCAGCACGCCAGAACCTGTGGCCTTTCCATTTTCGCATGATCCTGACCAGGTAATAACCTCTTTGGCGCTACCGTCATCGGTGGACCATGCCTGGCAATCGGTTATCGGATCTTTGGGCCAGGTTTCTGCGTGGACTGTGCCAGCCAGAAATACCACGACAGCAGTTCCACCCAGAACCTTGTATAACATTTGTTTATGCATCACTACTTCTCCATTGAAATTATAAATTACTCTTTTCAGGGGCCTTGAAGATATCCCCCCTCTTTCATGAAACAATTAAAACTAGCAAGTACCCTGTGCTTGCTACCATCCCATGGTCGGCCCTCAACCGGGCCATGTTGCCATCGGGATGTTCACGTACCCGATCATAAAAGCACTGAATTGGCGCGAGAGTACTGCCACCCGGGGCCTCTACAAGCCGGATCGTTACCCACATCTTTACGGCAGCAGGCAGTCAGTTCGCCAGCTTTCTTAGCAGGCTGATTATCACCACCAGAATAACTGCACCAACGGTAGCGGATACAAGTGTTGCGGTTAAACCGCTGCCGACGGTTACGCCGAGTTCGGCAAAGATATATTTGCCGACGAAAGCACCGAGGATTCCGACGATAATATTTACGATCAGCCCAAATCCGCCGCCTCTTACGATAAGACCGGCCAGCCAGCCGACAACCGCACCCAAAGCCAGTATGATTAAAATTGATTCAAGTTCCATTTTGTACCTCTCTATGGAATAGTTGCCTGTTAGCGTCGCTGCCTACGGAGACAGCTTCTCCGCCTTTGGAGCGCTCCAGGTCTTCATCTTCTCCAGGTCCGCAACATAGGCCCGCAGCACGATATCCATATCCTCGTCCTTGCGATTGATCGGCAGCCAGTTCTCCTCGGGCACTCCCTCGGGTTTCTCAGCGGCGACATAAACCTCGATGCCGCCATTCTCATCGAGCTTCATGCCGGCGTTCTCGCCGACACTGTACTTCTTACGATCGTTGGGAATGAAGAAGCCGTTGTTGAGGTCGTAAAGTGTCAGCGACCAGAACACATCGGTGGGCGGCATCTCGTCTGCCGCCATGCGGATCACGTAGTCGTTCATGGCATTCATTGGCTTGCCGTCGGTGGTGGTGACAGCGGGATAGACCGCCTCGACTGCAGGCAGGCCGATCGGCCCGATAACAGACTGGAACAGCAACAGCTCCAGGGTCATATTCCCCTTGGTCAGGAACTTATCGAAGAGTTCTTTCTTAGTGAACTCCTTGTCCGAGGTCCTGGCCATCTCTTCAGCAAAAATCCGTTCGCTGGCCTGGCGGATTTTCATGCCGTCGATGTTCGCCACCTTGGCTGGATCGAAGGCCTGGCCCGGCACGACACCCAGCGGCTCGTAGGCGGCCAGCAACTCGCGGTCGAGTTCGTTATTCGGGTCGAAAGTGGTGTGGTTGAAGACGAACTGCATCACTTCGAGCAGGTTGTTCTCGAAGACATCTGCATCCCTCTCGCCGACTGCCGGGAATTTAAGGTCATCACCTGGTTTGGCGGCACCCCCACGGAACGCCGACAGCGTGGTGACCTTCACCAGTTCCATTTGCCCCATGATGCGCTTGAATCGTTCCTGATCCTTGGCATGGGGCATTATGCGTAGGACCGCCGAGGTGAAGTCGCCGGTGGACTCGAAAATCCGGTCGACTCCCTCAACCGGCTCACCTTTGTAGCCCTCTGTGCGTGCCGAGTAGAACAGCACCTTCTCGGGCTTCTTGAAGTCGCCGAGACGGCTGGCCATCGGTACGTTGACGTAGTGATCGTAGCCGGTGACCATCAGCGAGACATAGTCCGAGTCGAATGCCGGCATCTCCATGACCACGGGGTCATTGCGCAGGTCCATCATGCAACTGATGTAGAGGGTGTCATTATTAGGCCGTGCGATCTCGCGCATGGTGTGGTCCTTGAGCGTGGTATCGGCTTCACAATTATTCCAGCGGCCCTGCTTCAGCGCGAACTTGTTGTTCACGTTGTACATGGCAACATACTGGTAGGAGCGCTTGACGAGGTTATCCAGATCCTCGTCGGTGAGCTCGACGGCGGATGCCGTCGCCGCTGCGACCATTAACGCGATCGCGGGCAGAATGAACAGTCTTGCTGGTAGTTTCATGTGTATCTCCCTATAAAAACGATTGTATTAAAATTGTATTAAAAAACGATCGTCATCCTTTTGGCGTATACCAGATGGGTGAGGTGTAGGCACGTTCCTGAACGGCGGTAGGAATGCCTTCCGGTAGTTCTATCTTGAAGAACTTCGCGTCATAGGTCGTCCATCTAGGCGTCGGGATCTCGATCACGCGTACGTAGTAGAATGCTTTTTGCTTCGGATCAAAGTCCGGATCCTGCCAGTATGCCAGCAGCAGCGGAGCGCCGATGGTGTTGGTGTAACTGGCGTCAGCCACGTCCACGGTGCTGCCCACGGGCGGAAGCTTTCCGTCAGCGCCCATCTGCCGATCACCCGACCACGCCACGTCATAGACTTTTTCATGCAGTTCGCCTTTCGCATCCATCCAGCCCTTGACAACTTGAGCGCGGTCCAGGTTGGCGCCATCGACATCACGCAGTGCGCGGATCAGCAGTGAGGGAGCTTTGCCATCTGGAGCCAGTGAGAGGTCGCCGCCCATAGGCACGCCCTTCTGGTAGCCGTATTTGGCGAAGTCATGCCGTTGTATGTCGTCGGCCACAAAATCGAAGCCGGCAAATATCCTTACCATCAGCCGCGTACCGGTGGTGGCATAGACCTCCTTGCGTGACATAGCATCCCATAGCGCTTCACGGGTGTTGTCTACCGCCCATACGGCGGCAAGGCCGGAGGCACTGCTCGCAGAGGCCAGGTTCTGTCCCGCTGGATCATCAACAAACCGCCCGGTGATGACCTCCTCGAAGCGGTCGGGTTCTGCCGATGGCTCGAGTGATGAAATCTTGCCGAAGAAGTTGTCCTCGGTCGTCGTTGCCAGCCCTGTATGAGAGTCCGTCGATCCGATTACACCAAACTTAAACGGGTTCACCCCAAGCTTCTTTTCATAGGCCAGACCACGCTTGAGCGCCTCACGAGCATATTCGCGTGGCAGCATGTTTGCAGTGTGTTTTGTGGCACCAAAAGAACCCTTGTCCCAGGTATCGAAATCCGCAAACTCGTCGTTAGGCGATAACGCCGGATGGGCCTCTCCGTCGCCTTTTATTTGCGTAATTTCGTAAAGCGGTTCCCAGCGCATCCTGCGCTCGGCATAGTCCCGGTCGATGCGCTTCTTGGTGGTGAGTGTGACGTCGTCGAACATCATACCGCTGGAAAGGTTGCCGTTGTGCGGAATAGCCAGCAGCCGACTGCCGGTCTGCTGTTCGGTATTGCCCATCCACTGCCACAGGTCTTCCGGGTCGGACGAGTCGTAATTCGAGAAAGGAATGACCTGATCAGCATCGTCCTTGTCGCCCCTGAATATGACATTGCGGTGCAGGTTGTCGCCATCTGGGCTTGAAGTCCATTCGAAGCCGATTAAGGCAGTGAATATGCCCGGCTGATTATATTTTTCGGCAGCAGCGGTTAGGCGCTCCCACATTGTCCTGGTGAGGGCATCATTGCCCGCCAGTGGGTCCTTCCGGGTTTCCATACCTTCCCCCCACGCCCCGTAGGCACCCGCCGAATCACCGCTCTTTACCATATCGTGTACCATGCGGCCCCATTCTGTAGTGAGCAGTTCCGGGTTTGACTCCTCGATCATCGGTGCCAGGCCGAGGTTCTCTGCGTGGTCAGCGACGACCAGGAAATCGAGTGGGCGCTGCAGGCGCACACGTAATCCCGTGTTGGAGATTACCTCCTCGCCGCGCGCGAACTCATAGGCTTCGTCCGGCCCCAGCCGGGTACCGAACATCCCCGCATCCGTTGAAAACGAGGAATGCAGGTGGGTATCACCGAAATAGACCCGGTTCGGCCATCCCTGGTCAAGGTAGGGGGAGTACTCGGCGGTGCCGATGCTTACATCGGCGGGATCGCCATCGAAGTCCTGTGCGCAGACCGGCAGCGCCAGTCCGACTAGTGCTGCACCCAAAAAATACACCATTCCAGAGTATTTATTATTGATCATTGGTAATCCTCAATATTGTTAAGTTCTATTATTGCTAATCAGTCATAATCCCTGAACGGGTAAACAGAGGTCACTGGCTAAAATCCTTTCCCTTGCAGGCAGTTCTGGTATTCACGCTGGTAGGCGTCACTGGACTGGGCTGCCGCCTTTTTCTTCTCATTGTCTGAAATTGCACCGATGCCAGCCCCGGCAGCAGCACCTACCGCTGCGCCCTGCACCACTTTCGTACTGGTGTTATTGCTATAGTTCTTCTTATTCTTCTTGTTGTTTTTATTGTTTTTATTGTTTTTATTATTATCACTTGAAAGCGCGCCGACCGCCGCGCCAGTCGCGGCACCAATTGCTGCGCCCTTGCCGATGTTACTGCTGGTAGACGACTGACTTGACGGGTTATAACCGGTTTTATCCCTCGCCAGTCTGGCGCAGTCGGCTTCTGCCTGTACGCGCTTGTCTGCGGCCTGCTGTGCTGTATCTTCTGCCTGGCTACATGATACAACCAGTCCGACAGCGAACAGGATGAACACCGCCAGCATGGGTGTTGTTCCTGGAATGGACCGCTTAATGAGTAACGCCATGTATACCTCCTGCTCTAACGTTGCTGATCAGCCTTTTGGCGTGCATCCACCCAGCCCTTGACAACCTGCGTGCGGTCCAGGTTGGCGCCATCGACATCACGCAGTGCGCGGATCAGTAGCAAGGGAGCTTTGCCATCTGAAGCCTGTGAGAGGTCGCCATCGAAGTCCTGTGCGCAGACCGGCAGCGCCAGTCCGACAAGTGCAACACCCAATAAATACAGTAATCCAGAGTTTATATTCTTAATTATGCTATCCTCATTATTGTTAACTTCATTATTGTTAATCAGTATTATGCTGTGAATGGATAAACACAGTCCACTGGCTAAAATTCTTTCCCTTGCAGACAGCTCTTGTATTCTCGGTCGTAGGCTTCCCTGACTTTAGCTGCCGCCTTTTTCTTCTCATTGTCGGACAATGCAGCAATGCCAGCCCCGGCAGCAGCCAGAGCCAGTATGGCGGATGTGATTTGTTTCATTGACTCGATTCTCCGATATGTTGTTTTGTTTAATTGGTTGCGCACCTGGCTCTCCTCAACCTTCCTGCTGCGAGAATTGACGGTAAGCGACAGTTCCCGCTCAGGAAGATACGATCAAGACTGTAACCTGCCTGTCCTCCTGAACCATGTGTCAGGAGGACTGCCTTGTTAAACAATCACTTCGCCGGTTCGGCTTTAGGTTCTTCCGATTTCGCTCCCTTGCGGTCATAGGCGCCAAACAGGGAGGGATCCAGACCTTTGCGGTCAAATACACCCTTCATTGCGATGTTGGCGATCTCGGGACCATCTTCGGTCATGGTTACCCACATGAAGTGATCGACGTTGCCGGGCCCATCTGCATGGAAGGATGCTCCTGCAGGCCCCATGGTTATGTACTCTATGCCCTCGATGTTATCGTAGTCGTAGTAATGCAGATGCCCTGCAATAAAGGTGTGCTTGCGTCCCTTGAGCAGTTGCTGAACCGCCTTGAAACTGTCTGACGGGTTTTCCCAGACAGGGTCATGCAGAAACAAAAAGGTCCAGCGCACGTCGGCGTTTTTCGCCAGCGTGTCCTTGATCCAGGCAATCTGCTCGTCACTGAAATCAACGGGCTTACCCAGTCCTGCAACGACTGATTCGTCCGCCATGAACTCTGCCAGCATAGTCTTGGCCTTTTCGGGATCCGCGGTCTGCAGCCTGTTGTATTCATCGAGTTTTTCTTTAATGCCCTCGGGAGGCGTGCGGGGTGGATCTTCGCTGTCAAGAACCAGGAACAAGGTGTCGTTGTAGACGAAGTCATAGCGCGTGACGCCGTGCCTTTCGAGCCACACCTGTTTCGCGACGTCATTGGCGATATCGTGGTTACCGGGGGTACGGAAAAACGGCATATTAAGCTTACTGAGCATGACGTCAATTTCATCCCACTCGGCATTCAGCTCCGCTTTGTCATCGCTGTAGCCTTCAATCAAATCGCCGACGTTGATAATGAACTCCGGCTGCAGCAGGTTGAGTTGACCAATGGCGAGGGCAAAGGTGCCCGTTACATTAGCACCCCCGGTGCGGTCGCCGATGACGACAAACTGAAACTCTTGCGGATTGTTCTGAAACTCGGCTGAAGTCCAGGGCTTTGCTGCCGTTAGAGAAGTCCGGTCGTAGGAAAACCCGGCGTTACTTTTCGTCGTAGCGCAACCATTCAGTAAAAATACTCCTGAAAGAAGGAGTACGCTGGTAAAGACCGTTAGATAATGCTTTTTCACGGTTAACACCTTGTCTGTTTCTACAGACCTTGATTTAAAAATTCTCTGTGGCTAATCGCCATCATGATCAGCTTCTGGCGCGACCTCATTAAAAGCGCGCACAAGAGCCCGGTCAATCACGCCGGCCAGTAATCTTTGCTGCCTTTTGCTGCATTGCTTGCCGATATCATCATAGAAGGCTTTTCTCAGGCGCTCCTGTTCGGCTTCAGGTTCGTTGTTGACCAGTGCCACATCAAAATTATGATTAATAAAGCTTATGGCAACGATCCGGTTAATGATATTGATGTATTCCTCATCGTTCTCGCCGGATTTCAGCCAGGCTAATTGGCAACTTAAATGCAGGTATGGCCGGGCATCATTGATATAATCCTCAACAGTCTTTTGCTCGTCAGCATTGGCAGTAAAGGCAAACAGACTTGACACCAGCAAGATACTCCCGGCCAAGAGGGTTCTCGATATGATCGGCAGGTTGAGATACATGAGACTTTCTCCTTATAAATAATCTTGAGTTACATCATTTCTATGGCTGTAAGGATATATCGGATAATCCATCACAGGGTCCTTTGCCTATTGTTTATCCTTGTACTCACCGGCGACAGCGCCGGCACTTCCACCGTACAGGGCGCCTTTTGCAGCGCCTGAAATACCACCACCGGTAAGCAGCCCGACTCCGGCACCCGCGGCCGCACCGCGAGCGGCATATTTATCAGTCCGGTCACCCTTGTTTTTGCTGGTAATCGAGCCTGCTCCGGCTCCTACCAGGGCACCTTTCGCTGCACCGCTTGCACCACCAGCGATCAGACCTACACCGCCACCGATAATGGCCGCGTCGCGTGTCCTGGTGTCACGCGCATCCGCCTGTGGCAGCGATGCCAGTAGCGTTCCAGCGAGGATAATTGCTATCGATTTGTTCATTTGGTAATACTCCTTGCATGAAGTAATCCTGAAATATATTTTTCAACAATCAACAAAAGTAATTCTCATCACTTGTTCAAGCTGGGTCGTATACGAGGATTAAATTCACCGGCAAGATTTGCTGTTAATTACCCTCGTAACTGGTCGATTTGTAGTTGCCTTCAACCACCCATGCTTTCACCATTGATCAGTTATCCATTAAAAATACCTTAAATTAAGTATGGATTAATATTCTCCGCCTTAGTTACCTCTTGCAGAAGTAACTAATGGGGTAACTTACCTCCTGTTGACTATATTTATTCATGCCTGTTATTGTGTCTTCTATAAATATAGATAAATGATTTTATACAACTAATCGGCGAATAGATTTAGATTCATGACTCCAGCGGTAGACAATGAGGCTGTTCGTCTTCAGCTGGCACGAGTGTGTCAGAGTGAGGATTTTGCGGAAACCACACGTGCTATTGAATTCCTGCACTTCGTTATTGAAGAAGCGCTGGCAGATCGCGCCGATCGCCTGTCGCAACGAGTCATTGCTAATGAACTGTATGGGAGGGGTAGCGACTTCGACCCTTCAACTGACCCGATCGTACGCATGCAGGCCGGTCGTGTGCGACGTGCGCTGGAGCACTATTACCTGACCGCCGGTAAACAGGATGCGATCGTCATCTCTCTGCAGAAAGGGTCTTATGCACCGACAATTGTGACAAATGCGGCTGAAGATACGGGTATACAAAAACAGAGGCTTGAGCAGCCTTTATTATTGGTTGCGCCATTAAACTGCGATACGGCAAACAATGCCATTGGACATATCGCCGAAGGACTTGCCAGTGAACTCGCTGTAACGCTGGACCGGTTTCGTCAATTTCGTATTATGCTATTGCCTGAAAAACCTCAAAGCAATGCGTCTATTGCGAAGCACTTCCGGCATGCGTGCCAGGCTACGAACTGCTATATCATTAATGGCACGGTATCGCGGCGCAACGGCTCAGTATATATAAGAACCCGGCTGGAAGATCTCAGCAGCGGTGTAATGTGCTGGTCACATGAGTGCAGCATAAATATCACTGGCGATATGGACGCCTTTCTGGATAAGTTCGTAAAATATACCGCAAGTACCATTGCGGAAGAGCAAGGTGTGATAGCGCAACAGGATTTTTCCAGGCTGGATATGGTTTCGCCTGAAAATACCAACACCTATGAAGCCCTGTTGCATATCTATTATGCTGAGCGCTGTGGGACACTGGAGCAATATGAGAAGGCGATCCTGGTACTTCGAAATGCCCTCAAAGATGCACCCAATGATGGCCGGCTCTGGAGCGGGCTTGCGCGCATCTGCACATTGAATTATTCGCTGGAACTGCTGCCCGAGTTACAGGTACCGATTGAAGAGATTGTTGAATATGCACATAAAGGTCTGCAGCTAGGCGCAGCTGATCAGGACGCCTGGTGCATACTG
>Ga0316201_10001555_pt1 | contig 15590 bp, 12 predicted proteins | sample CS6wburrow_MG_FD_204516 | JGI IMG/M metagenome (GOLD analysis project Ga0316201, IMG submission 204516) | Coastal sediment microbial communities from Delaware Bay, Delaware, United States - CS-6 worm burrow | ecosystem: Environmental > Aquatic > Marine > Coastal > Sediment | place: USA... | reverse complement strand
GGCCGGCCGCTGGCCGTGCCGCCGCCATACCCCTCGACCAGTTCAAGTAACGTAACGCCGAAGGCAACTTCCACCAGGCCGCCGCGCTTGATATTGCCAGCCAGCTGCACCGTGAAGGTGCCGCGTGACTGACCGGCGCCAAAGTCACTGTAATACTGGCTGCCCTCGGCCAGCACCGTGCTGACCGCCGCCAGCGACAGTACATTGTTAACCGCCGTCGGCTGCCCCATCAGGCCCTCGATGGCCGGCAATGGCGGTTTGAAGCGAACCAGCCCGCGCTTTCCTTCGAGGCTTTCCAGCAGCGACGTTTCCTCGCCGCAGATGTAAGCGCCGGCGCCGATCCGCAGCTCAATGCTGAATGCTTTGCCGGAATTGAGGATGTTGTCGCCCAGGTAGCCGGCACGGCCGGCCCGGTCGATCGCTTCCTCCAGCACCGCTTTGCAGTGCGGATATTCGGAGCGCAGATAGATAAACCCCTGGCTGGCGCCGACCGCCAGCCCGGCAATCGTCATGCCTTCGATCAACTGGTAAGGATCTGCTTCCATCAACAGGCGGTCAGCAAACGTGCCGGAATCGCCCTCGTCGGCATTGCAGACCACGTATTTCTGTTCGGCCGGTGCATCCAGCACGGTCTGCCATTTCACGCCGCTGGGGAAAGCGGCGCCGCCCCTGCCCCTCAGGCCTGATTCCTTGACCTGGTCGATGATCTCCTGGGGTTTCATCGACAGGGCCCATTCCAGTCCCTTGTAACCACCGCTGCCGAGATAGTCTTCAAGCGACAGGGGATTGGTCCAGCCCGCCCGCGCAAAAGTGACCCGTTGCTGGCTTGCCAGCCAGTCGATTCCTTCGATCAGTCCCAATGCGAGGGCATGGTCCGAAGTGTACGGAAAACCCGATTCGAACAATCCGGCGACATCAGCCGCCTCGACCGGCCCGAATGCGATGCGGCCGTCTTCGGTATCCACCTCTACCAGCGGTTCCAGCCAGAAAGCGCCGCGTGAACCGTTACGGATTATGTCTACTTCGATGCCGCGCCCGGCCGCGCCGATTCTGATTGTCTCCGCCACAGCGTCGGCGCCCAGTGCACAGGCTGTCGCATCACGTGGCACAAAAATTTTCAGCGCCATCAGCTTTCCGCCTCCAGGCGTGCGATGAGTTCATCGAACTTGACGGGCGACACCCGTGCATGAACCTCGTCACCAATCCGCATAGAAGGAGAACAGGCGCAATTGCCCAGGCAGTACACTGCTTCCAGCGTGAATCGGCCGTCTGCGGTCGTTTCACCGAAGTCGACCCCCAGGCGCTGGCGTGCATGTTGCTCCAGTTCCCGCGAACCCATGGCCTGGCACGCTTCGGCCCGGCACAGATGAACCAGGTGTTCTCCTACAGGCTCGGTACGGAAATCATGGTAAAAGCTGATCACGCCATGGACTTCGGCCCGGGACAGGCTCATGGCTCGGGCAATTGCTGCAACCGCATCGCGCGGAATATGGCCCAGCTGGTGCTGGACTTCATGAAGGACCGGCAGCAAGGCGCCGATTTTGCCGCTTTGGCTTTCTACCGCGGTTTTGACTATCTCCTCAATGGAAACGGCAGCTGATGTCATGTCCCCTCGCTGGCTGTCAACTTGAAAACTCAAAATCCTTGAATTGTTCGCGTAAGTCCATTTTCTGGATTTTACCGGTTGCTGTGTGAGGAATCTCATCAACGAACACCACGTCGTTGGGCATCCACCACTTGGCAATCTTACCATCCAGGTAGGCCAGCACCGTTTCTGCGTCCACTTCCGAGCCCGGATCGCGCATGATGATCAGCAACGGCCGCTCGGTCCACCTGGGATGTGGCAGGCCGATGACTGCCGCCTCGGCCACGCCGTCACAACCCACGGCCGTGTTCTCGATGTCGATCGAGGAAATCCACTCGCCGCCAGACTTGATCACGTCCTTGTCGCGATCGGTAATCTGCATGTAGCCCAGCGGGTCGATATTGGCGATATCACCGGTGTCGAACCAGCCATCGTCGGTCAGGGTCTGCTCATCCAGCCGGTAGTAGCCCTTGGACACGCAGGGGCCCTTGACCAGCAAATGTCCCGAGGTCTTGCCGTCGCGGGGCAGATCATTGCCTTCGTCATCAACCAGTTTCATCTCCACCAGGAACGGCGTACGGCCCTGCTTCTCTTTCAGTTTCAGCCTGGCTTCCTGGTCCAGGCTCGCGGTTGCGTTTTTCATCTTGCCGGTGGTGCCAAGCGGCGACATTTCAGTCATGCCCCAGCCGTGAATCAGTTCCACACCGTAGTCCAGTTCGAACTTGCGTATCATCATCGGCGGGCAGGCCGCTCCACCAACGACGACCTTTTCCAGGTAAGGCAGTTTCTTGCCGGTTTCTTCCAGATATTGCAGCAGGCCCAGCCAGACCGTGGGAACCGCGGCGGTGCAATTGACCTTCTCGGTATCCAGTAATTCGTAAATGCTGGCGCCATCCATGCCGGGGCCGGGCATGACCATCTTGGCTCCGGCGGCCGGCGCGGCGAAAGACAGGGCCCAGGCATTGGCGTGAAACATCGGCACGATGGCCATGATGTTGTCCTCGGATTTCAGGCCGAAAACATCCGGCTGGTTGACCATAAGACCGTGCAGCACATTGGAGCGATGCGAATACAGGACGCCCTTCGGATTGCCGGTGGTGCCGGAGGTGTAACACAGGCCAGCCGCCGTGTTTTCGTCAAAAGATTTCCATTCGAAATCATCGTCAACGTCGCCGATCCAATCCTCGTAGGCCACCGCACCCGGCAGGGAAGTCTCGGGCATGTGCGCCCCGTCCGTCATGACGATGTATTTTCGGACGGTGCCAAGGCGGCTCTGCAAGGCTTCCAGCAACGGCACGAAGGTCAGGTCGACAAACATGATTTCATCTTCGGCGTGATTGACGATGTAGTCGATCTGCTCGGCGAACAGGCGTGGATTGAGCGTGTGATAGATCGCACCGTTGCCCAGGATGCCAAACCAGGCTTCCACGTGGCGTTCGGTGTTCCAGGCCATGGTCGCGATGCGATCGCCCAGTTTGACGCCTTCCAGTTCAAGGGCCTTCGCGACTTTCAGCGACCGCGTTCGGACATCAGCCAGCGTGGTGCGGCGGATCGGGCCTTCCACGCCACGGGTCACCATTTCACGCTCTGCGTGATTCAGGCCAGCGTGATCGATAATGGTGTGAGCCAACAGGGGGTAATCTTGCATCAAGCCGAACATCTATGAATCCTCTCTGGTTTCTCATGGGACAAGGAGCTAGAAGATAATCTGCTTTCGCACAAAGCGCCAGCAGCAAAAACGCCTTGGACTGCCCTCGTTAAGCCCTTATATTGACGGATAATCCCTAGTCAGTCTTCACAGGAAGCTTCCAATGTACGATTGCACCCGTAATTACATCAACGGCGAATGGGTCGAATCCAGCGCCGCCAGCCTGCACGACATCATCAACCCGGCCACCGAGGAATCCATCGGCAAAATCGCTTTTGGTACGGCTGAAGACGTGGACCGCGCCGTGGCCGCAGCCCGTGAAGCATTCGAGGAATTCTCACGGTGGTCGCTTGCGCAGCGTATCGAACTGCTGGAGAACATCGTTGCCGCTTACAAGACCCGCTGGACAGAAATCGGCGATGCCATCAGCGCAGAAATGGGTGCGCCACTGCCTTTCGCGCAGAGATCGCAGGCGGGGTCTGGTCTGGGGCATTTCAAGGCCACGATTGCCGCATTGAAAGACCTGGAGGCCGAAGAGCAGTTGGGCACCACCACGCTGATCAGGGAACCGATCGGGGTCTGCGGCCTGATCACGCCGTGGAACTGGCCGATGAACCAGATTGCCTGCAAGGTGGCGCCGGCACTGGCAGCCGGCTGCACCATGGTGCTGAAGCCCAGCGAAATTGCACCGGTTGATGCGACGATTTTCACCGAGGTGCTGGAATCGGCCGGTGTCCCTGCCGGTGTGTTCAACCTGGTTCATGGCGATGGCCCGGTTGTCGGAGCGGCCATGTCGGCGCATCCCGGAATCGATATGATGTCATTCACCGGCTCCACCCGCGCCGGCGTTCTGGTGGCCAAGGCTGCGGCAGATTCGGTGAAGCGAGTGGCCCAGGAACTGGGCGGCAAGTCCGCCAATATCATCCTGCCGGGGGCCCCCTTGCAGGAGGCGATCAGCAACGGCGCCCACAGCATGTTCCACAATTCAGGGCAATCCTGTAACGCGCCCAGCCGGATGCTGGTGCCGCGGGATTGCTACGAGGAAGCAGTGTCGATCGCCGCGAGAGTCGCCGAACAGACCATCGCCGGCGACCCGCTGGACGAGGGCACGCACATTGGCCCGGTCATCAGCCAGGCGCAATACGACAAGATCCAGGGCCTGATCGAGAAAGGCATCGAGGAAGGCGCCAGGGTCGCTGCCGGAGGCCCCGGCAAGCCAGAAGGCAGAGACAGGGGCTACTACGTCAAGCCCACAGTGTTCGCCGATGTGAACAATGACATGACCATCGCGCGCGAGGAAATCTTCGGGCCGGTGCTGTGCATCATCCCCTACTCAAGCGTAGATGAGGCCGTGGCAATAGCGAACGATACCGAGTACGGCCTTTCCGGCTATGTGTACGGTGCGACCACTGATGAGGCCATGGCGGTAGCCCGTCGCCTGCGTACCGGGATGGTTCACCTGAACGGCGCAGCGACCGACATCATGGCTCCGTTTGGCGGCTACAAACAGTCCGGCAACGGCCGCGAATGGGGCGCCTTCGGCCTCGAGGACTTCCTCGAAGTGAAAGCCGTGATGGGTACCGCCTGATTCGCCTCGCCGTTTTCGGGCGCCAGGCCACAAAAGGATTGCCGTGAGCACCATAATCACGATCGACCTCGATGCACTCGCGGCCAACTACCGCTATTGCCGTGAGCAACTCAGGCCGGCCGACTGCGCGGCTGTAGTCAAGGCTGACGGCTACGGCCTGGGAATCCGGCACGTTGCACGAGCGCTGGAGCATGCAGGCTGCCGGCAGTTTTTCACCGCGACCCACCGCGAAGGCATCGAATTGCGCTCGCTGTTGCCTGATGTCGAAATCTACGTGCTCGAAGGCGTTAGCAGTCACAGTATCAAGGCTTTCTGCGACCATGACCTGGTGCCGGTTCTTATTTCAGCACGCCAGGCCCGCTTATGGGCCAACACCGCACGCGGCATCGGACAAAGCCTGCCGGCGGTTTTCAATATCGACAGCGGAATGACGCGGCTGGGTTTTGGCGCCGAAGAACTGCGCGGTTTCCTGGCTCACAGCGATGATATCGAAGCACTGGACATTCGCTACGTCATGACCCATTTCGCCTGTGCCGATGAACCGGGCGCAGAGAAGGCCCGCGAGCAACTTGAGCGATTCAATGCCTTGCGTAAACTGCTGCCGGACGCCCCGACCAGCATCGGTAATTCAGCCGGCGCCCTGCTGGGCGAGCCATTTGCCGGCGACCTGGCGCGGATAGGCATCGCGCTGTTCGGTGGGACTCCGTACCAGGAACATTCGATTCCCGTGCGGCCGGTCTTGCGGGTACAGAGCCGTATTCTGCAGCTCAGGGATATCACCGAAGAAACGACCGTGGGCTACGGCGCCACCCACCTGGCAAAACCCGGTGACCGCATCGCCACGGTGGGTATCGGCTATGCCGACGGTTATCCCTGGTCACTCGGCAACTGTGGTATCGCCGCGATCGGCGGACACCGCGTGGCAGTTGTCGGCCGGGTATCGATGGACCTGATCACGCTCGACGTCACCGGCCTGCCGGACGAACTGGTGCAACCCGGCAAGCTGGTCGACCTGATCGGCCCCGAAATCAGCCTGGAAGAAGTCGCAGAACGCGCCGGCACCATCAGCTATGAAATCCTGACCGGCCTCGGCCAGCGAGCCAGCCGAACCTTCCTCGGCGGCCCCCCGGAAGACCTGTAGGAGCCGGCCATGCCGGCAATTTATTTTGGGGGTGGTGCCAACCCGCCGGCCCAAACCAAACAGCCCGTAACTACCGTGGCTCATGGCTCAGCGGTCCCTGCGGGACAGCCCTCGCAGCCAGGCGGATCTGGACGGGACCGGCCTTACAGTACATCCCTGGTACTGGGCGGCCTCGATCGGGCATCCCGCCCGATCGTCCCTGATCCGCCTGTCTACTCGGCGCTTCGAAATCGCCCCGGCAGTCACGGGCTGCTCGGTCTGGACCTGCGCCGTGCCGGAATTCCAGTTTCCAGGGCCGGCTAAGAAAGGGCGAAGAAGATTCACCGGCCTGCTGTGCCCCCGTTTGGTACCACTACGGCCTAACAAACAATCGCCGGCAAGGCCGGCTCCCACACTAAAAACAGAACCCAATCGCGGCCAAGGCCTCTCCAACAGTTTATTGCTGGCCGTAGGTTTGGAACTTTTTCAGGACGCGGGTCATTTCTTCTTCGTCCAGGATGGTGGGCTCGCCGATGGACAGGCATTGCAGGTAGGTTTGGGCCAGGGTTTCGATTTCCACGGCCAATGCCAGCGCTTTTTCCAGGTTTGCGGCCAGGCACAACATGCCATGGTTGGCCATCAGGCAGGCAGCCCGGCCCTCCAGCGCAGCCAGGGCGTGGTCGGAAAGAGCCTGTGTTCCGAACGTCGCGTATGGCGCACAGCGGATATCACGCCCGCCGGCAACCGCGACCATGTAATGAAAGGCCGGAATCTTCCGTTGCAGACAGGCCAGCGCGGTGGCGTGCACCGGGTGAGCGTGCAGGATGGCCTGCGCGTCGCCGCGCGCCCGGTACATGTCGCGGTGAATGCGCCATTCACTGGAGGGCCTGCGCGCGCCTTCCCAACTGCCGTCGTTGCAGTCAACGAAAACGATGTCGGCAGGTTCGAGCTTGTCATATGGAACCCCGGAGGGGGTGATCAACATGCCATCCTCGTGTCTGACACTCAGGTTACCGGAGGTTCCCTGGTTGATGCCGCTGCGGTTCATTTGGCGGGCAGTAGCAATCAACTCTTCTCTGAGTCTTTCAGTCATCTGAATTCTCCCCTTGCTCCGGATACAGCGACAGCAGCCCCTGTTCGCTGGCCTTGCAGATTCCACGTTCGGTGATCAGGCCGGTGACCAGGCGCGCCGGTGTCACGTCAAAAGCGAAGTTGCGTGCCGACACGCCTTCCGGCGTAATCCTGACCGAAGCCGTCTCACCCGATTGCAGGAGCCCATGAACCTCGGTCACCTCGCACTCTTCGCGTTCTTCGATCGGGATGCCCGCCACACCATCGCTCATTTCCCAGTCGATAGTCGGACCCGGCAGCGCGACATAGAATGGCACCTCGTTATCGGCCGCCGCCAGCGCCTTGAGATAGGTGCCGATCTTGTTGCACACATCGCCATTGCGCGCCGTCCGGTCGGTTCCGGTAATACAGATGTCCACCAGACCCTTTTGCATCAGGTGGCCGCCCGCATTATCCACGATCAGGTCATGCGGAATACCGTGCGCAGCCAGCTCCCAGGCCGTCAGAGCGGCGCCCTGGTTGCGCGGACGGGTTTCATCCACCCACACGTGCAGCGCAATGCCCTCATCGTGGGCACGGTAAATGGGCGCCAACGCGGTGCCCCAGTCAACCGTGGCCAGCCAGCCTGCATTGCAATGGGTCAGGATATGGATTTGCTCACCCTGCCGGGCCTGTGACAGTTCGCGCAAAAGATGCAGCCCGTGCTCACCGATACGGCTGTTGGTTTGCACATCTTCGTCGCAGATGCCGGCCGCCAGGCGATAGGCGGCGGCGCAGCGTTGGCCGGGAGCCAGGCCCCCGAGTTCAGCTTTCATCAACGATAAGGCCCAGCGCAGGTTGACCGCGGTCGGCCTTGTTTCGAGCAATCCGGCCAGGGCGCGTTCAAGCGCGCCATCGGAAGCGTCCGCGCGCATGGCCAGTGCAACCCCGTAAGCCGCCGTTGCACCGATCAGCGGTGCGCCGCGCACGCGCATGATGCTGATCGCCTCAGCGGCATCGTCACAGCTCTGCAGCGCCCGGACCCTGAACTCGTGCGGCAGCTGGGTCTGGTCAATGATTTCCACCGACCAGCCGTCTTCGGCAAGCCAGATGGAACGAAAGGGTTGGCCTTCAATTTTCATAGGTGCACATTATTGTCGAAGAAGACGGCATTGTGACAATTTTTGACAGGTGGTTTACGAATCTGGTCACTAAAGTGCTCATGGAAGCCACCTTTTGAATCCTTATCGGAACCGGCAGAATATCTTATCTAATTGTTTTTATTGCTGTTACTGTTTTTTTTAGACACATACCAGTCTTTTGGCACATTTTCTGCATGTATAAACATGCAACCAAGCTTTACCAACAAACAGGGAAAGGGACAAAAGGGATCAGGGGAGCAGGAAAATGAATCAAAACAATCTGCACTACACATATTTCCAGGTCGAAAGGCTGAAGAACGTTGTCGGAATCGGAAGATCTTCAGCATACCAGGTCATCACCTCTCCCGGCGAAGTTATCGGTGAGCTTGGCCCTGTCACCGATCCACACGCTATCCAGGCCATGAACGACCCGCGATTTTCCAGCAAACCACGGCTGTTCGTCAATTCCTGGCTCAAACGTTCACTGACCGCCCTGGGCCTCTAGGCACCGGGGCCTGTTCACTCCGCCTCGAGCAGTTCTTCGTACTCGGCTTCCAGGCTCTCTTTGAAAAACTCGATCTCCGGCAGCATCTCGCGGTCGGATATGATGTTGAACGACATTTCCCCGTTGTAACTCGGTGTTGCGATAAACAGGCCCATGCCGTCGGCCAACGGCGCCATGCCGAAGTTGTGCAACAACTTCGCACCGTTCATGTACAAGGTATGCTGCGGGCCCGGCACGTTCGAAACGAACAGGTTGCACAGCTTTTGCGTGAAACGCCCCCCGGCGATCAGGCGCGCCACGCCGGCCAGCGTGGCCGCCGGAACGTGCCGGGTCAGGTCGGTCATCAGGCGGGCTGAAATTCCGGATTTGGCCGCCTTGGTCTGGCGCGTCGTGTCGCGGATGATCTGCAGGCGCTCCAGCGCATCCTCTTCAAGTGTCGGCAGGGCCACGGACATGGCGCTGATGTTGTTACCGGGCATTTCGGCTTCCTTGCCGCTGCTGCGAGCGTTGACCGGCGCGATCGCCACCAGCGGTTCGGAAGGCAACTCTTCGTGAAAGTCCAGGTAGCGGCGCAGTCCACCTGCGCAAATCGCCAGCACCACGTCATTGATGGTGGCGTCCTCGACCTTGGATTTGATCTGCTTGAGATCCTTCAGCTTGAAGATTGTCGCGTCGAACATCTTGTGTGGCGAAACCGGGCGGTTGAAGCGCGTGAAAGGCACGCTCTTGCCGCCACCGGAGTCCGAGCTGAGCGACTTCTTGATGCTTCCCCAGATGGCGGGTGAGAACCTGAGCAAGGTGCTCGCCATCTTGACCGGCGACTGGATGTTGCTGACCAGGGCGCGGTTTACGACTTTCACGGTGGAAGGCGCTGCAGCCAGGCCACGCTTGACCGGGGCCAGCTTCACGGCAGGTGTGCCCTTCTTGTCCCGGTCCGACATCGCGCTGAAGAATTTCATCGCCGAGGCGCCGTCGATCGCGGCGTGATGCACGCGCGTTGCAATGGCGTAACAGCCCGCCGGAATGCCCGGGAGCCGGTCGAGACCCTCTATAACATACATGTCCCAAAGCGGGCGATTCATATCCATTGGCCGGCTGAAATGCCGGGACAGGTGAATGCAGAACTGCCGCCAGTCGCCCGGTTCCGGCAGACGGCTGTGAAACATGTGATGTTCGATGTCGAAAAATTCGTCATCGACCCAGTAAGGATGATCGAAATCGTAAGGCAGCCGCATCAGGCGGCGCCTGAAAACCGGCGAACAGTCCAGCCGGCTTTCGACATGCTCGATGATGTCCTTGAAGCGAACCATGCCGCCAGGAGCGGTAGACGGATCGTAGACGTTCACGCCCATGACGTGCGTGAGATTATTGCCCGTTTCTATGTAAAGGAACTGGGCGTCCTGTGCGCTGAGCTGTTGCATGATTACTCGCCGGAAAGGGCCATTAACCTGATTCTATCAAGTCTTCTGGACAATTCCTTGAAGTCTCGCAATAGTTTGTTACGCCGTTCCGCGATTTCTGCATCGCCGCCCTCGGTCAAACCGAGGTTTGCGGCCAGTTTGAAGCCATTGCTGAACAGGATTTTTCCAATCGAGGCCTCGCTGGTGATGCGCCGTTGCAGGTAAAGCTGGCGGCCTTCCTTCAGCGCCCTGGCAACACAATCGGCCTCTTCCAGCGTTTCAGAAGCATCCAGCCGGGCCAGCAGATCGAACACCACGCTGTAGGCCTCGACATACGGCAGCAGGCTGGCATGGGCAAGCAGCGGCTGCATTGCGGACAACAGGGAAAGGATTTCGCGACCGCCCTGCTCCAGGCAGCGCTCCCAATCCGGGTCAACCCGCGCCAGTTCCTCTTTCAGCTCGCGGCGGAACTGTTTCTTCTTCGGATAGAAGAACTCGAATTTGAAATCATTGCGAAGCCGTTCCGTTTCACGCCAGAAAACCGCAAACGCCTCGTCAAGCGGCGCATCGGCTGCCTTGATCAGGGCCATCTCGATAATGGCCTTGTTGACGAAATGGTGAACGATGGTATTGCGATAGTAGCTGGCCACCGCCTGCTTGTCCGGTTCGATGCCATAGACGGTTTCAGAGCCCTCGTCGTAACGGATCAGCAGGCCCATTTCGATCATTGCATGCGCCAGTTCACGCACCTGGCCCAGGCGTTCCGGCTGGAAATCACTGGTCAGGCGGATACTGCGGTCAACGGCCCAGCGTACGTGCGCCAGTATTTCAGCCTGCAGTTCATGCAGGGTCAGTGCACGTGGCGCCGCACCCAGCAGCACCAGGCAACCGATCGCCGGCAGCGTGATCGGAGTGACCTGGTTGGCGTGCACGGCGACTTCAAAGGCGATTTTCGGCAAGGCCATCTTGTCTTCGGGGTCAGGCGCTTTCTCCAGCACCACCGGCTCACCAATATCCAGGTACATGCGGCCCATCGGCTGGCGCAGGCTGGAGAGGTAGCCAATGAACCACTTCAGGGATTCGGGTTTCTTGACCCGCCCGGTCTGTTCAGTGGCGTATTCCTCCACATCGCGCATCAGGTCGTAGCTGACCGTTACCGGCACCACGTGGATATCGCGGGCATCGGCGGTGTGCGCCGCCTCCAGCACGTATTTCAGCAGCCCGTAGCGGGGTGGCATCAGCTTGCCGGTACGCGAACGGGTGCCCTCGAAGGCCCAGCTCATCGGGAAGCGTTTTTCCATCAGGTAGCCGATGTAATGCCGCAGGACCAGCTTGTAAAGCGGTTTGTCCTGGAAAGACCGCCGGATGAAAATTCCGCCGGAGCGGCGCATCAGGAAACCGAGCCCGGCGAAACCCATGTTGGCGCCGGCAAAGATATGCAACATCGGGAAATCGTTTGCGAACAGCTTCGACGTCAGGGCGATGCTGTCGATGTAGGTCTTGTGTGTCCACAGCAACATGGAAGGCTTGGTCTGAACAATCTGCCGTAATCGCTCCAGGTCTTTCTCCGGGCAGACAACGTTTTTGTTGTAGGCCAGGGACAGTATCCAGTTATCCAGGCGGGCGCGAAGGTCAACGAACAGCGTGCTTGGCGATGCTGCCAGTTCCTTCAGGTACTCGCTGGATTCCTCGCGCATCTCCTCGATCGGACGGCCGGTTTCGTCGGACAGCTGCTCAAGCGCCAGCCTGAACCGGGGACTGTTGGCCAGGCTCTCCGCAACAAACCTCGGCACCTTGTAACGCCGCCCGATCAGCGCCCATTCGGCGATTTCCAGCGCCAAACCTGCCTGCCGCACGACGAAACTGGCGAACTGTTCGGGCGCTTCGCGCACGCTGGATTGCTGTTGAACACGGTAGCGGGCTTTCAGATCGCCCAGTGTCGCCGGCTCGCCGGCGAAACACTCGGCCCGAGTCGGATCCCTGAACAGAATCCACCTGCCGCGCAGATTGCCGGGCTGGCGCGGATCGCCGAAAGCCAGGTGACGCAGGGCCAGGGGTTCATTGCCTGCCTGTTCTTCGCTCGGCACTACCCAGGACACCCGCGCGGGTACCAGCAGGGTCTCATCCGGAGCATCGAGCTTGCCGACCAACTCATCCAGGCCGGAGGTGGTTTTTCCGGAGGAGACTTTCAGAATCACCCGGTCCATCGACGCAGCGCCGTTTTGCCTTGCGGCCTGCGACAGGCACTCTTCCATCAGCCGCTTTTCCAGGCGGTTCTGGACTTCGACGATAAAGAGCAGCGGGCTACCGCTGCCCCAATCCGGATTGCCGGAAAATGCCGGCCGTTGGCTCACCCGGCCTTCCTGCCAGCTTCAGTCCTGGCGGCCGTTTTCTTGCTGCTCGCTTTTTTACTCAGCGTTTTCTTTTTGAGCGGTTTCTTCCTGGGCGGCTTCCTGGCGGCTGCCTTCTTTCGTGGTGGAGCTTTTTTCGCCGGCTTGCTGATCCGGACCTTTTTCTTCAAAGCCTTTTTAACGGCCGGTTTCGCTGCTGGCGCGGCTTTTTCAATTTCTGCTGGAACGACGACAGCCGGCGTATCCACGGTCGGCGTCATTTCGGCGACCTTCTTCGGAGCGACCTTCTTCGGAGCGACCTTCTTCGGAGCGACCTTCTTCGGAGCGGCCTTCTTCGGAGCGGCCTTCTTCGGAGCGGCCTTCTTCGGAGCGGCCTTCTTCGGAGCGGCCTTCTTCGGAGCGGCCTTCTTCGGTGCAACCTTCTTCGGTGCAGCCTTCTTCGGTACGACCTTCCTGAGCGCGGCCTTCACCGCTGCCGGCTTTTTCTTGAGCGTCTTCTTCCTGACCACTTTCCTGGCCGGCTCATCATTGGCGGCGGGCAGCACTTCTACCGTTCCCAGCGCGCTTACCGCAACAGCGGAGTCTTCGGCATGCTCTTCCTGGCCCAGGACGTGCTTGAACATGTCGCGCACTTCGGCGACATGCTGGTCAATGCTTTCAGCGCTCCATTGACTGGTGTCGACCGGCGGCAGCACGTCCACTTCCACCGTGGCCGGGCGGAACACGAAATCACCCTTGGGCGCCACGTCCCCGGCATTGTGAATCACCACCGGCACAATCGGCACGCCCGCCTGTATGGCCAGGTGAAAGGCGCCTTTCTTGAACGGCGCCAGTTTGGGCGAAATGGTTCGCGTGCCTTCCGGCGCAATCACCACCGACTTGCCGCCGTTGCGCATGGCTTCGACCAACGGCCGCATCGCCTCGATGGCGCTGCCGGATTTCTCGCGATCGATGAACACGGTGCCGGCCAGCTCCATTGTTTTTCCGATCAGCGGCATGTTCTTTATTTCTTTCTTGCCGACGCCGGCGATATCCCGCCGCAGTAACCTGGCCATGATGACCACGTCCGCCTTGCTCTGGTGATTGAAGACAAACACGGCGGGACGATTCGACCACAGGTTCTGTTCACCACGGACCACCAGTTTCAATCCAATCAGGGCGCTGCTGACGTCGGCGAACAGGGACGTGGCGAAGTTACGGGCTTCTCTGCGCGAACCGGTGAGCGCCCAGATGGGCACACCTGCGATCGCTGACGGCACCAGCGAAATGGTGGCGGCCACGGAACGCAATATGTCAGTCACGTGCGGTTGGCCGCGGCTCTTGAAACGACGAATCGGCCAGCCCTCACGTTCTGAAATCTCGGTCAGTTTCGTGTTCGGGTTCAGTGGTTGCGGCTTACCGACCCGTTCCAGCAACTCGATGTCGTCATCACTGTCGGTGTAAAAAAAGCTCTGCGACAGGTCGATACCATACTCCTCGGCCAGGTTTTCGGCCGCCAGCACCTTGCCCGGCCCAAAACACAGCGGTCGCAGGATTCCACCGGTGAAGACGCCGTCTTTCACTTCGTAGCGACTGCAGACCACGTGCTCGATATCCAGATCACGCGCCATCGGCTCCACCTGGTAGGGGGTGGCCGATGAAATGATGGCGACGGTATGCCCCCGCGCCTGGTGGGCCCGCACCAGCGCGCGCGATTCGGGATAGACCTTGCGTGAAATCTGCTGTTCAAACAGTTCCTCGCCAAATTCGATGTAATCCTGCTCCCTGACGCCGCGCATGAACTGGGCGGCGCTGGACATCAGGCCCGAAAAGCCGCCACCGCCGAGCGAGAACTGCGCCACGGCCGATAACATCTCGAGGAACTCGTAGGGCGAGACGTCACCGCGCCGGACCTGCTCCTTCAGAAATACCGTGGCTGAGAAACCAGCGATCAGGGTGCCGTCGAAGTCGAAATAGGCGCCGATTTGCGGCCCTTCCGGTGAACGTTCGATGTTCTTGATTACGTCTTTATGTAAAGTCATGGTGAGGAATCTTAGCAGCTTGGCCGAAGATTGATACGGGACCTTGAATCAGCCGGGTTCGGACTCGGCACCGACTGAGGATATCAGCAGGCCACGAAACACCTGGCCGGGTGATTTTTCGCCCTGCAACACGGAAAAAACATCGCGCGTAATCGGCATTTCAATGCCGTATTGCTCGCCCAGCGCCATCACGGTGGGCGCGCTCTTCACGCCCTCGGCTACCATCACCATTTCATCGATGATCTCCTTCAGTGTGCGGCCTTTACCCAGTTCGTAACCGACGTGCCGGTTACGGCTCTGGGCACTGGTGCAGGTGGCAATCAGGTCGCCCATGCCGGCCAGGCCGGCAAAGGTTTCCGCCCGGCCGCCCATGGCCACGCCCAGCCGGGTAATCTCAGACAGGCCCCGGGTAATCAGGGCCGAGCGCGTATTGTCACCAGCTCCCTGCCCGTCGCCCATGCCAACCGCTATCGCGATGATGTTTTTCAGCACGCCGCCCAGTTCGCAACCGACCAGGTCGGTATTGGTATACACCCGGAACAGGCCACTGTGAAACAGTTTCTGCAGCGCACGCACGATGATCTCGTCTTCCATCGCTATAACACTGGCCGCCGCCTGTCCGGCGATGATTTCCCTGGCCAGGTTCGGCCCGGTCAGCACGCCCACCGGGTGGCCGGGCAGCACATCGCTGATGATTTCGGTCATTCGCTCCCGCGTGGTCGCCTCCAGCCCCTTGGTCAGACTGATCACCGGCACCCAGGGCCGGATGTGTTCACGCGCCTGCTCCAACACGTCCCGGAAATGCTGGGACGGCACGCCCATAACCAGTACGTCACAATCGGAAACGGCATCGGAGATGCAATGGGTAGCCACCAGTTTGCTGTTCAGCGTCGCACCTGGCAGGTACTTGCTGTTGCTGTGGCTCGTGTTGATTTCATTAACGGTGTCTTCACAGCGCGCCCAGATCTTTACCGGTGCGTTGCGGGCGATCAGGGAAGCCACCGTGGTACCCCATGAGCCGCCCCCAAGTAATGCCGCTTTCAGATTCATCGTGGCCCTCCTCAATGCCCAGAGGCCCAGTATAGCAATCCACCATTAACCAGGGACAAGCGATTCAAGGCGAATTTGTGAATTTGCAGACTGGGGACTTTTAAATATTGTTTTTAATAGAACTACTTTG
>Ga0316201_10001554_pt1 | contig 15594 bp, 12 predicted proteins | sample CS6wburrow_MG_FD_204516 | JGI IMG/M metagenome (GOLD analysis project Ga0316201, IMG submission 204516) | Coastal sediment microbial communities from Delaware Bay, Delaware, United States - CS-6 worm burrow | ecosystem: Environmental > Aquatic > Marine > Coastal > Sediment | place: USA... | reverse complement strand
CGACAACAACATATATACTCTGGGTATGGCCGATGTTACAAATAGCAGCATAGCCCTAAATGGAAAAACCTTAGAACTAACCAAAACTGATTTTACTGAAAACCCTGTATTAATAAATAAGGTTATCGATGCTAGCGGAATAAAGGTAGGCTATCTTATGTATAATCAATTCATTATAAATTTTGAAAACGCTTTAAACGATGCTATTGCACAGTTTAAAACTGATGGTATTACTGAATTGGTTTTAGATTTAAGATATAATCCAGGAGGAACAGGAAGTACAGCCGTTGCATTAGCTAGTATGATAACAGGACAATTTGAAGGCGAAATTTTTTACAAGGAAGAATGGAACGCAAAATACCAAGCTTATTTTAAAGCGAATGCACCAGAAATATTGGTCAATCCATTTGTAAACACACTTTCTGATGGTAGTTTAATATCTAGTCTTAATTTAAACAATATATATATACTTACAACAGATGGCACAGCATCTTCAAGTGAATTAATTATTAATGGTCTTGACCCATATATCGATGTGATTAAAATTGGAACCACCACTTATGGCAAATATGTTGGATCAATTACTTTATATGATTCTCCTGATTTTGGAAGGGACAAGGCTAATCCTAACCACAAAAATGCGTTGCAACCTATTGCAATTAAAGCATCTAATTCTATAGGAGTAAGTGATTATTACAATGGTTTTACACCCGATTATCCTATAACCTACCAAACGTCGTCTGGGATAATTAATGAGGGCGAAAATATTCTTGATTTAGGAGTTTTAGGCGATGTAAATGAGCCGTTTTTAGCAAAAGCATTATCCTTAATTACAGGAACTACTACTAAATCAATTGTCACTAAATCCAAAAAAGTTATTGGTTTTGATTTTGAAAATATTGCCGATTCAAAAGATTTCACTCCACTAGGTAAAAACATGTATATAGATTTAAAATAATAAAGGATTATTTTTTTAACAAGTTTTACAATAATATAAGTGAATTGAGGTTTCAATAATCTACTTATACTAAAAGAAGTGCATGAAAACAATTAAAGCCCTAGTATTATTATGCGTTGTTTCTTTTTTAACTACAAACTGTTACAAAGACAACGACGACAACCAGATTTCAGCGAATGAAATAAATGACTTTGTTTGGAAAGGTATGAATTCATGGTACTTTTGGCAACCAGAGGTTTCTGGTTTATCAGATTCAAAAGATGATAACTATAGTGAATATCAATCATATTTAAATCAATTAAGCAATCCTGAAGAGTTTTTTAACAGTTTAAGGTTTCAATATGGAACTACTGATAGATTTTCTTGGTTTATAGACGATTATATAGCACAAGATCTAGAATTTCAGGGTATTACAAAATCTCATGGTCTTAAATATCAATCTGTTAAAACTAACAATAACGGTGATATTATTGTTTATGTAAGATATGTTGCTGATAATTCGCCTGCAAGTGCCGCTAATATTAAAAGAGGTGATATTATTAACGCTATTAATGGAACAGTTTTAAATACCTCTAATTATGACAATGCTGTAAACGGTTTATTTGAAGATTCAGTTACACTTTCTTTTGTTTATGAAAGCGGAGGCACTCTAACTTTTATTCAAGATAAAACCATTATGGCCGCTGTTCTATCTGAAAATCCAGTTTATTTAAAGAAAGTATTTAATGATATAAACGGAAAAAAAGTGGGTTATTTAGTGTACAACGGGTTTAGATCATCTTATAATGACGAATTAAACGAAGCTTTCTCTTTCTTTAAGAATGAAAACATTGATGAACTAATACTCGATTTAAGAATAAACGGAGGTGGATCGGTAGGCACATCTGCTTATTTAGCAAGCATGATTTATGCCAATGCTGGCCTTGATAAATTTGCCGATTTGAAGTTTAATAATAAACATAGCAATCAAGATGGGTTTTATAATTTCGAAAACACCTTAAATGTGTTTAATACAAATAATGAAAAAATTGGGGAACAAACTATAAATAGATTAAGCACAATTAATAGATTATATGTTTTAACTTCTAAAAGCACTGCATCTGCTAGTGAAATGGTTATAAACGGTCTTAAACCTTATATGAATAGTGTTATGGTCGTAGGAACCACAACTTACGGTAAAAACGTTGGATCTATAACCCTATATGATTCTCCAAGGTCTGATTATCAAAATAAATTATCTGCAAACCCAAGTCATAAGTATGCGATGCAACCTATAGTTTTTCAAATATTTAATAAAAATGGTGAAAGTGATTACACTCAAGGTTTTACCCCAGACATTGAAGTAAAAGAATATGAATACTGGAACAATATTCTTGCCTTCGGTGATGAAAACGAAGTGGTTTTAAAAGCAGCTCTCGATAATATAAAAGGGCTCACTGCTAAATTAAGCAATTCTAAAAAACAAAATGTTTTTGCAAAAAAAATAGAACTAACAGATCCAAACAAAAAGTTTGAAAACGAAATGTACATTTAAAAAAGATTTCTTTGGCAAACAATAAAATAAAAGCGTCGTTAAAGCTTGAATAACGACGCTCTTTTTTTTTATAAATTTATATTTCTATCTTTTGAAGTAAAACAAACAGCTTAATTAATCATTAAAGTAAATTTTAGCAGCTCCTACCTTTAATGTTTTAGTAGAAGTCAACGATTTTGTTGATAAATCGTAAATAAGCATGTCGCCTGTACCTCCTACAAAATCGGTTTTTACACCATACAACGTATTGTTATTAACTGCCATTCCATAAAACGAATCGTTAATAATACTTTCTGTAGGCAAACTTGTGGCTGTATCAGTCAAGCTATATATTTTACTACCTGCTTGGTAATACAATTTTCCGTCTTTATATGCCATTAAACTCGGGTATTTATCGTCATTAAAAATTAAGGTTGAAACAGTAGAATTATTAGAAACATTAATCCTAACAATACTACCATCTGTATGTCCGGTAAGGTTCCAATTGGCATCATACTGAGTAGCACCTTCACATAAAACAACCAATTCTCCTGCTTGGTTGAAAATCATTTCATCTGGCACATCATTAACTAAAACGGTTTGAACCGCATTTGTTGCCGTATCAATTACTGAAATAATATTATTTGTTGACCATCCGCCTTTATGTGAAACATACAATTTACCATCTTTAGCTAGAATTTGTTCTGGCCCTTCTCCAACAGAAATTGAACTTTCTACGGTATTTGTAGATAAATTAATAACCGCAACAACATCATCGGTAGTACTACCGCCATCACCCCAATCTGTTACATAACCTTTTCCATTAGCAAAAGCCATATATCTAGGGTTAACTAATTCTGTATCAATGGTTGCAATAGACTCAAATGTGTAACGATCAACCACTTCAATTTTTTGAGACACGTTAACAACTATATAAGCTAGACCTTCACTAAAAGCCATACTTTGTGCCGTATCTCCTAATAACCTTGAATTTACGTTATCGAAAATATTATTCTCTACAATAGAATAATCATTAGACACATAAGATACCGAAGCATTTCCTTGAAAGAAGTTGCCTTCATTTACAATTAATAACCCATTGTCATAATCGCCCTTAATTACATCCACAGGATTGTCATCACTAGTACAAGATGTAAAAATAAGACCTATTGATAAGGCTAATAAAGTAAGTTTGTTCATTTTCATAATTTAAAATTTTATAATTGTTTGTATTTGATAATTTCTATTTGGCATTGGCCGCAATGCCACGTTTTCGTAATAGGTATTGTATAAATTGTTTACTTTAAAATTAATTTCATAGTTAATGGATCCTTTTTCATTTAAAGTATAACCCATGCCTATATTACCAACATTGTAACCTTTAAGTGCACTACCTGTAATAAATACTTCGCCATTAAATAAATGCTGATAGTACATGTTAAATTTTTTGTAACCATAAGCTAAAGACACATTTGCCTTATGAAACGGTACGTAAATAAGCTGTTTTTTAGTCTCCATATTTTCTGAAACCGTATACGAATAATGTGCATTAACATTAAAATGATGCGCTTTTATTTTATAATGCGACTCCAGTTCCAGTTCGGCACCATAACTTTGAGACTCGGCAATATTTTCAGGACTCCAGAACCCATTAGTATCAGGTTGCCATTGGATTAAATCTTCGGTATTTATATAATATCCATTAAGTTTAAAATTGTAGTATTCAAAATTAAATTGCTGACCAATATCTACTTGATAAGACGATTCTGGAACCAAATCTAAATTTCCTCCTGGGTTCCAATACAAATCATTAAAGGTTGGTACGCGGTAATTTTTGGATCCGTTAATTTGAATTTTATATTGTTTTGTTAATTGATAGGTGGCATCTAGAGAAAATACAAAAGGACTTTCAAATCCTGAAGTAAAGTCTTTTCTAAGGTTAATACCATAATCCAATTTTTCGGTTGGCTTATGGTTTAATAAAACTGTTGTTGAAAAAGCATTTCGCTTTGGGTCACCAAAACTACTACCCGCACCCTCATAACTATTAAAATCTAATATAGTTTTAAATTGAAGGGTTTCAGATAAACGCACATTCAAACTGTGGTTTAACAAGTACGTATTTACTTTTCCGAAGGTATAACTGTCTGTATTCCTATTTTCAAAATAATTAAATAATTCTTGAAAATGCCCCACTTTTAAACTAGAATTTAACCTACCAGAAATACGCACCCATTCTAGCATATTTCGGTAATTCTCATCTTCGTATTTACTTCTAGCGGGAGCTACCAAGGTTCCCGAAAGTTCTCTTTCACCTATATAACTCTGACTATACAATTTCAAAACATCCTTCCTTGAAATAAAATAACCAAGGTTCACATTCAAATTTAAGTTTTCGAACGCGCCATTTTCATTCACTTTATTGGTTCCTAAATACTTATAATCATTATCTGATTCTACATAAAACAAACCGAAATTAACAGAAAACAAATTGGTTCCAAATGATGAGCTATAGCCCGTTTGCTTGGTATTAAAACTGCTATAAGATGCCTGTACAGCATTATCAAAATGAGTATTAAAGGCCAATTTGTTATTTAAATGAATACTTCCGCCTATGGCGCCACTACCATATTGCACACTCCCGCCTCCACTTCTAATGGATATGGAATTGAAATTACTGGAGCTTAACGTATTAAAATCTGTTTGACCATTAAGTTGAGAATTGATATTAATACCATTCCAAATAACAGCAGTTTGTGAAGCATTTGTACCTCGAAACGATGGCGAAGACACCATACCTAATCCGTTTTCCTTAAAATATAAATTGCTATTAAAAGCTAATAATGTGGTTAAAGATTTTGCATTTTGTTTTAAAACAGAATCATTTAAAACAGACTGTTTAACTCCTGACGCATAATTAATTAGTTTACTATCGCTTAAAACAATCTCATCCAATACTTGAATAGAATCTGTAATAGATTGTGCAAACCCTGGTAAACAAACAGCTGTAAAAACTAAAAAGAATACTATTTTTTTCATAAATCTTTAAGACCTTTTTCCCGAAAGTCGTATTAGATGATGAAAATGGTAGGTCTCCTGACTTGCGTCCTCATGTTGGTCTTCCCAAAGAATAAATCTTCAGTGACTTGAAGTTTAACATGAAGCTTTATAGCTTACAGTTGCGGGTACAGCTCAAGAATGAAGAATAACGCATAAGATTCTTGATTTCAGAATTTTTCTTCAAAATTCGTTAATCATCAATCGTCAATCTTTTCACTTGATTCCCTTTTAATCGACTCAATTCCCTAAACTTTTTAAGCAATTGCTAGTCGAACCAAAATTCGATGTAAAAGTAAATATTAACTGTAAAACTGCAACTAAAAACTTACTTTTTCTTAGTCATTTTATAAATCAAATAAATAAATCCAATTAAAAAATGTGCAATAATTACGCCGGCTACTATATATATTGTTAAATTTGAACCATCTCGCATTGTTAATATTTTCACCAAAAATAACAAGCTTTAAAATTTTTAAAAATGACAATTGTCATCTAATGTTAATGAAATACAAATCGCTATTTTTAATTATTATATTAACGCTACTTGATTGCAAAAGTGATTCAAAAAAGCAATTAACCGCAACAAAAGAAGGCATATCGCTTCAATTAAAATACTCCAAAGGTTTTTCGGTTATAGACTATGGCACTTATAAAATTTTAGAAATAAAAAATCCATGGCCAAAGGCTGAAAAATCCTATATATTTGCGCTTTTAAATAATAATTTTGATGTTGATTTTTGGAGTACGGAAAAAGTGCGTTTTGATGCAGTAATTAAAATTCCCGTTGAAAAACTAGTTGTTACCTCCACTACTCACATTCCAGCTTTAGAGTTACTAAACGTTGAGCAAACCTTAGTGGGGTTTCCAGGTACAGAATATATTTCCTCAGAAAAAACTAGACATAGAATCGAACAAGGATTGGTTCGAGAATTGGGTAAAAATGAAGGTATCAATACAGAAGTGTTATTAGAATTAAGACCCGATGTTGTTATAGGTTTTGGTGTTGACGGTAATAACAGAACCTTTGAAACGATAAAGAAATCGGGGATTCCTGTGATTTTTAATGGCGATTGGGTTGAAGAGTCACCTTTGGCAAAAGCTGAATGGATAAAGTTTTTCGGCGTTTTATTTAACAAAGAAAAAGAAGCCGATTCTATTTTTAATAGTATTGAAAAAGGTTATTTAGGCGCAAAATTATTAGCTAAAAAAATTAAAAATCAGCCAACTATTTTAAGCGGTGCCATGCATAACGATATTTGGTTTTTACCTAATGGCACAAGTACCGAAGCGCAACTTTTTAAAGATGCCAACACCAATTATTTATGGAGTGATTCAAAAGGCACTGGTAGTTTATCTCTTAATTTTGAAACAGTTTATTTAAAAGCTAAAAATGCCGAAATCTGGTTAAGCCCGTCAAATTATGCTAGTAAAGAAGCTTTAAAAAATGGTAATTCGCAACATGCCATGTTTAATGCGTTTCAAAATAATTCGATTTATTCCTCAATAAATACCACAGGAAAATCTGGTGGTATATTATATTTTGAAATGGGTACTACCCGACCCGATTTGGTTCTAAAAGATCTTATTAAAATTTGTCATCCAGAATTATTAAAAAATTATGATCTTTACTTTTTTAAACGCTTAGAATAATTGCCAAATTCAAACACATACAAACTTTCTTTTTTAGTACTAACCATAGTACTTCTAATCTGTTTTTTTACCAACATAAGTTTAGGGTCGGTATATATTCCAGTAAAGGATGTATTTAATTCTTTGATTGGAAGTGCAAACGCGCAAGAAACCTGGCAACATATCATTCAAAATTACCGATTACCAAAAGCAATAACCGCTATATTAGTTGGTTCTGGATTGGGTATATCTGGGCTATTAATGCAAACCTTATTCAGAAACCCGTTAGCTGGACCATTTGTGTTGGGTATTAGTTCTGGAGCAAGTTTAGGTGTTGCGTTGGTTATTTTAGGATCTTCAGTTTTCGGAGGCGTTTTTGTATCGGTTTTAATCTCGAAATGGAGTATAGTAATAGCCGCTAGTTTAGGAAGTTTTTTAGTGTTGCTCGCTGTTTTAATGGTCTCCATAAAAGTGCGAGACACCATGGCAATACTCATCATCGGACTTATGTTTGCAAGTATTACAGCTGCTATTGTTAGTGTGCTTTCTTATTTCGGATCTGCACAACAACTGCAACAATACATTTTCTGGGGTTTTGGTAGTTTAGGTAACTTATCTTGGGATGAATTATTTATATTTTTTATAATTTACAGCCTAGGTATTATTGTTAGTTTAACGTCTGTAAAGTCTTTAAACACCTTGCTTTTAGGTGAAAATTACGCTAAAAGTTTAGGATTGAATATAAAAAGAAGTCGATTAGCTATTATTATATCAACTAGTTTATTGGCCGGAACTATTACCGCCTTCGCTGGCCCTATAGCATTTATTGGTTTAGCAATACCGCATTTAACACGACAGGTTTTTAATACTTCAAATCATAAAATATTACTTCCAGCTGTGTTTTTATTTGGTTCCATAGTTATGCTTATTTGCGATAGCATTGCACAAGTACCAAATAGCGATTACACATTACCTATTAATGCCATAACATCTTTAGTAGGAGCACCAGTTGTTATTTGGTTATTGGTTAGAAAACGTAAAATGGTATTTTGAAATAAACAAGTTAGATAGCTAGATGAAAAAATAAATCAGTGACAGACAAAAATCAACATATCATATTAAAAACCAAAGATTTATCCATTGGATATGCTTCTAAGAAAGAACGCACTATTGTATCTTCCAATATAAATATCGAATTACATAGAGGTGAATTAGTTGGTTTAGTTGGTGGCAATGGCATTGGAAAATCTACATTATTAAGAACCATTACCAATGTTCAAAATGCACTAGGTGGTGAAATTTATATAAATGAAAAACAGATAAAAAAGTATCCAGCACTTGATTTAGCCAAAGTGATGAGCTTGGTATTAACCGAACAAATGATTTCTAAAAATTTGTCGGTTTTTGAATTAGTCGCTTTAGGCAGACAACCTTATACAAACTGGGTTGGTAATTTATCTGAAAAAGACATAACCATTGTCAACAACGCATTAACTCAAACTAATATATCAGCTTTAAAACATAAAAGGTGTTATGAATTAAGCGATGGTCAATTACAAAAAGCAATGATTGCCAGAGCATTGGCACAAGATACCGATTTGATTATTTTAGATGAACCCACCACCCATCTGGATATGTACCACAAAGCTTATATTCTAAAATTGCTTCAGAAATTGACGAAAGAAACCGGTAAAACCATTCTATTTTCATCACATGAAATAGATTTAGCTATTCAACTATGTGATAGGTTGATTGTGATGTCTAAAGACAATGTGGTGTCCGATACTCCTTGCAATCTGATTTCAAACGGTACATTTAAAACATTATTCCCTAAAGATTTAATAGCGTTTGATGAGAAAACGGGGAGTTTTCGGATTAAGAAATAATATTACTTTCTTAACTTCTTAAAATTAACTATATTTACTCATTCCTTGTTCCCTAAGAACCAATCTAATACAGTGATTTTTAAACCCACTTATTACAACCGGTTGCCATAATATATTACTATTTCTTACTAACATTATTTCAAACATTATGAAAACTAAATTAACCATTTTGTTTACTACTATTATTCTGGTAGCAGCTATTTCTTCTAAAACAAGAAACGTAGATACCTTCGACTATTCTAAAAAAATTGGGATTAACTCAATTAGTTGTACAACCGCCAAATTTTTGCTTAAGAATATAGATACTACAAAACAGATTGCACCTTTATTCGAAAACTTAGGAAACCACACATACATTGTAAGTACTAAAAACAAATTAGCACAACAATTTTTTAATCAAGGAATAAGGTTGACATATGCTTTCAATCATGCCGAAGCCCACCGATCTTTTATGGAAGCATCACGATTAGACCCCAAATGTGCTATGGCTTATTGGGGACAAGCATATGTTTTAGGACCTAATATTAACGACCCAGCTCCCGATGATGAACGCAAAAACAAATATAACGAAGCTATTGAAAGAGCAATGAAACTGACTGCTGAAGCTACTCCAAAAGAGCAAGCACTCATTGAGGCATTAACTCATAGATATTCTAAAAATTTATCGAAAGATGTTTCTATTTTAAATATGGCTTATATGGAAGCTATGACAAAAATAGCTGCTAAATACCCCAAAGATTCAGATATTCAAACTTTATACGCAGCTTCTGTAATGAATACTGTCCCTTGGAATTATTGGGACAAAGATGGAAACCCATCACCAAATATTAAAGAAGCAAAAGCGGCGCTTGAAAAAGCTATGCAACTAAACCCTGATAACCCAGGAGCAAATCATTATTACATTCACATGGTAGAACTCCCATATCCAGACTTGGGCGTGCCTAGTGCAGACAAATTAGGTGCTTTAATGCCTGCTGCTGGACATATCGTTCATATGCCATCTCATATTTACATTAGAGTAGGAAGATATAAAGATGCCGTAAAAGCAAATCAACAAGCCATTTTAGCTGATGAAGATTATATTTCGCAATGCTTTTCTCAAGGCATGTATCCTTTAGGTTATTATCCCCATAATATTCATTTTCTTTGGTCGGCTTCAAGTCTTTTAGGAAATAGTAAAATAGCTATTGATGCTGCAAAAAAAACAGCAGAAAAAGTGCCAGCAGGCGAAATGAATGAACTTCATTTTTTACAAAATTTCGCCTCTACGCCACTTCTGGCGTATACAAGATTTGGAAAGTGGAATGATATTCTTACCTATCCAAAACCAAAAGATAATATCAAGCATTTAAAACTTATTTGGCATTATGCAAGAGGTATTGCATTTATCAGAAAAAATAATTTTAAAGAAGCTAAAGAAGAGCTTGAAGCTATTAATGAGATGATTAAAGATCCTGAAATGGAAACCATTATAGCTACAGGATTTGATTCTGGAACAACCATTGCAAAATTAGCATTTGAAGTTGTTTCAGGTGAATTGGCTGGATTAGAAGGAAATTATAATCTAGCCATTGAACACTTAAGAAAAGCTGTTGTTTTAGAAGATGGGTTAATATATAACGAACCAGCTGCATGGCATATTCCAACCAGACAAAACCTGGGAGCTATACTTATGAAAGCTAAAAAATATGAAGAAGCTGAAAAAATATATAATGAAGATTTACAAGCACTCAGACAAAATGGATGGTCATTAACAGGCTTATATAAAAGTCTAATAGCACAAGGTAGAATGGCGGAAGCAAAAAAAATAAAAAATGAATTTGATAAAGCTTGGAGCGATGCCGATATAATAATCGACACTTCTATCTTATAAAATAATTTAAAAAATTCTTAATATCTGATAATATCATACTTCGTTCTTCCGACTAAAAAAATTATCTTTGGTCAAACTTCTTATTAAATGAACGACAACCTTATTCTTATTATTGCCATTTTAATTTCTGGAGGAATTGGTGCTTATATTGGAATGACTATTACTAAATTAAAAAGTAAAAGTGAACAAAGCACACTCGAGGAACGTCAGAATCAAATGCAATTAACTATTGATGAATTAAAGCAAAACGTTGATAAAATAGAAAAAGAACGTGAAGACATTCGTCGTGAAAAGGAATTATTAAATTCTGAATTAGCTATAAAAAATACTGAATACGAAAATCTGCATCAACTTAATTTAAAAAGGGAAGCAGAAATTGAATTGCGTCAAGAACAGCTACGTAAAGATTTTGAACTATTAGCTACCAAAATTTTAGATGAGAAATCAGAAAAATTTACGCTTCAGAATAAAGAAAACATCAAAAACATTTTAACGCCACTTCAGGAAAAAATAAAAACCTTTGAAGATAAAGTCGATTTAACTCAAAAAGAAAGCATTAGTATGCATTCGGCTTTAAAAGAACAGTTATTGGGTTTAAAAGACCTGAACCAGCAAATGACTAAAGAAGCGACGAACCTAACCCGAGCATTAAAAGGAGATAGTAAAATGCAAGGAAATTGGGGCGAATTGGTTTTGGAACGCGTGTTGGAAAAGTCTGGTTTAGAAAAAGATAGAGAATATTTTGTACAACAAAGTTTTACATTGGCAGATGGATCGCGCGTATTGCCAGATGTGGTTTTACATCTTCCGGATGGTAAAAAAATGATTATTGATAGTAAAGTGTCTTTAACCGATTATGAACGTTTGGTAAATGCTGATGATGAAGATAAAGCACGCTATTTAAAAGCTCATGTAAACTCGGTTAAAAAACATGTTGACCAACTTTCAGAAAAAAATTACCAAGATTTATACGACATAGAATCTCCCGATTTTGTACTAATGTTTATACCAATTGAACCCGCTTTCGCTGTGGTAGTAAACGATGACAATAGCATTTACAACAAAGCTTTTGAGAAAAATATAGTTATTGTTACACCATCCACTCTTTTAGCCACCTTGCGAACAATTGATAGTATGTGGAATAATGAAAAGCAACAACAAAATGCCATTGAAATTGCGCGACAAGCCGGTGCCCTTTATGATAAATTTGAAGGATTAATGAGTGATTTGATTGGTGTAGGGAAAAAGATAGATGCCACCAAATCAGATTACAATTCGGCAATGAATAAGTTATTTGATGGTAAAGGGAATTTAATTTCGAGTATCGAAAAACTTAAAACATTGGGAGCCAAAGCCAAAAAAGCGCTCCCTGAAGCCATTTTAAAACGTGCAAATAAAGAAATAGAGTAATATGAAGGTTTTAATTAAAATAGGTATTGGAATATTAATAGTTATTATTGGCGTTTTTTGCTTCTTTTATTACGCACATTATAGCGAAGGTGTGAGAGCTGGAGAATTGGTGAAATTTAGCCATAAAGGCGTGATGATAAAAACATGGGAAGGTGAAATAAGTCAAGGTATTTCTGAAGCTCAAACCTTTGTTTTTTCAGTTGAAAATAGTGAAAAACAAGTTATAGAAGACTTAAATAATTTTCAGGGAAAAATGGTTAAACTCCATTATTTTGAACGCTTCAAACATTTATTTTGGCTGGGTGATACTAAATATTTTATCACAAAAGTAGAGGTAAATTAATATTAATTTTATTTTTAATTATATAATAATTGACAAGCGTTATAACAGGAGATATTATCAACTCCAGAAAACAAAAAGAACCAGAAGTGTGGATAAATACATTAAAAAATGCATTATCTAACTTAAGTTCTGATACCAAATACTGGCAAATATACAGAGGTGATAGTTTTCAAATAGAAATAAGAGATTATCATTCTAGTTTTACGGCTGCAATCTATATAAAAGCCTGCATACAAATGATTAAAGGTTTGGATGTTAGGTTAGCTATAGGCGTGGGAAACAAAACTTATGACGGTAATGATGTAACGGAATCTAATGGAGAGGCTTTTGTTTTTTCGGGTGAAATTGTGGAAACCTTGAAAAAGGAAAAACAGAATTTGCGCATAAAAACGAAAAATCCTGATATTGATAAAGAATTAAATTTATACTTTAAATTAGCGCTAATCACCATGGATAATTGGAGTGTTAATTCTGCCGAAATTGTAAAATTAAGCATCGAAAACCCTGATGCCTTGCAAAGCGAATTAGGAAAATTGATAAGTATAAATCAAAACGCCATAAGTAATCGTCAAAAACGTGCTCATTTAGAAGAAATCCTAGAGTTAGACCGCATGCACAGGCATAAAATTAGTTTAATATGATGATTTTAATAAAACTTTTACTAGTTCACTTCATTGGAGATTTCTTTCTTCAACCTAAAAAATGGGTCAAAGAAAAAGAACAGAAAAAACTAAAATCGAATAAGTTATATCTACATGTACTAATTCATGTTGTTTTAACCAGTATTGTACTTTGGGATACTTCATTATGGGGCCTTATTGCAACTATTGGCATCACACATTTAATTATTGACGCCACTAAACTTCTAATTCAAAAGAAAAAAACAAAACGTTTATTGTTTTTTATTGACCAAATACTTCATATTACAGTCATTTTTATATGTTATTATCTTTTTACTGAAACCATATTCGACTTAAACATTTTAGTGACTGAGAATAGCTTATTGTTATTAATTTGTGTTTTGTTTCTAACAACTCCTTCGGCAATAATAATGAAAACATTTTTTAGTATTTGGGATATTAAAACAATATTAAATAAGAATGGTTCCCTAAAAAATTCAGGAACCTACATAGGAATACTTGAACGGTTATTAGTTTTTATTTTTATTGTTTTAGATCAATGGGAAGCTGTTGGATTTTTAATTACTGCTAAATCCGTCTTTAGTTTTGGTAACCTTAGAGTATCTAAACAGAGGCAATTAACTGAATATATTTTAATAGGAACATTAATTAGTTTTGGAATTGCCATAATAACAGGAATCTTTTACACGTCAATAATCTAAATTTTTATGTTTAAAACTACTGAAGAATCGCACGTTACAATTACCCAATTAATGCTGCCATCCTACTCCAATTTTAGTGGAAAAATACATGGAGGTTATATTTTAAGTATGATGGACCAAATTGCTTTTGCATGTGCATCTAAACATTCCAGAAATTATTGTGTTACAGCATCCGTTAATAAAGTGGATTTTTTAAATCCTATAGAAGTTGGCGAACTTGTAACACTTAAAGCATCTGTTAATTATACTGGTAGAACCTCTATGGTAATTGGGGTTAGGATTGAATCTGAAAACATTCAAACTGGCGAAAAGAAACATTGTAATTCATCTTATTTCACCATGGTTTCCAAAGATGAAAATGGCAAAAATGTTCCTGTCCCAGGTATTATTTTAGACACTAAAAATAAAGTAAGACGTTTTGCCAGAAGTATTGCAAGACAAGATCAGGCAAAAAACAGAACCACTGCATTTAGAACTTCAGAATTTAAAATGGAATTATTTTTAGATTCTTTAAAAGGTCAAAATGCTAAAATTGAATTGGCGGAAAATTAAATCTATTTTTAAAAATCTATCCTTAATACAGCATTAGGAGTTAATCCCAAAGAACGTTGATTTATTTCATTAAGTTCTTCATCATTTATTTTATAAAATCGATTAATCTGATTTTCTTTATTTAAAACATTCAAAATGGAAGCTCCAACATTTGCTTTGGTTTTATTAGTTAGTTTAAAATTGTAAAGAGCAGAAATATCTAAACGTATATAGTCTTCTAAATTTGAACTGTTAACGGCATCGTAATTTACTTGATTATTTACAATTTCATTGCCGCTAATTGGCAATGTAGTAGGTTTGCCGGAATGCCAATTTAATCCTGCTGATATTTTTAAATTCGTCAAACTATAAGTCATTCCTATAGTAGCAGCATGTTTAATATTATAATTACTTGGGAAATATTTAGGCTGTAACTCTTTAAAACTGTATTTATTATTCATGAAAGCATAGCTTATCCAAGTATTAAATCTCTTGACATACTTTTTAAGTAAAACATCTACACCTATTATATTATTACTACCCTTGTTTTTGGTAAATTCAAATTGATTCTGAAATCCTTGGCTTTGTGCGGTTACACCTTCAACATTCTTTATATACCCTTCTATATTAAATAACCAACCTTTTTGACTATAATTTAAACCTAAAGATACCTGTTTACTGGTAATTACAGGAATATCTTTATTATTTGATAATTGCCACCGACGTTTTTCGATTCCCAAAAAATCATTTTGAAAGTTAATAACTTGCGAGGTGTTTTGATGCTTAAATTCTCCTAATACTTCAACCCTAAAATAGTTCAAAAATCGCTGACTGAAACTTAGTCTAGGTTCCCAGATAGACTTACTAAATTTTTCAATAAAATTATACCTTACACCCAAATTTAAATTTGAATTTCCGTTTACAGACCTATATCCCAATTGTGAAAAAAAGCCATGCGTTCTAACCACTTCTGATACCAAAAGCCTGAATAATGGGATATCTACATCATCCAAATTAGTGACTTTGGTTTCTACAAAATGGTAACCACT
>Ga0316201_10001553_pt1 | contig 15596 bp, 14 predicted proteins | sample CS6wburrow_MG_FD_204516 | JGI IMG/M metagenome (GOLD analysis project Ga0316201, IMG submission 204516) | Coastal sediment microbial communities from Delaware Bay, Delaware, United States - CS-6 worm burrow | ecosystem: Environmental > Aquatic > Marine > Coastal > Sediment | place: USA... | reverse complement strand
TGAGTTTAGCCACAACTTTAGCTTCAGTCGCAATCGATGCATGGTCTGTTCCAGGGACCCAACAGGCATTTTTACCTTGTAATCTCGCCCGACGAATCAATACATCTTGAATGGTATTATTGAGCATATGACCCATATGGAGAACCCCCGTAACATTAGGTGGTGGAATAACGATGGTGTATGGCTCTCTATCGTCTGGTTCTGAATGAAAATAATTATGCCTCATCCAGTACTCATACCACTTATCTTCTACCTGCGTTGCATCATATTTTGATGGGATATTCATACTTTGGAATGGTTTTTGGACTTTGATGTGCAAAAGTACTTATATATTTTTTTCTGTAAAATTTTAAAGGGTATTAAAATGTATTAACGATTAGTGCATTACAACCAATATTTTTGCAGAATGAAGAAAAAGTAAGTAAGTTTACAATTCAAATCTAAAATGATAGTGATGAAAAATTTAATAGTAATTTTATTCGTAGGACTTATTAGCTTCGGTTCCCTTGCCCAGGAAAAAGTAGCCAAGATCGAGTTCAAGACTGATGTGATTGATTATGGTACCATTGAAAAGGGTGCTGATGGCGTTCGCACATTTGAGTTCACAAACACTGGCGATGCGCCTTTGATCATATCCAAGGTATCATCTACATGTGGCTGTACAGTACCGAAAAAACCGAAAGGGCCGATACTCCCAGGAGAGACCGGTGAAATTTCCGTGAAATACGATACGAACCGTGTGATGCCTATTCGTAAGACGATTACAGTCCTATCGAATGCCACAACTCCAACCGTGGCTTTGAAAATAAAAGGAAATGTGGTGGATCCAAACAAGAAAAGTGTCCTTGAGAAGAAAAAGAATGTTCTTGCGGAAAAGTCGAACTAATTCCTTTATCAATATATCTTAAAAGCTCTTCAATATGAAGGGCTTTTTTATTTTAATAAGGGTTCTAACCTAAATTCGAAATTCAGCATTCTACCATCCCTATCAATCCTAAGTTTGATTTTCTTGCCATTTTTCCCATAAAAATGCTCCAACATTTCTTGCAAGGTAAACTCATAGGATTGGTGATTATTTATGGTTAGTATAACGTCTCCAAGTTGCAGTCCAGCCTTATGAGCAGGTGAATTCCTTCTTAACTGCACAATCGTAAAGGCTGGTTTAAAAGAGTATTTAAAAGTAGTTACCACGATTATCGGTATATTCTCGGTAGTGTCACTATCTTCATATTTATTCCTTTCTCGCTCTTTGACCAACCTCACATCGCCATACTCAATTGTAATCCCGCTCTTATTGTAACTAAATGGGTTCTTGAAATTTCCATTTTTCCTTAAAATAAGGGAACCTCTTCCATAATCGAATCTTAAATTGAACCTTTTTAGCAATTCCGATGAAATAGACCCATTTCTATCTACAAATTTCCTGGCATAATGAATCGATGCCGAATCAGGATAGGCTACATTGACATCTTCAAAAACGAAACTCTTTAAGTATAAACGACTGATTTTGGATCTTTTACCGTAAATGCTGCCACTAAGTCCGCTACCTAGAAAATCCTCGAAATAATTGTTCTCTTTTGGTCCAATCTGCTTTTCTTGATCCTCAAAAAGCCAAAGTGCATCGCTACCGCCCGAGTCTATTAAAAGTTTTATTGGTGTTCTTTTATCATTTACCTCTAGTTCAGCAGTCAAATAAGGTTTTGAATTATAGAACTCCAAGTCCATTTTTTGACAGCTTTTACAGAGCTTCTCCTGATATTTACTTGTGTCAAAAAGTTTGATGTATTTGGACGCATAATTTAGCTCAACTACAAAATCCTTGAAAAGATCATATCCAATAATACCATGTATAGGGACACCGAGACGTGGCGCAAAATCCATTGATGTATCGAAAATTACGTAAAGCGTCTGATTTACATTTATAGCGTCTCCTATCTTAAAAAGATTCTTACGGGATTTAATGGCTTCAATAGGCTGTCCATCTCCCAAACCCCTCAAGAAGATCTTTTCCGTATCATTTACACGGAGCGTATCAATTCCTTGCAGACTATTGAATATTATGGTTTTGCTAACACCTGTATCCAATAAAAAAGACAGTTCCACCCCATTTACCTCTACCGGAAACACAATGAGATTGTTTATGAGTTGGAATTTGATCTTATGGCTTGCCGCTCTATCCTTGATCACAAATTTTCCTTGAGAAAAAGATTGAACAGCAATAAATAGAACTAATAATGTGAAATAATTCCTCACTAATCAAAGGGCCTTTGTTACATCCAGCATTAAGTTACAAATCCTTCAGAATCTGTTGGGTTTTTTACCAAAAGTTTAAGATTATTTTTCGCAACTTTGCAATGTTAAAATCAAATCAAATGCCATCAATTTCAAATAAGGGTAATTCCATGCCACAGTCACCGATTCGTAAATTGGTGCCATTTGCCGAAGACGCAAAAAAAAGAGGTATAGAAGTGTTTCATCTCAATATCGGACAACCGGATATTAAAACACCAGAAGTTGCCTTAAATGCAATCAAGAACAATGACCTAGAAATTTTAGCCTATAGTCGATCCGAAGGCTCTGAAGAATATCGAGCCAAAATCGCTCATTACTACTCAAAGAATGACATTCATGTATCTGCCCAAGACATAATTGTAACGACTGGAGGCAGTGAAGCATTGCTTTTCACTTTTGGCAGTATAATGGATGCTGGTGATGAAGTAATCATCCCTGAGCCTTTTTATGCCAATTATAATGGGTTTTCCACGGCATCTGGTGTGGCGGTCATTCCTGTGATATCCAAGATCGAAAACAACTTTGCATTACCACCTATTGAAGAGTTCGAAAAACTAATCACATCGAGGACAAAAGCCATACTTATTTGTAATCCTGGCAATCCTACCGGATATTTATATAGTGAAGAAGAGGTCAGGAAATTGGCTGCTATTGCAAAAAAACATGATTTATTCCTAATTGCAGATGAAGTGTACAGAGAGTTTGCCTATGACGGCGCTAAGCACTTTTCGGTGATGGAAGTCTCAGGATTGGAGAATCATGCCATTATGATTGACTCGGTATCCAAACGCTATAGTATGTGTGGCGCCAGAATTGGTTGTATTGTCTCAAAAAATAAAGAGGTCATACAAACTGCACTTAAATTCGCCCAAGCAAGATTAAGCCCTCCAACTTATGCCCAAATTGCAAGTGAAGCGGCCTTGGAAACTCCACAAAGCTATTTTGATGAAGTGATTGACGAATACGTTGAAAGAAGAAATACACTTATAGAGGAGTTACAAAAAATAGAAGGGGTTAAAGTAGCAAAACCTAGTGGTGCTTTTTATTGTATCGCCGAATTACCCGTTAAGAGTTCGGATGATTTTGCACAATGGCTATTGGAAGAATACAGTCTTAACAACCAGACTGTCATGGTAGCACCTGCTGCAGGATTCTATTCTACACCTGATGTTGGCCATAGTCAAATACGGATTGCTTATGTCTTGAATAAGGAAAGTCTCATAAAAGCCGTTACGATACTTAAGGAGGCGCTAAAAGTTTACGACGACTAGTGCAAATCCTTGAAAACATATCACTAAAGAAATACAATACTTTTGGTATAGATGTAGCTGCGAGATATTTTGTCCGTGTGACTACAATTCGCGAACTCAAAAGAGCATTAGCATCAGAGCAACATCCGGATAAATTCATTCTAGGTGGGGGTAGCAATATTTTATTGACCAAAGACATTGATGCCTTGGTCATCCATCTGGATTTAAAAGGCATATCAATTATATCAGAAACTGAAAACCATGTCTTGATCAAGGCAAATGCTGGTGAGAATTGGCATGAATTGGTTTTATGGTGTTTGGAAAATGATTTTGGTGGTATTGAGAATTTATCCCTTATTCCGGGAAATGTTGGGACGGCACCTATTCAAAATATTGGAGCATACGGTGTAGAATTAAAAGATACTTTTAGTGAGTGTCATGTTATTGTACTCGAAAATCTCGAAATGAAGACCCTCTCAAAAGAAGATTGTGAATTTGGCTATCGAGATTCCATTTTCAAGGGAAAAGCCAAAGGTCATTATATCATAACGGATGTGACACTTAAATTAACCAAGAAACAACATAAATTACATATCGCCTATGGTGCCATTGTCTCTGAACTTGAAAAAAGAGACATAACGAATCCTACAATTCAAGACGTTTCAAAATCCGTAATCGCCATTCGAGAACGAAAATTGCCAGACCCGAAACAGATTGGTAATAGTGGGAGTTTCTTCAAGAACCCAATAATTTCCGTTAAACATTACGATGAGCTGATTTTGAAATTCCCAGAATTACCGCATTATCCTATTTCTAAATCTGAATGTAAGGTACCCGCTGGCTGGCTTATAGAAAAATCAGGGTTTAAGGGAAAACGATTTGGTAATTACGGCGTCCATGAAAAACAAGCATTGGTTTTAGTGAATTATGGCTCTGCTAATGGCAAAAACTTATTGAAATTAGCAGAACTCATAAAGGCTACCGTTCGTCGGATTTTTGACATTTCCCTTGAAACTGAGGTAAATATCATCTAAAAAACGCTCCTTTTGTCTTATTTTTTTACTGTTTGACTAATTCTTGGTATTAGATTTGTATTTGAGCGATTTGCTTTGCTAAATTTACCAAATACAACACGACTTTTATATTATCATAGTGCCCCAAATACTAGTTAATTGATGAAAGCATTTATATCCAGAATTAAATATACCATGAAGAGGCATCCGTTTCTTCACAAGGTCCGTTGGTTCATGGTCACAAAATCACCTGAGGCTAGTTATTTCAAAAACGAAAATTATAATGCCTATAATTCCAAAGAAGATATACACCCTATTTTCTTCGAGGATAATCCTATTACGGATTCTGAACGAGACCTTTCAACCCTTGTAAAAGTCATAAAGATCGCTGAGCATTTCAATACTTTTTTCAAGAAAGGGCGTGGTTTAGGATTTTCATCATGTAATAGTTATATAACTATGCGCTATAAACAAGGTGGTGTATGCAGTGATTTTGCCCAGGTATTCATTAACTTTTGTATTATCAATGATATCAAGGTACGTGAATGGGGTATTAAGGGAGGCTCGCAAGCAGTTATTGGAGGCCATTCCTTTAATGAGTTCTGGTCGGAAGAATTGAAAAAATGGATACTAATCGATGTTTATAATGGTACTTTCGTTATTAATAAATCCTCTCGAGAACTATTATCCGTTTCGCAACTTGTGAATTACATCAGTGGATTCAATGCCCAAAATCTTGATTTTGAAATGCTAGTTGATAGGTCAGAACCATTGAATAAACCTTATTTGGCCCAATATTTCTTTAGCGACAAGAATCTATTCTTCTTACTGACCAATTACAAGATCAAGAAAGTTGATGCTTTCCTTAAACATCAAAATTGGGTTCCATTGGCATTATTGCATGCATCATTGATTTTATTCAAGAGATATTTCAATTATCGTTTTTATGTAAATGAAACTAATATTGAATATGTCAGGGCAACTCTTAGGCCTATAATAAAGTATAACTACGCTTCTAACTTCAATACCAACATTAATCTAGAAGGTGAAGTCATTACAGAAGTGTAAACCAAGAAGAAATTTCATTAGAATAAAAAAGCCTTATAATAGATATAAGGCTTTTTATATTATAGATAGAAAGAAAAAGCTATTAATCAATCATCGAGGAAGTACGATACTATCTATAATGTAAAAATTTCAAAACTAGTAATACACCAAAAGTCCTTTAAGTGTAATTTTCTTAATTTTACAATTAAATTAAAACTGTTTCGTTAGTTATCTTATTTACGTATTGAATCGTGAATTGGACGTTTAAAATTGAAAAAAAGTAAAAAATATCCTTAAACCTTAAAAATTGAGTCATAATCTAGAGAAAGAAATAACGGAATTATTGGAAAAAGGTGATCAAAGAGCCTTAAACCTGCTCTATGAAAATTATTCAAGTTCATTATATGGCGTTATTTTCAAGATTACCAAGGATGATGCTCTTGCTCAAGATGCCTTGCAGGAGAGTTTTATAAAGATCTGGAAGAACTCTAAGAAATACGACTCTAAAAAAGCCAAATTATTTACTTGGCTATATAGAATTGCAAGAAATACGGCTATTGATAAACTAAGAAGTTTCAATAATAGAAATAGTAAGGAAATCCAAATAGAAGATTCAAACGTATATAAAATAGCAACAGCGGAACTAAATCAAGATGTGATGGATTTAAAGAAGCATGTTGCTACACTGGACCAAAAATACCAGATTGTTCTTGATGCACTCTTCTTTGAAGGTATGACGCAGCAAGAAGCCAGTGAGGAACTTAATATTCCTCTTGGTACGATCAAGTCGCGATTAAAGATTGGATTGAGGGAACTCAAAAAGGTCTATGATGAATAGAGGACTTGATTCTTGGTCTCTAAATATGAAATGAAATGAAAAAAGAAGTACAATTATTCTTGGATTCAGGTCTACTAGAAAGATTTCTAGTTGGAGATACAACTGTTGCTGAGAATTATAAAGTTGAAGGCTTTATTTCTGGATATCCAGAGGTAAAGGCGGAATATGACCTACTTCAAGATAATTTAGAAATTCTGGCCAAAAGCAATGCTATTGAACCCCCTAGGAATATCCTTAATGACATATTAGCAGAGCTTGAAGCAAAGCCTGTAATAGCTATGCATCAAAGCAGGAAACCAATTCCATGGTTTGGCATTGCCGCAAGTGTTACTGCGCTAATATTTGGAGCTATGTCATTCTTCCTTTTTACCCAGAATCAAGCCCTTATTGAGAAAAACACCTTAGCGGATAATGAACTGAATGAATTACGGTTGGATGCGGCTGAGACAAACTCTAGGCTCGCTGACATAACCAAGAAATATGATATGCTTAACAATCCTGAAACCAATAAGTATATTATGAGGGGTAATTTAAGGGCCAAGAATCTAAAAACTGTAGCCTACATTAATTCTGTCGACAAATTGTCTATGATCGATGTTGTTGCTTTACCCCAATTACCCGATGAACAGACATACCAATTGTGGGCCGAGGTTAATGACAAAATGATTAATCTTGGTATCCTAGATGAATCTAACCGCAATCTGATTCCGGTGCCTTATTTAGAAGATGCATTGAGCTATAGTATAACCATAGAACCAAAAGGCGGCAATCAAACCGCTTCTGTCGAGAACTCTGTGGCGAACATTTCGCTTCACAATAACAACAAGTAGAAGAATCTATCATTCCTACACTAGTTTAAAAATTCCTGTTCATTCAGGAATTTTTTTTGCAATAATAAGTTAACTTTGTATAAAACATACTGAATGAAACTCTTCCTTATTACTCTAGTTTTATTAGGTCTTGGAATTGCAGGAATTGCCATAAAAATCTGGGCAAAGAAAGACGGCAGATTTGCAGGTACATGCGCTAGCCAAAACCCCATGCTAAATAAAGATGGTGAAGCCTGTGGTTTCTGTGGCAAATCTCCAGATGAATTTGGTGAGTGCGATGAGCCGCAACATTCATAACTCCTTGTTTAATGACATTGTTTGATACGCTATTATACATATTCATTGTCGTAGTAGTCATTCAATGCTTATTTCACCTATTTGTTTTCAGTAAACTTCCTTTGTTAAAGCCGAAATCAACAAAAACCATCAAGCCTGGGGTTTCAGTAATAATATGTGCTAAAAATGAAGCCGAATATCTCAAGTCTCATTTACCTTTTTTTGTCAGTCAAGATTATCCTACTTATGAGATCATATTGGTCAATGATGGATCTACGGATAGTTCGCTTGATATCATGGAAATATATTCCGATAAATATAACAACATCCGTGTAGTCAATGTACAAAAAAACGAGGCTTTTTGGGGCAGTAAAAAATATGCACTTACTTTAGGGATCAAGGCAGCAAAATATGATTATCTGCTTCTTACGGATGCCGACTGCAAGCCATTATCGAGATATTGGATAAAGCAGATGACGTCTTACTTCGATGAGAAAAAAAGTATTGTCCTTGGATATGGAGCCTATGAGAAAATCAAGTATTCCTTACTCAATAAATTAATTCGTTTCGAAACCTTACTAACGGCAGTACAATATTTTTCATATGCACTAATAGGATTGCCCTATATGGGAGTCGGCAGAAATTTAGCCTATAGGAAAGAGGAATTTTTCAATAACAATGGCTTCGCGGATCATATGGATATTCTTTCAGGTGATGATGATCTGTTCATTAACAAAATAGGAACAGCAGAAAATGTCACTATAAATATTTCTCCTTACAGTTTCACGAAATCTCAACCAGAAACAACTCTCAAGAATTGGATCATTCAGAAAATGAGACATATTTCAACGTCTTACAAATATCAATTCAAGCATAAGGTCATGCTCAGCGTCTTTTACAGTTCGCAATTGCTTTTCTGGGTGCTTTCAATCGTGCTTTTAACCAATCAATCCAATGTCCCAGTAGTTGTATCGCTATTCGCATTCATCATTATGATAAAATACCTGGTTTTAGGCTTTTCAGCAAAAAAACTTAGAGAAAAAGACCTCATCTTACTAATACCTATTTTGGAGCTATTTTTAATATGCTTTCAATTATCTATCTTTATGATTAATCTCTTTTCAAAACAAAGTCGTTGGAAATAAAGGACGCAATTAAAAAAGCCAAGAAAAACGAACAAATAGCATTCAATTATTTATTAGATACTTTTTGGAATGAAGTTTATGGATTTCAATTGAAACGTACTGAAAATGAAAATGATGCGGAAGATATTACCATTCAAACCTTTTCAAGGGCATTCGATAAGATCAAGTCTTACAACGAAGATTATAAGTTCTCTACTTGGCTCATAACAATTTCCAAGAACATTCATATTGATATGGTACGGAAAAGAAAAACATCAATTTCCAATCGCACTCTAAGTGATGACGACGAAAGAGTGAACAAGATCATTGATGAGTCACCTTCGCCTGAGGATAAAATAATCAGGGAGCAAAACCTGGAAAAATTACTTCGTGACATCAAGAAATTGAAACCTGCCTACCAGGAAGTCATTAACTTAAGATATTTTCAAGAACTTAGTTATAAGGAAATATCCCAAGAACTAAATGAGCCTATGAGCAACGTAAAGGTAAAACTCTTGAGAGCCAAGAAACTCTTGTCTGAAATCATACAAAAAGAATAATGATATCATTTAAAAAACTTGGCCCGGGACTCTTATTTGCCGGTGCTGCGATAGGGGTCTCGCATCTTGTGCAATCAACTCGGGCCGGAGCAGATTTTGGTTTCGGTTTAATATGGGCCTTAATACTTGTAAATCTATTCAAATATCCGTTTTTTCAATTTGGCCCAAGATATGCTTCAGCAACCGGTGAAAGTTTGCTTCATGGCTATAAAAAACTGGGAAAAGGCGTCCTGATGGTATATGCCATCTTAACATTTGCCACCATGTTCACGATTCAAACTGCCGTAACCATTGTTACCGCTGGTTTGGCATCATCCCTTTTTGGTAATTTCATTTCAACCGAGTTATGGACTATCGTCATCTTGGTTATTTGTCTGGCACTCCTTCTCATTGGAAAGTATAAACTGCTAGATAACCTTATAAAAATCATCATTATTATTCTGACAATAAGCACCATAGTTGCAGTAATAATGGCCTTAAGTAAGAATTCCAATCCAATCTCAATTACACAGATCTTACCCAAAGGTACCATTGAAATCAGTTTCTTGATTGCCTTTATGGGTTGGATGCCTGCGCCCCTTGATATTTCGGTATGGCATTCGTTATGGACTATCGAGAAGAAAAAGGATGAAAGTGAATTTACGCCGAAAACTGCATTGTTTGATTTTAACGTTGGTTATATCGGAACTGTCATTCTAGGAATCGGGTTTGTCAGTCTAGGGGCATTGGTCATGTTCAATAGTGGCGAGTCCTTTAGTGCTGCTGCTGGTGTTTTCTCTAACCAATTGATTGAAATGTACACCAAGAGCCTAGGGAGTTGGTCTTACGTAATTATAGGTGTCGCCGCTTTCACCACAATGTTCAGTACAACATTGACAACGCTTGATGCATCTCCACGTGCTATGAATCAAACACTACAATTGTTAAACAACAGTTCCTATAATAAAGGCTATTTATTTTGGATCATCTTGTTAGCAATAGGCACTGTATTGATTTTCTTCTTTTTTGATTCACGTATGGGTTTGCTGATAAAGATCGCAACCGTACTTTCATTCTTGACTGCCCCTTTTTATGCAATCATTAATTATAAATTGATCTCTAGCAATCATACTCCCAAACTTTGGCAACCTTCATTATTCATGCACATTTTAAGTTGGATGGGAATCCTATTCCTCTTAGGGTTTGGAATTTGGTACCTAACTATTTTATAGGGTTTATTTAATTCTATACTTCGTATCTTTGTGCCCATATGAATACAGAAACTGCTTCAAACATACTACCAGAACGCCAAGCGAAACCAAAATGGTTACGAGTAAAGCTACCAACAGGTAAGAAATATACCGAACTCAGGGGCCTTGTAGACAAGTACAATCTAAATACGATCTGTACTTCTGGAAGTTGCCCAAATATGGGTGAATGCTGGGGGGAAGGCACGGCTACTTTTATGATTCTCGGGAATGTTTGTACGCGCTCTTGCGGCTTCTGTGGTGTTAAGACCGGTAGACCGGAAACCCTTGATTGGGACGAACCAGAAAAGGTAGCACGATCAATCAAGATCATGGGAATCAAACATGCCGTTCTAACTTCTGTGGATCGAGATGACCTAAAGGACATGGGCAGTATCATGTGGTCTGAAACAGTCAAGGCAGTAAGAAGGATGAACCCAGAAACTACTATGGAAACCTTAATCCCGGATTTTCAAGGTATAGAGCATCATATCAATAGGATTATTGACGTTGCTCCTGAAGTCATATCCCATAATATCGAGACCGTTAAAAGGCTCACGCGTGAAGTGCGTATCCAAGCAAAATATGAACGGAGCCTTGGTGTTCTAGAGTATTTAAAGAAACAAGGCCAACGCCGGACAAAATCTGGAATCATGCTAGGATTAGGTGAAGAACGTGAGGAAGTCATTCAAACAATGAAAGACCTTCGAGAAGCTAATGTAGACGTGGTGACTATTGGACAATATTTGCAGCCCAGCAAAAAACACTTACCAGTTAAGGAATTCATTACGCCCGATCAATTTTTGGAATACAAGGACATTGGTCTAGATCTCGGTTTTCGTCATGTGGAAAGTAGCGCACTTGTAAGATCTTCATATAAAGCGCAGAAGCATATCAATTAATTTATCTGGTATCACATCGGCAATGGCTAAAACAAACATCGCAATTAATGGTTTTGGTAGGATTGGTAGACGCGTTTTTCGTTTGCTGTTAGACAAAGATGCATTCAATATTGTAGCTATAAACGACCTAGCAGATGCAAAGACATTGAGTCACTTAATAAAATATGATAGTATTCATGGCGTTTTGAATAATACAGTTTCTAACGATGAGACTGCTATTATAATCGACGGAACTAGAATACCTCTGATCAATAAGGACCATCCTAAAGACATTGATTGGAAATCGTATCAGCCGGATTTTGTTATTGAAGCAACTGGCAAATTCAAGACAACTGAAGACTTGAATTATCACATAGCGAATGGTGCTAAAAAAGTTATCTTAACAGTACCTCCCAGTGAGGACAGCATTAAAACCATTGTATTAGGTGTTAATAATGACATTCTTGATGATACAGATGCCATTATTTCCCTTGCTTCTTGCACAACAAACAATGCTGCTCCCATGATAAAAATCATTGATGAACTTTGTGTTATCAAGCAAGCCTATATCACTACTGTTCATTCTTACACAACAGACCAGAGCCTGCACGACCAACCACATCGAGACCTAAGAAGAGCACGAGCCGCAGGGCAATCAATTGTTCCGACCACCACTGGGGCGGCAAAAGCCTTAACCAAGATCTTTCCACATCTTTCTCATGCCATCGGTGGATGTGGTATTAGAGTTCCGGTTGCGAATGGGTCCCTGACTGATATTACCCTGAATGTAGAGAATCCAAAATCTATTGAAATCATAAATCGAGCATTTAAAATGGCTTCACAAGGAAAATATAGAGGTATTTTGGAATATACTCAAGACCCGATTGTTTCCATCGATATTGTTGGTAATCCGCATTCATGTATATTCGATTCACAAATGACTTCCGTTATTGATAGTATGGTCAAAATTATTGGCTGGTACGATAATGAAACTGGCTATTCTTCCAGAATTATAGACATTTTATGCATTTTGTCGAATAAATAGTTATATTTGTCGATAAACCACGTTTATGATGTCCCGAATCATATACATATTAATAGCGTTCTCTTTCTTGATTTCGCTTAAAGTATCTGCTCAAAATTCTACGGATCGGCAAGGTATACGTAATAGTATTGATCAAAATATCCTATATGCGGACAAGGATGCAGTAAGAGGTAATTATTATACTGCCATTGGCAATCTTGAACAGGCATTACAATGGGCAAAAGATATTAATGATCAAAAAATAATTGGTAGGATCTATACCAAAATGGCAAAATTACATTACACTCTTGAGGATTTTGATGTAGCCATTTCCAACCTTCTAAAAGCTGCAGATACCCAGCGTAACATTAATGATAATGTAAACTTAGCAGAAACATATAATACATATGGCCTTGTTTATGCCAATGGCAAGAAAGACTACAAAACGGCACTCACATTTTACGATTCAGCGCAAAGCTACGCGGAAGAAGATGATGACATTAGTGCATTCATCCCTTACATCTTATTAAATAAAGCAAAGTCTCAAATTGCATTAGGCGAAAATAAAATGGCCATTGCACTTTTAGAAGAAGCTGCTATTCTAGCAAAAAAAAATAAACTCAATGACATTTTAAGTGCCTCACTTGTGCAAAACAGTCAAGCATTATTGAATTTGGACCGCTTGGAAAGTGCAAAAAGTCGAGTGGAAGAAAGTCTAAAAATCGCTTCTGAGAACAATCTACCAATAATAAAGAGTCAAGGCTATAAAGTCTCTAGCCTCATATATAATAAGTTAGAAGATCACGAAAAAGCTTACTCCTTTCTGGAAAAGCATCTTAAATTGTCAGATTCGATTTTAGATAAGAAAAGAGAGAAATTGGAGGCAGACGATGGGGCCTTATATAATCCTGAAGGTGGCCAAATGATCACCGAGCAAGAAGCTCAAAAATATAAAGACCAAGCAGATCAACTTGAATTAAGTAGGTTGACCACTATTTTAAGTATAGCCTTAATTACAATTCTATCTTTATTGACATTATCACTCTATAAAAACAATAACATCAGGTTAAAGACCAATAACATGTTACATAAAAAGAATGATGAGTTAATAATCGCAAAAGAGAAAGCAGAATTGGCTTCTCGAACAAAAGCCAATTTCCTATCAACGGTAACGCATGAGTTAAGAACACCTTTATATGCCGTAACTGGTCTTACGAATATGTTATTGGATGAAAATCCAAAACCTGAACAAGTACAGCATCTTAAATCGCTAAGATTTTCTGGCGATTATTTATTGACTTTCATTAACGATATCCTCCAGATAAATAAGATCGAGGCCAATAAAGTAGAGGTTGAATCTGAATTGTTCAATCTGAAGACCAAAATTGAAAATGTTATTTCTGCCTTGACCAATCAAGCGAATGACAATAATATCAAGTTGCATTTCGAGTATGACAAAGGGCTACCTGAAAATTATAATGCCGATCAGCTTAAAATATCACAAATCCTTATTAACCTAATCGGTAACTCAATCAAATTCACCAAAGATGGGGATATCTGGGTTAGAGTTTATAAAATTGATGAAAAAGACGGTCTTTATAATATCCGTTTTGAAGTTGAGGATAATGGCATTGGTATTACTACAGAAAAGCAAGAACATATGTTCGAGAGTTTCTCACAGGGTTCCATCCAAATCAATCGAAAATATGGTGGTACAGGACTAGGACTTTCGATCGTCAAAGGACTCATCGATATTCTCAAAGGCAAAATCTACCTTAAAAGTGAATTAGGCAAAGGAACTACCTTCTATTTCGAATTACCAATGCAACATTCAACTGAAATAATTAAAACACAGAAAACGGAATATTTCAAGGATGTTAGCGAGATTGAGTTAAGTAGTATTAAGATATTGGTGGTTGAGGATAACAAGATCAATCAAATGATCACAAAGAAAATCCTCAATAAAATGAAACTCAATTGCGAAGTTGTTGATAATGGCGAGGCTGCTGTAGAAAAAGTGAGAACCACTGATTACGATGTTGTTTTAATGGATATTCACATGCCAGGAATAAGTGGTCTCGAGGCCACAAAACAGATTCGCGCTTTTAATCAAGATTTGACAATTTTTGCATTAACAGCTGTCACCATCGAAGATAAAATGCATGAATTCGATGAAGCTGGTTTTAATGATATCATTTCCAAACCTTTCAAACAGGCAGATTTTGAGAAAAAACTTTATAATGCATTGATTGGTGACAAGGCTACTGCTTCTTGAAATTCACAACAAATCCCGTCACAACATCATTAAAAGCTTCGGCGTTGTCAATAATAACTTCAATTGGCAAAAAGAATAATTTTTCATTCGCGATATGGTCCTTGAGACGCATATAGTCTTTTTCGGTAGTCAATATTGCTTTTTTACTCCTTAGAACATCAATTTCCGAAATGCTGAATTGATGATGATCCTTGAATTGTAGGTGCTCAAAATCAAGGTTCTGTTTCTTTAGATAATCGACCATGGGTTTAGGATTTGCTATCCCAGTGACCAATGTGAAAGAATCCATTTTTTTGACTTCTTGCGGTAAGTCACCATAACCAATCTCACTAAAAAATACAATCTGCTGCTTGGACGGTTTTACATTTCGAATAATTTCAGCTTTCCGAGAATCACTAAAATTCCCAGGGCATTTAGTAATTATTATGATATCCGCTCTTTTAGCTCCAGCACGAGGTTCTCTAAGATTACCCGTGGGTAATACAAAATCATCGTAAAACGGATTATCAAATGTGGTCAATAATATGTTCAGACCGGCTTTTACGCGTCTGTGTTGAAAAGCATCGTCCAGTATAATGGTTTCTATTCCATGCTGCATTAATTGTGCGATACCATGTTGCCTATCGACATCGACCGCAACGGTAATATCCGTGAATTTATCGTGAAATTGCATTGGTTCGTCACCTATGTTTTCGACTATTGTGTCATTATTAGCAATAATGAATCCCTTGGTTTTGCGTTTATATCCCCTACTCAGGGTTGCAACTTTATAGTCATTTTTCAATAACCTAATGAGATATTCCACCATAGGTGTCTTACCCGTTCCTCCAACACTCAAATTACCAACACAAATAATTGGAATATCATAGTTTTCAGAATTTAAAACACCCGCATTATAAAAGGCGTTTCTTAACCAGGTAATAAAATAATACACTGGAACAAATGGTAAGGATATTTTAC
>Ga0316201_10001552_pt1 | contig 15601 bp, 13 predicted proteins | sample CS6wburrow_MG_FD_204516 | JGI IMG/M metagenome (GOLD analysis project Ga0316201, IMG submission 204516) | Coastal sediment microbial communities from Delaware Bay, Delaware, United States - CS-6 worm burrow | ecosystem: Environmental > Aquatic > Marine > Coastal > Sediment | place: USA... | reverse complement strand
TTCTTTCAGGATTCGGATGATCTCGGATTCACTGTGATGTTTTCGTCTCTTCATAGTTCTGATTGGTTTATACCTCATCAGAACTCTCATTCAATTCAGGACTGTTTCAGGGGGGCACGTCGAGGTGACCACTCTCCGCGACAAAAGCGTTTAGGCTAACTCGTCTGCGATATCTTCCAGCGGGTAGCTCCAGATTTCAGAGAGCGTGGGGTGATACCAGTGAACTTTAAGAAGGTCGCGCACGTTGGCTTTGAGGCTAACTGCGACGGCCATAGAGTGGATCAGTTCGCCGGCGTCTTTGCTCACGCATTCAGCACCTAGAACAGTGCCTTGTTTGTCGGCAAAGACTTTGACGTAGCCATATTTAGCTTCCATGAGGATCGATTTTCCATGGTCATTGAAAGGGTAGTCGGCGCTGAGGTATTCGATTTCCCGTTCCTTGAGTTGTTGCTCGCTAAGACCAACGATACCAATCTGGGGGTCGGTAAAGACGACGCCAAGCAACGTGTCATAGTTGACGGGATCGGCGAAGCGACCAGTGGCATGTTTCGCGGCTACCTCTGCTTGCATGATGGCGACGTGGACGATCTCATGGGGGCCAGCGACATCGCCACAGGCGTAAACCTTTGGATTGCTGGTTCGCTGCATTTCGTCGCATGCGATGTGGCCGCTTTTTAGAGTTTCGATACCACCGGCCTCGAGACCGAGATGATCGCTAGCAGGGCGTCGCCCTAGGGCATTCATAAGGTGTGGGGCGTCGATCGTGAGCGTTTCGCCTTCGTGCTCGAAAGTCACACTGAAGCGATCATTTTTATGGCTGACGGACTGCAGCTTTGTGCCGGCGTAGAGCTGGATGCCTTCGTCTCTGAAGGCTTGCTCCACGACTTCGGCGGCTCTCGCTGAAACTTCTTTGAGGATGTGTGGGCTGCGTTGGACCTGGATGACCTCGCTGCCTATACGATTGAGAAATTGAGCTAGTTCGCACGCCACAATGCCGCCGCCAAGGACGATGACTTTATCGGGCATGAAATCGAGATCGAGCACGTCATCGCTTGTCCAGTAAGGTACATTGGCGAGCCCTTGTATCGGTGGAACGGATACAGTCGATCCCGTCGCAATCATGAAGTGATCGGCGGTTAGACGTGAACCATCGTCGAGCTCGATTGTATGTGCGTCGATAAAGTGCGCCCGGTTTCGAAAGAGGGTGAAGCGGTCAGACTGTAGTTGCTCCTGTCGGTAGTCGGAAAATTCTTTGATGATCTCCAATTTGCGTGTGTGCAGCGCCTGCATATCGCTAGTGGCGGTAGGGATATTGAGGCCAAACATTTTACCGTGTTGTGCCAGATGGAGGACTTCGGCGGAGTAAATAAGTGTTTTTGAGGGCATGCAGCCACGTAGAATGCAAAGCCCGCCGAGTGTATCGGCAGCGTCAATAATCGCTACCTTTTCGAGTGTTTCACGGGCCGTCCGGGCAGCTGCGTAGCCACCACTGCCACCGCCGATGACAATATAGTCAAAATGATCTACGCTCATACTTTGTTTCATTCGTGGGATTGTCTCGATTCACCTGAAGGATTATTTTTCTTTTTCGGTATATTCTTTGGTGAAGAAAGGTACGCGGCGTTCGGCTTCAGGGGTGACCAAGGCTGGGCGCTCCTTCGCGTCGACCTCATCAACGTTACTCCGGCTCAGGTCGGCCCAACGTAGGGCGCTAAAGAAAATCACAAAGAAACTTAAGAAGACTGCGGGCGACATGAAGGGGGAGTCGAAAAATGCGAGGATGAGCACTCCGACGCAACCGATCATCATGTGATTGGTTAGGTTGATATCGGGCTTTTCTTTAATGTATCGATATATGAGGATCACGATGACTGCGATGGGGACGATTGCGCCGATAATACCTAGTTCGGCAATGAACTGTAGCGCATCGGAGGTTGCACGGATGTTCCGTGTTCCGAGTAGCATATCATCGATGTAAAAGGGTGCGAGTTGGGCAAAACTATCCACCCCCCAGCCAAAAAACGGGCTATCTTTGAACATCGCGCTCGCGGCTTCACGAAGTGCGCCTGTGGATTCGGCATTAGGATCACTCTGGAAAATACGGAATATTCCTGAGGCGAATATTCCGGAAGCGAGTAGGCCTGTGATTACTGCAATCTCGTTACGATGCCTGTCTTTCGATCGAGTGAAAAAGTTCACGGATACCAGAAGTAGCATCACAGAGAAGACCATGAGAAGAACCGCTGCAGGCCAGTTTGCCTCGATTAGGAATCCGGAAGCACCTAAGAGACCGGCGCCGGTGAGATACCATGGCCCTGTAGATTGAATGAAATCAGGGCTGTCGTGATAGCGCGTCGAGAGCAGCGCCATACCAGTGCAAACAGTACACCAGAGTAATGCAAAAGCCGCCCAGTGCCCGTCGTAAGGAAAGAACGCGAAGAAATCCGAGCTACCTGTGCCCTTGGTTAGGAATGGGTTTTCAAGACCAAATCCGATTTGTAGGTATCCAAAAATGCAGACAAGTACGGCGCTTAGGCAGAGCCAGGGGAAGGTTCGTTCAAAGAAAGATCGGGACTTCGGAACAATGAATAAATTAAGGGCGATTAGATATAATGCTCCAAAACCAAAAACAGTCACCCAGGTTTCCCGAGCTGTCGCTGAGATTGGCAACCAGATGTGGACCGGATCTAAAGAAAGGAATACTTCCATGCCGATATTGAGAGTGTGGATCGGGCTTTGAAGGAGGCCTAAGGTGAATTGCAAGGCAATCAGCCAGGCCGGAGCGCTGAGTAGCCAAAACTTGGTCCAGAGCCGGTCGATGAAAAACGGATGTGTGTGCTCATGCGTTTTAAGAATGACGGGGCAAAACCCGCCAGCGATAAGGTAGAAGCCCAATCCCCACATCGACCGTGGGTCCGCCAGCCAAAATCCAACAGTGGTCACAATTAGTATGAGGCCGAAGAGCAAATATTCGGCGGGTGTAAAGGAATCGCGAAGCAGTTGATCGCGGATACGTAATGGAGCTTCGTTTTCGTTTTCCACAGGAAGATTGAAATGTGATAGATTTGTTATAGCCGATGCGGCCAGCAAATCGAGTCAGCGATGGTTTGAGTGGTGGCTCCATCGGTTAAACTACGTACGAGCGCGAGGGCAAATTCGGTGGCGGTGCCTGCGCCGCGTGAGGTGACAATGTTACCATCCTGTACAACCGCTTCGAGGCTAGCGTTCGGTAGTTCGGCTGCAGTCGATGGGTGAGCGGTGTAGCTTAGTCCATCAATAAGACCCGCATCGCGGAGCAGCAAGGGTGCCGCGCAGATGCAGCCGATTAGGTTTCCGGCTGCCTTCTGCCGAACGAGAAGAGCGCAAAACTCGGGATGATTCCGGATCTGCATGATCCCGGGGCCACCGGGTAAAATGACGGCGTCGAAGTGCTCCTCGATCACTTCGCTCAGTCGATGAGTTGCTTGCAGCGTAATACCGCTGCGCCCCTCCACCTGCAAGTGGTCCCCAATGGCGGCCTTCACGACATGAACCTCAGCCCGAGCCAATAAATCAATTGGGGTGACGGCTTCGATTTCTTCGAATCCAGGATGGAGGATGACGAGTGCTTTTTTCTTCATCGCGATACTTAAAGCTCCTGTTGGATAAAGGGCAGAACGGTATCCCAGTAAGCGGCCCCTGACTGTTCGATTAGGTCGTTGTGCCCGGCGCCTTCGACCCAGACCGTGTGTTTTATGCCTCGAATGGCTGCAGAGTTCTGGAGAGCATGGGCGAAAGGAACGGTTGAATCTTCAGTGCCATGCAGTAGGAGTGTCGGACATTGAATGGAGGGTAGGCGCGCGACGTTATCAAACTTATCCCAAGGAAGAATCTTTACGCGTGTCATCACCCGAAAGGTCGAACTGAATGCTCCGTCAAGGATGAGCCCACCGACCGGGTAGTGCTCTGCCAGATAGCAAGAAGGGCCGCTTCCGAGTGAGCGTCCGTAGAGCGTAATGGCTTTCGGCGCGTAGCCCAGCGTTTGGGTGACATAGCGATAGGCGGCCTCGGTTGCGGCATAGACTCCTACCTCGCTCGCAGTACCAGTGCTCGTTCCGTAGCCTGGATAATCGTAGGCGAAAACCGCGATGCCCCGACTTCGAAAATCCTCCAATAGGGGGCGAATCTCTCCCAGATCCTCGCCATTACCATGACTGTAGAGCAGCAAATGTTTGGCATCGTTCGCGGCAAGATAGAGCGCGGAAATACTTTCACCGTCGTCTGACTGAAGTTTCAGTATCTCCTCGGTGTCCTCATACGATGGAGCAAATCTTGGAAAAATGAGTTTATCCGAGAACGTATAAGCATAGACAATCCCCCCTGCATATACGATGCACAGTGTCGAGATGAGGAGGATGGAAATATTGGCGATCATTTGCTTGAGGCATTTAAAGGATGACGGCATTTTCAATTTGTATTAATCACGATCCGATAGAGGGATCAAACGCAATTCGGATCAAATTAACCCACACCATGCAAACTATTCAGTTTTCTAAAATCGGTCGAGAGATCCAGTCCCCGGTCATCGTCGATTTGATGGCCCGTGCACTGGCCAATCCGAAGCTGCTCTCACTGGCGGCAGGGTTTACCGATAATACGGTTTTGCCGCGGCAATTAGTCGGGCGCTTTGCTGCCGAACTGACTCAAGAGGGTCTTGCTGATGAGCCCCTTCAGTATGGTCAGAATCAGGGGCGTGCACGTCTACGAGAACTCTCGTGTGATGTGATTACCACTCATCCCGGCGAATGCGCAGATGCTTTTGATCCGGCGAAAATGTTTATTACCAATGGCTCGCAGCAGGCGCTCTATTTGGCCGTTCAGGCGTTGTGCGATCCAGGCGACATTGTTCTCGTTGAAGAACCTAGTTATTTCGTGTGCCTCGAAATGCTGAAAGGTCTCGGGTTGCGACCAATCGGTATCCCCTGCGATGATGCCGGAGCGATTCAACCAGATGGTTTGGCTTCGTTGCTTCGCGAACTCGATGCCGCAGGAGAAAGGGAACGGGTAAAAGCCATTTATTTGGTCAGCTATTTTTGCAATCCGAGTAGTCGCTCACTTGAGGCCGCGGAGAAGGTGGCTGTGGCAAAGGTACTGCTGGATGCGGGCTATCAGATCCCAGTGATGGAAGATGCGGCCTATCGTGAGTTGTATTTCGATGCGCCGCATTCGGCCCCATCGATTATCAGTATGCCTGAGTTTGATTCGTTCCCGAAGCTTTACTTGGGGACCTATACCAAACCTTTTGCGACTGGTTTAAAGATTGGTTACGGCTACTGCACCCATCCTGAATGGTTGGACAAGATACTCTGCATTAAAGGGCATCAGGACTTTGGGTCGGCTCATTTTAACCAAGCCATTATCGAGCGTGTGCTGGAAGAAGGCCTCTACAAGGAGCACCTTGCGGGGATTCGCGCACACTATGCGAAAAAAGCGGCGATTCTTGAAGAGGCTTTAATCGAGGGAGGACTTGCTGATGCGGCTTGGCGGTGGGAGAAGCCGAAAGGTGGACTCATCCTCTGGGTCCGTGCGCCGGCAGGCACCGACCTACGAATGGAAAGCGATTTCTGCAAGCGCTGTATCGAGCAAGGTGTACTGTATGTGCCGGGCGATCTCTGTTTTTCTTCCGGCAAACCATGGCACTGTGCGCGACTTTCGTCCGGTGCGCTGCCAGAAGATCGACTGCGCGAAGCGGTTCGGCGCTTTGTGGCTGTGGCAAAGGAATTGTAGGTGGTATTTCCCCGCGACTTTAACGCTTCCGTTTTCGCTTTTTATTTAAGTTCTCTCGGCGCTCTTTGCGCATAGCGGAGAGATCCTTTGGAGATTTACCTGTGGCCGAGACGACTTTCTCGGCGCCGGTTACACGGAAATCGATTTGCCGTTTAAAACGGTCTACCCGTTCGACCTGTACTGTAATGTATTGGCCGAGTGAATACGTATTTTTTTTGCGGCGACCCACTAGGGCCGTGCCATCTGTATTCGGGTGGTAAAAATCGTCATCAAGAGTGGAGATATGCACCATGCCGTATGCGAGCGATTCGGTTAACTCGACAAACAAACCGTGGTTTTTGACATCGGAAATGATCGCCTTAAAGGACTGCTTTGCATCCTTTTTTAATTCACGCTCAAAGAATTCGAGTAGCTTGGTTTTCACCGATTCCCGCTCGGCATCGACGCTGTTACGCTCGGCCACGCTGAGGTGATCGCCTAGGGAGTCGAGCTTAGCTTGGGTGTAGCGGATATCCGGACTGGTTGGCGCAGAGTCGGCCCCGATCTTATGCATATAGGTGTCGAGTACCCTGTGCACGATAAGGTCGGAGTAGCGGCGAATCGGCGAGGTGAAGTGGGTGTAGTCTGGTTTTGCGAGTCCGTAGTGGCCGTCGGCACTACCACGATATTGCGCCTGTTTAAGGCTGCGCAAGACGTGGACTTTCAGGGTGTAGCCCTGTGGATGATCTTTTAGCTTCTTCAGTAGCGATGACATTTCCCGGGGCTTGTTCAGATTTCCGCACTGTACGCCAAAGGTCATCATTGTCTCACGCAGTTCGTTCAGTTTTTGCTCTTCCGGTTCATCGTGCACGCGGTATACGCAAGGGAAGTTATTTTTCTTCATCACCTTGGCCACTTGTTCGTTGGCCGAGAGCATGAACTCTTCGATTAGTTGGTGACTTTCGTCATTATACTGCTTCTCGATGCGATCAGCATATCCGTCTTTATCGACGTAGATTTTTACTTCCGTCATATCGAGATCGAGCGAACCTTTGCGGAAACGTTTCTGTCTGAGCTGTGTAGCGATCTCCCAAAGCATACGAATATGCTTTTGCAAGAGCTCCATTTCCTTCGGCTTAACTTCATCCAGTGATCGACCAGTCGAGCCGGTTTGATGTTTCGGTGGGAGGGGAGTCTTTCGGATCGTATCAAAGTCGTCTTCATTCATGAAGGCCAAGGCCTGCTTATAGGTCAGTCGCTTGTTGCTATTGATGACGGTATTGGCGAACTCGACATGGGTGACTTCAGCTTTTGCCGTGAATGTGATGAAGCAAGTCTTCGTCAGCCGGTCTTCCGCCTCGACGAGGCTGCAGAGACCGTTCGAAAGTGCATGCGGAAGCATCGGTATAACCGTACCAACGAGATAGGTGCTGTTGGCGCGCTCCTGTGCCTCTACGTCCAGTGGACTGCCTGGTTTTACATAGGCGCTGACATCCGCAATATGCACTCCGATGCGTACTTTTCCGTTGTCGAGCTCTTCAAGTGAGAGCGCATCGTCGAAGTCCTTCGCATCGTCCGGATCGATTGTGAAGGTGAACAGATCGCGGCAATCTTTGCGGCCCTCAATGTCTTTTGGGCGGACGTGATCAGGGATACTCTCAGTTTGTTTTTCAACTGCTGAAGGGAACTTCGGATCGAGATTATATTTATAGAGGATGGCTTTAAACTCCGCATCCGGTTCGTGAGTGCGACCCAGTACTTCGATGATTTCGCCTTCCGGGTTGAGGTGGCGTTGACGCCATTCCAAAAGTTTTACTACGACCTTATCGCCCACCTTAGGCATTGGTCGTATGCCTGAGTTTGCCGGGTCGGGTACTAGGATGTCTTGAATAATGCGCGGATCGTCGGGAATCACAAAGGTGGCGTGGCGACCACGTTCCAAGGTGCCGGGAATACTCTCACGGGCACGTTTCAGAATACGGATGACTCGGACGTTGGGCTTCTCCTTTGGATCGTAAGCGGGGCGACCACGAGGGCCTTTGCCGCGGAAAGGGCGACGAGGCTTATCGTTTTTACGTGCGAGTACTTGGTCGCCGTGCATGGAAACGCCGGTATCTTCAGCCGACACAGGGTAGCCCTGGGAAAACGGAGTTCCGGGTTTCGAGTCGGGAATGACGGTCGCTGCTCCGCTCTGGCGGAAGAGAATTCGTCCGCTTACGAGGTCGGCGTCTTCAGGGATGCAGAGCTTGTCTTTCTTTAGGCGAGCGATGTCGCCGCGCTCAAGCATCTGATCAAAAAGGCGGTTGGCTTTCTTTGTCTCATCGTGACTGAGTTTAAGTACATTGATGATTTCTTCCCGACGCATCGGAATGTAATCCTTAGCACTAAAGAGTTTGAGGAGTTTCTGGCGTAGTTCCATATATACGTTCCAACTTAAGCAGCTTTTAACCGATTGCGAGCAGTGATCTATCTCTCTATCGAGCGTAGTGAGCTATGTGTGAGTGGTTTAAGTCTGCGAACTCATACGAGCTTACTTAATTTTTCGGCGGCGACTTCCCACTCGTAATTCTTTTCTTCGAGGCGCTTCGATGCGCGTGAAGCCTGAATCGTGAGTTCTTTTGCCGCGTCTTTATCAGCATAGGTCGAGGGGTCTTCGAGTTGTTTTGAAATTTCCGCTTGTTCGTTTTCGAGGGCAAGTATTTCGGCTTCGAGCTTAGCTACGCGGCTTTCGATACCTTTGCGTCCGGAGGCTGCGGATTTCCGCTCTTCGGCTGCTTGGCGACGTCGATCTTTGGCGCTGAGTTTTTTGGTGGTTCCTTCTTTAACCGGGCTGCCGTCGGGGCGGGCGTTTTTAAGCCCCGCGACAAGCCCGCTTTGTTCGGAGGTAGCTCCAGACTTACGGAGATAGTAATCGTAGTCGCCCGCGAAAACCGTGGTCGTGCCCGCTTGTATTTGAATCGTACTCTCGGCGATCGCACGGATGAAGTGTACGTCGTGACTGACGAAGACCAGAGTGCCGCTGTAGTCCTTGAGTGCGCCGATCAGAGCGTCGATACTTGGCATGTCGAGGTGAGTGGTGGGCTCATCAAGGAGGAGGAAATTCGGCGGGGCGAGGAGTAGTTTGACGAGTGCGAGTCGGCTCTTCTCTCCACCGCTTAAGACTTTTACCCGCTTAAAGACATCGTCGCCTCGAAAGAGGAAGGCACCGAGGATGCCGCGCACTTTCTGCTCGTTCATGCCGTTTTCGATCCGTTCCATTGCTTCGTCCAACACGGTACGCTCGAGGTTGAGCACATCTACGCGCTGCTGCGAGAAGTAGCCTACGCTTACATTGTGCCCAAGCTCTCGGGTGCCGCCTTGAATGGGTATGAGTTCGGAGAGTATCTTGAGGAGGGTGGACTTGCCTGCACCGTTGGGTCCGACAAGGACGATACGCTCGCCTTTTTCGATTTGCTGGCTCAAGTCGGTATAAACGACATGCTCGCCATAAGCTTGGCGGACATTTTTCAGAGTCGCGACGCGTTGTCCGCTGCGCTGTGGCTGAGGGAAGGAAAAGGAGATGGTGTCGGCTTCGCTTAAGGGAGCCTCAATTCGTTCGATTTTTTCGAGTTGCTTCAGTCGCGCTTGGGCTTGTGAGGCCTTACTTGCTTTGGCCCGGAAGCGTCTGACGAAATCCTCGAGGTGCGCGATCTCGCGCTGCTGATTATTGTAGGCGGCGAGGTGTTGGGCTTCGCGGTCGGCCTTTTGTTTTAAGTAGTCTTCGTAATTTCCATAGTAGCGGTTCAGGCGACCGTGGGCGATTTCGACGATGCCGTCACAGATCGCATTGAGAAACTCTCGGTCGTGTGAGATCGTGAGAATGGCACCGGAGTAGCGCTTTAGTTGCGATTGAAACCAGCCGAGTGTTTCGAGGTCGAGGTGATTGGTCGGCTCGTCCAGCATGAGCAGGTCCGGTTCCATGACGAGGAGTCGGGCGAGGTGGGCGCGCATAATCCACCCACCGCTGAGGGTGTGGGCAGGCAGGTCGAAGTCCTCTGAGCGGAAAGCGAGGCCAGCCAGAATTCGCTTCGCCTTCGCCTCCAGATTGTAACCATCCAATTCGACGTAACGCTCCAGCGCATCAAGCCGCTCGCTGTCGTTTGGATCGGGATGTTCGCGAAGTGTGTTATAGATGGCGGTAAATTCCGGCGAAATCGAGGTGGCCAATTCGGCGACGGTTTCTTCGCCGGTCGGTGCGCTTTCCTGTGGCAAAAATCCGATCCGAGTATCGCGCTCCAGCTCGATCAGGCCGCTATCGGACTCGCTCTCTCCTAGGATAATAGAGAATAAAGTCGTTTTACCCGCGCCATTCGGCCCAACTAGCCCGAGTCGCTCCCCACGCAAGAGACGGAGCGAGATATCGGTGAAAAGTGTTTTTTGGCCGAAGCCTTTACTGAGTTTGGATACGGTGAGCATGCGCGGGCGGTAGTGGTGCGAAGTAGCGAGCGAGGAGGAATACCGATTGCCTTGGGATTTTAAAGTCTTCTTTTCGAGAGAAACTTGCGCCTGCTGTCGCATCTGTTTTCTTTGCCTTCTTACGCATGACTCAAACCACGCCAACGCCACAACCCTACGCCCTGAAATTCTGGTATCGACCGGGAGCCGTCGTACGTGCCTTGATTGACGCAGGGCAGGGGCATGGCATTGCTTTATTGGTGGGTGGTCTTTTTGGGTTTGTTCAAGCGATTCGTGTGGCGATGGCCTCGGAAAATTCGGTGCTAGGCGTTTTGTTTGCCGGCGCGGCGTTGGGCGTTTTGGCGATATATTTATTCAGTTGGCTGTTACGTAATTTTGGGCGTTGGTTCGGTGCGCAGGCTCAAGTCGCCGAGGTGCGAACCGCCCTTGGGCTGGGTTTGTTGCCTTGGACGCTCTTATTTGCCGGATTTTCCCTTATTTTGAATGCGAGTAGTGAGGCAGCCGAGGCTGTTCAATGGATCCCGTTTCTATCTGTATTTTTTGTCTATGGCTACGTCATCCTAGTGCTGAGTCTTTCAGCGGCTTTAAGGCTTTCGGTTTTGAAGACCTTTCTTTGTTTGGTCGTGACTTTTGTTGTGAGTCTATTCCCGATGACTTTGGTGGCGCAACTCGTGCTCCAAAGGCTTTAAAATCCTTATGCTTCAATACCTGAAAATCAAGAATCTCGCTTTGCTTGATGAAGTTACACTCGAGTTTGAGGCTGGGTTCACGGCTGTTACGGGCGAGACGGGCGCTGGAAAGAGTGTATTGCTCGGTGCGCTCGGCCTGCTGGCTGGGGCGCGCACGGATAAGACACTGATTCGTCAGGGCACAGATGCAGTTGAAGTTGAGGCGGCTTTGTATTTTGAAGACGTTGCTGCAATGAATGCACTGTTAGAGGTGGCAGGGCTGCCTTGCTGTGAAGACGGGGTACTTCTTTTACAGCGCAGCATCCATAAATCTAAAATGCCCCGCGTGCAGATAAACGGTCGTATGGCGACACTCACTCAGCTTCAGCAACTGGGCGAGTCGTGGATCGATTTTCATGGCCCCGGCGAACCTCAGAAACTTTTTCAGGAAAAGCGGCAACTAGAGATGCTCGATCTTTATGCGGGTAATGAGGATACGCTTACTGCCTACACTAAAGCTTATGCTGCTTGGCGCGCGGCGCTTAAAGAAATCGAGACGCTTGAAACGGGCGAACGCCTCGATGCGGATGAAATACAATTCGTCCAAAATCAGATTCGAAAAATTGATTCTGTCGATGTGAGCGAAGACTCGATTGAAGAGCTGGAGCGCGATTACACGCGGATGTCGAGCGCGCAGGAACTGGTCAGCCTTGCTTCTGGCTGCGCTGATGGCATCGCGGGGGAAAACGGATTAAGCGAGCAATTGAATCTGCTGGTGGCCCGCTTCGAGACATTGGCCGAGCTCGATGCCAGCTCCGAGCCGATGCTGGAGCGCGTGCGCAGTTTGCTGATCGAATTACAGGACCTCGGCGATGAAGTGGGGCGGTTGGCCGGCGATTTTGATTTCGACTCTGATGTGATCGAAGCGACGACACAGCGGATGGATCTCTGGCAGGAAGTACGCCGTAAATACGGCAGTAGTGTCGAGGCCGTGCTGGCTAAGCGTGAGGAGCTGGCGCAAAAGCTCGCCATTCAAGGTGACATTGAAGGCGTGCTTTGTAAGAAACGAGCCGCCGCAGAGCAGCTGGAGCAGAGGCTTCGCAAAGACGCAAAGAAATTGACTCAAGCTCGTAAAAAGGCCGCCAAAGTATTGGCAGAAAAAGCTGCCGCGCTCCTCAAGGCGCTGGGCTTTAAGAAAGCCCGCCTCGAAATTGAAGTGCTCACAGAGAAGACTCTGTATGAGTCTGGTGACAGCCGTTGCCGATTCCTCTTCGCGCCGAACGCTGGGCAAGACCTTCTTCCGCTTAATAAAATCGCCTCCAGTGGCGAGACCGCCCGTGTGATGCTCGCGCTCAAAACCGTGCTCGCCGAAGCGGACGCTACACCGCTACTGGTTTTTGACGAAGTCGACGCCAATGTCGGGGGCGAAGTCGGGCGCGCCGTTGGAGTCGAGCTTGCCCGTCTCGCAGGGAAGCATCAGGTGCTCTGTGTGACGCACCTTCCGCAAGTCGCTTCGCTGGCGCAAAACCACTTTGTCGTGACCAAATCGCAGGATGACGATTCCACTACGGTCGCGATCGGTTCGATTCACGGCTCTAGAGACTCCCGTCTCGAAGAACTGGCGAGAATGCTCGGCGACCGCAGTTCCGCTTCCGCCCGAGCCCACGCGGAAGAGTTGCTAGTCTAGACGCCTTGCCATCAGCTCCGGATCACAATATCGGTAATTCCGCCGCAGTGCTCGAAGGTTTGGATCTTCTTTAGGACAGCTTTCTTGCGAAATTGTAGCTCCGAGCGGAGGGTTTGATTGGTGACCGAAACGATGAGGGTGTGCTCGTCTTTGATCCGCACTGGATGGCATCTTCCTGCCAGATTGCCAAAGACCGCTTCCCAGTTCTCCACCAGCACTCGTTCCGGGCTAGGTTGCTCTAGCTTATATTTCTCTTGGAGAACGACCATTAAGTTGTCGAGTTGTACAGGTTCCCTACGCGAAGAGGCTGTGACCGAGCGAGGGAGGCCCCGGAAGTCGGCGATGATATCTTCGATGTTTTTACTGAATTTCATCAAGCTATAGAGGGGGCTTCGGGCAATCTTACCGATTTTGGTCGAATCGTGGCAAAATTGCTGCCTTTGCGGGAGTTGGCATAATAAGTGTTATATTCCTTAGTACAGACTTTCTCCCATGTATGGGAGTTGGGGTAATAAGACAAAGCAGAAAACAGTGTGGCGCGAGGTTTAGGGGTAGGCCTCGCGTCACTTTGTTTTCAGGCCGGAAATCGCTTAAAAAATTAATTTCATTTTTATTAAAAAAATACTTGCATGACTCTCATTAATTTATCTTCTTAGCGGCATCAACAATTTCTCCCGCAAGGGAGTTTGGGGTAACAGAATAAAGTAGACAATGGTTGGCGCACTTCTTAGGGGTAGGAAGTGCGCCATTTTGTTTTACGAAGCTAGGAGTGCCCATCGCGCCGCGAGTTTGAACTACGCGGCTTTTTTATGCCTACAGCTCAGAAGGAAGGCGTTGATTTTTTTATCGGTCTATGGGAGATCGTTGCTTAACTTGGATTTCAATGGTGGACAAAAGCACGTTTACATTGAGCTATCGTTTTCGCTTTCCGGATGGGAAGGAGAAGATCTTTGCAGTAGAGCTGGATAAGCAGACCTGTGCGCTGGTCCAAGAACCTCGGGACTCGTATCCTGAGTGGACGCGCTTAGAATATAAGCAGTGTGGTAATTGCCCCTTAAACAAGGAGGCGCATCCGCGCTGTCCGGTGGCAGTGAGCATCGTGGATATCGTCGAGTTCTTTTACGCGTCACAATCGGTCGAGGAGGCCGAGGTGATTGTGGAGACCGCGCAACGCTCCATCACGCGCGGGACGACTGCTCTGTATCCAGCGATCAGTTCTCTGATTGGAATCCATATGGTAAGTAGCGGTTGTCCGATTTTGGATAAGCTTCGCCCGATGGTGCGTCACCATTTACCCTTCGCAGACTCCGACGAAACGACCTATCGCGCACTCTCGATGTATGTGCTGGCACAGTATTTTCGCGGCAAGAAAGGTCTTGAGCCTGATTGGAGTTTGCAGGGTTTGAGTAAAATCTACCAGGACATCAATCAACTGAATCTCGACTTCAATCGTCGCCTAAAAACCGATACCGATACCGAGAGTGAGGCGACGACGAATGCACTGACAAGCCTCGATTGCTTTGCTCAAATAATCGAATTTACGATCACGGAAGAGATGCTCGATGAAGTGGAGCAAATGTTCCAGTGCTACCTTACGTAGCAGTTAGCGGTTGGGCTAAGACAAAGGGGCGGACAATCATGGCGATGAAACGTGTGCCTGACTTTTCCCAGTGTTCGGCGTGGAGCGCACAAGGTTGTACGAGGTCGCCGGATTTGATCCATTCTTGGACTTGCACCTTATCGTCTTTGGCTAGGGCGAGTCCTGCGACTTTCAAGTCCAGCGCAGGATCGACGTAGAGCATTACGCCGTTTTCGTAGTGCGGGCGCAAGTAGCTCCAATCGACATCGCCCGAATATTTTTCGAGTTTTTCGCTTTCGCTCTGCCGGTCTTCTGCCGGGCTGAAATCGTCGTTAAACATCAGCCGTATTGATAACCGAGAGGTATCTTAGATTTTATCGACAACCTTATCGGCGAGACCGTAGGCGATCGCTTCGGCTGCGGTCATATAAAAATCACGATCGGTATCTTTTTCGATTTTATCGAGCGGCTGGCCTGAGCTTTCGGCGAGGATGGCGTTGAGCTCGTCGCGGAGGCGCTCCATTTCTTGAGCTTGGATATGAATGTCCACGGCCACGGCAATCATCTGGCCTGAAATGAGTGGTTGGTGTATCAGCACGCGGGAGTGCGGATAGAGCAGACGTCGGCCTTTATCCGCACCACAAAGAAGGATAGATCCCATACTGGCAGCCATACCTGTGACGACCACAGTGATGGGGGAGCTAATCAGCTTCATCGTGTCGTAAATCGCCATCCCCGCGGTGATGGAGCCACCCGGTGTGTTAATATAAAAAGTGATGTCCTTGCCGGGTGCGTCAGCTTCGAGATAAAGAAGTTTTTCTGTTACGTCGCGGGCAGACTTGTCGGAAACTTCACCCCAGAGAAAAAGTTTACGCTCTTTTAGGAACGTTTCCTGGATCTTGATGCTGGAATTTTTTTCCGGTTCTTTGGATGTATCTTTTTCGGCCATAGGAAATAGGGGTTATATTAAAAGCTTAATAGAAGAGCACAGCTGGAGTAACTTTCAAGCCGTGACTTAATTTGGGTATATATTTACCCCTCGATTTTTTCGACGCGGCGGATGTGGCGACCACCTTCAAATTCTGTATCTAGCCAGATGCCGACAATCTTTAGCGCCAGGGCTTCGGGTACAGGACGTGCGCCGATAGCGATGCAGTTGGCGTTATTGTGTAGCTTGGTCATCTCTGCGGACCATTCATCCCAGCATAGGCCGCAGCGTACACCTTTTACTTTGTTGGCCGCCATGGCTTCACCATTGCCGCTGCCGCCGAGGACGATGGCATAGTCGGCTTTGCCTTCTGCGACTGCTTGTGCAGCGGGGCGGATGAAGTCTGGGTAGTCGCAGGATTCCGTGGAGTCGCAACCACAGTCGATGACGGTATGCCCGCGCTCTTGTAGGAATTTAGTGATTGGAGCTTTGAGTGGAAAGCCCGCGTGATCGGTGCCGATGGAGATTGTGAGAGAGGT
>Ga0316201_10001551_pt1 | contig 15606 bp, 6 predicted proteins | sample CS6wburrow_MG_FD_204516 | JGI IMG/M metagenome (GOLD analysis project Ga0316201, IMG submission 204516) | Coastal sediment microbial communities from Delaware Bay, Delaware, United States - CS-6 worm burrow | ecosystem: Environmental > Aquatic > Marine > Coastal > Sediment | place: USA: Delaware... | reverse complement strand
GGAAGATGCACAAGTTAAAGTGCGTGGGCACCGTATTGAGTTGGGAGAAATTGAAACCTATCTCAATCGCTCTCCTTTATTAAAAGAGGGCGTGGTGATAGCCGCCGGAGACAAGTTGCCAGAAAAGCAACTTGTTGCTTATATCGTACCTCAGAACGCGGTTTCACACCAAGTTGATCAAGCTGCTTATGGCACCGAAGAAATGAAAGGTGTTCTCACTGATCCAACAGAGCGCGTGGCGTTTAAATTGCGCCAACCCGGTATTCGCCGTTTTGCCGATTCTTCATCACGAGAGAGTATCGTACTACCGCCCGTCACGCTAGATCAAAGCGCCTACTTTGCTCGGCAGAGTTATCGCCATTTTCAACAAGAGGCCTTACCACTAGAGGCTTTAAGTGCATTGCTCGCCTGTTTGCAACCCATGACTTCGGCAGCCTTACCAAAATACCGCTACGGTTCAGCCGGTAGTCTCTATCCCATTCAATGTTACCTCTATATCAAACCTAACCGGGTGCTTGGGCTTGAAACGGGCATCTACTACTATCATCCGCTAGAACATCGTTTAATTCTGATTGCGCCAGAGGCCGAGCTTGATCAAAGCTTACAGGGTGGTATTAATCGCACTATCTTTGAGGAATCCGCTTTCAGTCTTTTCCTTGTGAGCGAAATGAGCGCGATTGAACCGATGTATGGTCAGATGAGCCGGGATTTCTGCTTGCTTGAGGCGGGCTATATGAGCCAACTTTTGATGGAAGAAGCGCCAGAACACGACATCGGTCTTTGTCCAATTGGGGGGATGCAGTTTGAGCCCATTCGTCCTCTTTTTGAACTGAACGATAACCAAGAGATGCTGCATAGTTTCCTAGGGGGTGTGATTTCACAAGAACAGAAAAGCAGCCTACCGGCACCAGAAGCCAGTCTGGCAAAGACAGAGGATAAGCTGAAATCGTTTTTGAGCCTTCATCTGCCGGCCTATATGGTGCCTAATCATTACATTGTTTTGGACAGTTTGCCCCTAACGCCCAATGGCAAAGTGGATCGAAAAGCCCTGCCCATTCTTGACTTAAATCAGGTTGCCAAATCATTGGTCGCGCCAGCGAATGAAACAGAAAATAGCCTGATGGCGATTCTTGAGGCCATTTTGAATAGGGATGCGATCAGTGTGACGGATAACTTTTTTGATATTGGCGCGAACTCTCTGGATTTTATCCAGATTTACAATGCCATTAAAAAAGAATGGGGCATTGAAGTCAGTATTCTGGAATTGTTCCAACGGGCAAACGTGCGCGAAATTGCAGACTTATTAAACGCGCAAGTCGATGTAGAACAGGACCATTTTGAGGAGATTGAATTATGAATCAAATTGCCCAACTGATTTCAAATGTCAAGCAGCAAGGTATTTTTCTGTCAGTGGATGGGGAAAAGCTGCGTCTTAAAGTCCCTAAAGGCGCATTAAGCCCAGAATTGAAACAAACGCTGTCTGAACGCAAAGCGGAGATCATTGCTTTTTTAGAACAAGAAGCCAGTTCTGCTACGCATAAGATTGAGCAGACTCGTTTTCCGTTGTCTTATGGACAACAGGCACTGTGGTTTATCTATCAAGAAGCGCCTGACAGTGCCGCTTATAACATGGTTTCGGCACTGCACATCACCTGTCGTTTAAACAGTGGCACTCTGCAACGTGCCTTGCATGGGGTGCTGAAACGCCATACACAACTGCACACCCGCATTGAAGTGGATGCCGATGGGCGTATTTGGCAACAGGTGACAGACACCCTGCCTGAATTGGACATCATTGATGTGGCGCATGACTCATGGGAACACCTGTTGGAACGGGCACGTCAATATGCCCAACAACCCTTTGATTTAAGCCAGAGCGGACTGCGTGTAGGCTTGTTTCAGCTATCAAGCCAGAGTCACCTGCTGGTGTTTATTTTGCACCATATTTTTGGTGATGCGCGTTCAATGGGCATTATTCAGCAAGAATGGTTGAGCTTGTATGAAGCCGAACTTCAAAATCAATCTGCAACTTTAGTCCCTCTGCCCGCGACTTACGCTGATTATGTGCATCATGAAGCCGAGATGCTGAAAAGCGATCAAGGCCAACAATTAGCGGACTATTGGCATGAACAATTGGCTGGAGAGGTGCCGGTATTGAATTTACCAATAGATCGCCCTCGCCCATCGATACAGACGTACAATGGGGCTTCTTACCATTTTCAATTACCGCAAACCCTGTCAACACAGCTCACCGCTTTGGCACAAAACAAAAAATCATCGCTGTTTACGGTGCTGTTAGGCGCGTTTCAAGTTTTGCTGCACCGCTACACGGGACAAACGGATATTTGGGTGGGTACGCCGACTTCAGCCGGTCGTCTGCACGAGGCGTTCAGCCAATTGGTGGGCTATTTTGTCAACCCGGTGGTGTTATGCACGCACTTGGGTGATCAAGGTTTAAGTTTTAGCGCATTAGTCAACCAATTACACCCTAAAGTCATTGGGGCACTGGCGCATCAAGCTTATCCATTTCCGCTTCTGGTGCAACAAAAACACCCACAACGGGATAGCAGCACTTCACCGTTATTTCAAGTGATGTTTTCCTTGCACAACCAAAACCGAGATTCTGCAATCATTTCAAAGGGACTGTCTTATACGTCGGTTTATTTGCCGCAAATGGAAAGCCAGTTTGATTTAACGTTAACAGTGGCTGAAGGTACAGTATTTGGCTGCACGCTCAACTACAATGCTGACTTGTTTGATGCGCCGCGCATAGAACGCATGGCACAACATTTGACTCGGTTGTTGGAAGCTATTGTGGCGCAGCCAGAGCGGCCTATTTATCAATATCCACTCTTGACACCTGCTGAGACCCAACAACTGATCGCTTGGAACCAAACCCAAAGGGATTATCCCAAAGACAAAACGGTCGTAGCGTTGTTTGAGCAACAAGTCGCACAAACGCCGGACAACATTGCTGTCGTGTTTGAAGCTGAACAACTGAGCTACCAACAACTGAACGCGAAAGCGAATCAGTTAGCCCACTATTTGTTGAAACACCCAACGCTTGAAAACGCCAGCAATCCGCTGATTGCGATTGCTGTCGAACGCTCATTGGAAATGGTAATTGGTGTTTTGGGTATTCTCAAAGCGGGTGGGGCTTATGTGCCCATCGATCCCAACTATCCGGCCGAACGTTTCGCCTACCTGCTGAAAGACAGTGCCGCACCGGTGTTGCTGACTCAAAGCACGTTGCAAGCCCAATTTCCTTTAACTGAGGCGGCATTGATTTATCTAGATGAGGCAGATCTGAGCGCCCAACCCGCTCTAAACCCAAATCTGCAAAGCCAGCCTGATGATTTGGCATACCTCATTTACACCTCCGGTTCAACCGGACTGCCTAAAGGGGTGATGGTTGAACACCACGCGTTGAGTTTGCATATTCAAGCGATGTTGCAAGCGTACTCGGTACAGCCTGAAGATCGAATCTTGCAGTTTGCTTCTATTGGATTTGATACCGCATTAGAACAACTGTTAGTCGCTTGGCTCGGCGGGGCTTGTTCTGTATTGGTCAAAGATAATGTGATGGCCGTCCATGATTTATTGCAGTTGCTACAAACTCAAGCGGTTAGCATTGCTGATTTGCCACCAGCTTACTGGCAACAGATGTTGGCTTTAGATGGCCTCGCTGAGGCCTTAGCGACATTACACACCCTGATTTTGGGCGGTGAAGCGTTGCCTTTCGATTTGGCAGGACAAACCCGTGAACGTTTCCCCACGTTGACTTGTTTTAATGCTTATGGCCCAACCGAGGCAGTGATTACGCCGACTGTGTATCGTTTGCCCTCTACATTGGACAACCACAATGCTTATGTGTCGATTGGTCAGCCGCGTGCTAATACACAGGTATTTGTGTTGGACAAGCATAACCAAGTCCAGCCAATCGGTATTGCCGGAGAACTGTGTATCGCTGGTGACGGCTTAGCACGCGGTTATCTCAACCAGCCTGAAGTCACCGCTGAAAAATTTTTTGAAATCGAACTGTTTGGCGAATGTCTGCGAATTTACAAAACGGGTGACTTAGCCCGTTGGTTGCCTTCTGGCAATTTGGAATATCTTGGGCGGATTGACAATCAAGTCAAACTGCGCGGGTTTCGGATTGAACTGGGTGAAATCGAAGCCGTGTTATTACAGCACGCGCTGGTTAAGCAAGTCGCCGTTATCTTGCTTGAAACGGAGGAGAATAAGCGTTTGGTGGCCTATATCAGTACTGATGCGGCGCATGATGATTTAGCCGCTGAACTGAATGCTTATTTAAAAACCCAGTTGCCCGATTATATGGTGCCTGCTGTGATCATGGTATTGGATGCTTTACCGCTAACGCCGAATGGCAAAATTGACCGTCAAGCCCTACCGATGCCTGAGACTGAGCTACGTTCAAGCCAACAGGTGATGCCACGTAATGAGGTGGAACTCAAATTGTTGTCATTGTGGCAAACTGTTTTGAATCAACCCAATCTGGGTATTCATGACAATTTCTTTGACTTGGGCGGCCATTCTTTGTTGGCAGTACGCTTGATAAACCAAATTCAACAGCAGTTTGAGAGGCGCTTGCCTGTCAGTGTGTTGTTCCAGAGTCCGACTATTGCGAGTCTGGCTGAAGCACTGCACGATACTAAGCTCCAATGGACAAACTGTGTACCGATTCAAATGCAAGGGGATGAGCTACCAGTGTATCTGTTACCCGGTTCGATTGGTTCCGTGTTGTATTTACAACCACTAGCAGCCGGGTTAGGTGAGAAGCAGCCGATTTATGCCTTACAAACCCCAGGCTGGCATTTTGAAACCACGCCGGATTCTATTGAAGCTTTAGCGGCCTATCATTTGAATCAGTTACGCGAACAACAAAAACAGGGGCCTTATCAATTAGTGGGGCATTCTTTTGGTGGGCGGGTGGCCTTTGAAATGGCCTCTCAATTAGAACAGCAAGGCGAAACGGTGGCATTATTGGCGATTCTGGATACCAATGCGCCAGATGACAATGAAACCGCTTTCATGGAAGAGACTGAATATCACTGGCTGTTTAGCCTTGTGATGGTTTTTGAAATCCTGACCGGGCTGGATTTGCAACAGTCTTTAAAAGGCCTAGAAACACTGGAGTTAGAGGCCTCTTACGCAAAAGTCCTCAAAACCTTGCAACAGCATCAAGTTATCTTTACGCCAGAGGCGAGCATTGATGAACTGAAGGCGTGGGTCAACATCTATCGTATTACCTCACAGGCACACAGTCGTTATAAGATTTCAGGGCAAGTGCGTTGTCCGATTCATTTTTTCCGCGCAAGCGAACACATTGCGGGCCTTGAATTTGAAGATAAGCGTGAAGCGTGGGGTTGGGCGGCGTATACTTTGGGCGGGGTGCATGAACAGACGATTTCTGGCACGCATTTCGGCATGATGACGGCACCGCATGTACAAACACTGGCAGCGCAGCTTTTGTCAGTAATCAGTTATCAGTGAACAGTTATCAGTGAACAGCATGCCCCATTTAGTCAACTAGATTATCGAACAAACTATAGCGTTTCAAAAAAAGATGAAAGTTGATAATTGTTTCTACGATAAAGTTTTTGCACGCAAAAACATTTAGGGTGAAACTGATAACTGATAACTGATAACTGATAACTGATAACTGATAACTGATAACTGATAACTGATTGGAGAATCAAGCATGTTAATTAACATTGTCATATTGAGCGGGATCACAGTTTCTTGGTTGAAGTCTCGTCAACAGGCCATTCAAACATCTGCTCAGCAGATACCAAAAAGTGAGGTAGCCAACCCCGATACTTTTAAGGCGAAGAAGTTGCTCAAGGATGTCAAAAGTGCTTTGATGGGGGATGAACGTCAAAAACAGCAAAGCCTTATAGAAAAAAACGAAAATGCGGCTCTGCAAAAAATGGATAGCCTACTCAATCGCCAGTTGCTCATTGCGACGGGCACCTTGGGGGCCATTTTACTCAGTCCTTTGAACCCGGTATGGGTGGTATTGGGCACGGTAGGTGTTTTATATTTGAGTTTTCCTATATTTCATTTTGCTTGGAAAAATACTCAAGAAGGCTATGTGATTAATGTTTTTACGGTTGATAGTATTTTGGTTGTGGGCATGGCTTTGACGGGTCAATTAAGCTATGCGGCATTTATGTCCATTTTGGCCTCTCTCAAATATAAATTGGTTGTTCATACTGAAGATCATTCGAGAAAACAGTTGATCAATGTTTTCGCCGGTCATCCCCCTAAAGTGTGGCTTTTGAAAGAGGGCGTTGAAATTCAAGTGGATTTTGAATCCGTCCAGGCGGGCGATATCGTGATTGTCAACGCGGGCGAAATCATTCCCGTTGATGGGGTAATTCAAAGCGGTTTAGCCAGCATTGATCAGCATCTTTTAACGGGCGAAAGTCAACCGGCTGAAAAAGGCCCAGGCGAGCAGGTTTTTGCCGCGACTTTGCTGTTATCGGGACGAATTGCGATTGATGTGCAAACGGCGGGTAATGAAACGGTGGCGGCGCAAATTGGTGAGGTGCTGAATAAAACCCAGCATTATAAAGACAGCCTGATGCTACGTGGCCAGAAAATCGCTAATCAATTAGCGCCGGTGACTTTGGGGATTGGTGGCGTGACTTGGGCTACGCTGGGGGCAACGCCTGCTCTGTCAGTGTTATGGGCGGGTTTGGGCTTGAACATGATCGCTTTAGGCCCGCTGAGTGTGTTGAGTTATCTACAAATTCTCTCACGCCACGGGGTTTTGATTAAAGATGGGCGGGTGTTGGAAACGCTGCGTCAAGTCGATACCATTGTGTTTGACAAAACGGGTACTTTAACCTTGGAACAACCCACCGTTGGGCAAATCCATTCTCTGGGCGATTACGATGAAGACACGGTGTTGCGTTATGCGGCGGTGGCTGAATTCCGACAACCGCATCCGATTGCTAAAGCTATTATGGCTAAAGCCGAGGCGGCCGAACTGAAAGTGCCTGAACCGGATGAGGCGGGTTACGAAGTGGGTTACGGCATTAAAGTCAATATTGATGAACACACTATCCGTGTGGGCAGTGCGCGTTTTATGCAGCGTGAAGATATTGTGCTGCCAAATAGTATTGCTGAAATTCAGGCAAGGGCCCAAGAGCACAGTTTTTCTCTGATTTATGTGAGTGTTGATCAACAGTTGGCAGGGATTTTAGAAATGCAGCCCAGTATTCGCCCTGAGGCGAAACAGGTTGTTGAAACGCTGAAACAACGGGGTATTGAACTTTACATCATTTCTGGTGATCATGAACAACCAACGCGCAATATGGCGGAAAGTCTAGGGATTGATCACTATTTTGCTGAAACCCTGCCGGAAAATAAGGCGGATTTGGTGAAAAAACTGAGTGATGAGGGCAAATTCGTGTGCTTTATTGGCGATGGGATCAATGATGCGATTGCACTCAAATCGGCGCAGGTGTCCATTTCGCTTAAAGGGGCCTCGACTGCGGCGACTGACACGGCACAAATTATCTTTATGGATGGTACGCTAAATCAGATCAAGCCGTTGTTTGAATTAGCTGATGAATTTGAAGGTACCATGCAAAGCAATTTACTCACTAGCATTGTGCCGGGTGTCATTGGCATTGGTGGGGTGTATTTTCTGCGCTTCGGTATGGCGGCGAGCATGACAACATATTATATTGGCAGTTTGATAGGTTTAGGCAACAGTTTGTGGCCGTTGATAAAACATCAAGAGATTGAGCAACATGGTGGGCAAGCGGGTGCAGGGCACCCACTTACCCACCCTACGTCGTCGGCAATGGATTGAACATTGCTTAATAATCAAGTGGTTAAAAGAGAAGGGGGATAGCATTTTAAAAGGAAAAAAACGCAAGAGGCGCAAGAGGCGCAAGAGGCGCAAGAGAGATAAACTTTTGCGTGCGTCCTTAGCGTCTTTTGCGTTTAAATAAATCTCTTTAACTTTTAATTCTCACAACTATTCCCTCTTGCGCCTAAACTCAAATTGCTTAATGGGGATCCAAGTCGTTTTTCTCGCAACAGTGACATGACTTCCATTTTCGGTAAGCTACTGCTTATCACTAATCTGGCGCGGCCTGTCCAACTGGTTCCAGCTAACTCTTCTAATTCCTTGGCCGTCAATCGTTTGGTTTCATTTGGTTTAATCGCTTCCTCAAATAAGGGCGTACCGGCTTCGATGAGTTCTTGTCCGTCCATATCATACAAGGTGCCCGTTATCTGGCCTTCCTCCTTTGAATCATTTGTAATACGAATTGAAATGGATTCGGTGGCCTTGGTATTGGGTATTGTATAGATTTGACAAGTTGTGCCATTTTTCTTTATCCATCGCAAAACGGCACTGGCGGTTATATCAGTCGTTTTAGGTTCGTCAAAATCAAGGGTCAATGTGGCTTTGGGTGGCTGATCGGGTACGTTAATCGCGGTTTGACCATTCACCTTGATTCGGAAGGTGATGTGATCCGTATCGGCGGCGGCTATTTTCTGTAAGTCGGTATTATTGAGATGCCATGTTGCCGTCGTTTCTGTGACTTCATCTGCAATTAACGCTTCTTGCCCTTTGATATTGAGGAATACTTTTCCTGGTGAAAAAAGCGAACCGGCAAATTGACCCTTTTCTATCAATAGCGTCGAGTTATCGGCTTCCGCGCCCCGTTTTCCGATTTGAAAAGGGGTTTCACCATCGGCCGTCTTCGACAGATAGGCCCCAGAAGTATCATTATCCAAATTGAGATAGCCGATTTGCACTTGATCTGTGGCAAGAAAAGCATAATCCGGTCTTAAAAAGGGGCCGGATACAAATTCTTTGCTGTCAGCAAAGACTGAAATTTTGACTTCCCCTGTTTCTAAGGCTCTGATTTCTGGCGTGATGAGCCCTGGTTTGGAACGGGCTATTGTTATTGTTCTGGTTGGATTGAGCTTGATTTGGGTCAACGGTGTGGTTAATCCGACTGTCATCTCAATTTTTTCGTCTAGGTTAGCTAATACTTTTGTATTCCTCAATTTGTATAACAACATGAATCGATCACCGGTTGTCAATTTGAGCGCAGTATGTTGACCCGCGGGTACGAAAAACGTGGCGATCGGTTGCCCAGAACCGCTGCCGGATTTGGGTTTTAGGGGCAAAGCGGGTCGCCTACCGGTTGCTTGCGTGATGAGTGAAGTGTCACTGCCGCTGTTTGTCCAGCTTTCGTTTTGCGTGGGTATAAAATCACTGAGTCGGTAGGCCGGTGTCTGACTGGTAATATTATGGGTCAAGCCACCATAACCTGTGGTGTTCTGAATCGTGATGACATTATTACCATTCGTGTTATCACGCTTGGTGACGGTATAGACGCTAGGATGATTATGAAATTGGTAAAGCTTACCGACTTGGAAAGCGGCAACATTGCCAACGTGGATTGCGGTATCACCGACATGGTGGTAACGGGTAATAGTGGCCTTTGTCGTATCGCTTCCAAAATGATCGTGTAGGCTGGGATTGATCACGATATTGCCATCAAGCGTTTTACCGGTTACCTGATAAATGTTTTCGGCAGTCTTAGTGCCAATCTGATAATAAGCCCCGATTATCAGATTTTCGATGCCAGTATGCACATTAGCGATGCTATTATTTGTGGCGGCATTGACAGGATAAGCGATATTAGCAAGCCGAGCCGATATTCCCCTTTGCCAGTCGTTGGCATCAACAACAAGGGCCCCATTGTCTTTGGTTTCAAACGCTTCTGGTTTGTATTTATAAACCTCAACAGGCATGGCTGTGCCATTGACAGGCACTTCAAGGCCTTTATTGGCAATCCCACTGAGTACATTTTCGCCAGTGCCTAATTGACGAAAACGGATTTGCATTTTATCTTCCATTGTGGGTTTGTTTTCGACGACTTCATATAAAGTACTGTGGGTATTCAATTGGAAGATATCGCCGAGAGAAAAAGGGACTTTGTTCTCAAGAATGAGTTGACATTCTCCTGCTGCTAAGCTTGAAATGATATTGGCATCAGCCAGATTCTTGACGGTAGAATCATCTATGCCTAACCAGGGATCGCCATCAAATAGGGCACCATTTGATAAGGTAAAGGTGAGATCAAAATCCCGTTCGATTTGACCATCTATGCTATAAATGACTGCGGCGTAGGTGCCAACTGAAGGATTGTCGCCACTGGGTAATGTGCGTGATTCGCCAAATAATTCTGTCGCATACGTAACACCATTAACTTGATCAGGTATTTTAATAACGGTTTCAGTGTCAAAATCAAAGGGGGCTATAGGTCGCCGTGGTGTATAGGCGGTATCCAGTGCGGCCGGGATCATGCCGTCACGGGCATTTTCAAAGCATGATGTTGTTTGTGATGATCCTATATATATTGTAGTTGTAATAGCTAGGGTTAAGATTTTATTGTAGTGCATCTGTTTTCTCCTTTGAATTGATATGCTCTAAATTTTGCGATAGGTCAATCATAAAATTTATGGTTTTAAGCATGGTTATGTCATAATAATTCCTACCAAATTGAGAATGATCTTTAAGACAGGCTTACCAGATAGATGACGGTGTTCAGGAAATGCCTACCGACACTGCAATGATTTGTCGGATGGTGGGAACGCTCTACATGATACTTTGAAGATTGATAATTGCTAATTGAGATTCAAAATGCTTCTTAATTTGAGAATTCATCTTGATATGTGTGTTGCGTAAAAAACGCAACACAGAGTTCACAGAGGGTCACAGAGGGCCACAGAGGGGTTCTCTGTGAAACTCTGTGTTTCTCTGTGGACTCTGTGTTGAAAAGAAACGCAATTTTTATGCAAACTCCAATTCCATTGGATCAATTGATGTTATGTCTCACTCTACAAAAACAGTTCACTGGGCTTTAGTGATTCCGACTTACAAACGTGAAGCGGTATTACAACGTTGTTTATACTTTGCGGCTCGACAAACCTTGCAAGCGAAAGAAATCATCGTCGTTGATGCGAGTCCTGATTGGGAACAAACACGGGAACAGGTTATGCAAACATTAGCCGCGCAATACCCAGCCATTCATTGGCAGTATGTGCAAGCAAAACGGGCCTCTTCCGCAGCACAGCGTAATGAAGGTATTGAGCTGGCTACCGCCGATATCGTTTTTTTGATTGATGATGATTCTTTTATGTATCCTGATTGCGCTGAAAAAGTGTTACGCATTTATGTTCAAGATACGGCACACCAGGTTGCTGGCATTATGCCTAACTTGGAAGCTTTACCACCTGATAGTCAAGCGGCATCAAGTGAAAATGCCCAAGATAAGAATGAAAAAGCGCGTATGAATTTCTCAAATCAAGTTAAATTAATTCAAGTTAAATTACGAGGCTGGGCTAAACGCTTGATTAAAGATGATGATATTTTTATACCCTACGATTTGAGCTTTCCAAAATACACCTTACCGGAAACGCTGAAAGAAATGGCTGTGCATCCTGTACCAATGATACATGGCGCACGTATGAGCTATCGTCGGGAGATTTTGGAAGAAGTGCGTTTTGAAGAAACGTTAGCGCGTTATGCTGTCAATGAGGATAATGATGTGTGTTATCGTGCTTCACGGCGGGGTATGTTATTACAGGCTCTAAAGGCCCGAATTTGCCATGAGCATACTTCAGAAGGGCGATTGACGCGATTGACGACAACCGCTTTATGGGGATTAAACCAAACGGTTTTACACCGTTTTCACAGTGCTGATATCGAACAGTTTAAAAAGCGGTTTTTAAAATTGCTTTGGCAACGCTTATTTACCCAAACGATTAAAGATATATTAGATCGTCGTTGGACACTGCCATCAACACGCGGTATTGTGTTTGTGTTACGCCATTACCAAGAGATTCTGTCCAAAACGCCAGACGAGTTACGGGCTTGGTATCCAGAATTTCAACACACTTTGATTAGTCGAGATGAGCAGGGTTGAGAAAGTGAAGATTTGAAAAGATGCGGCAATCCAAAGTAAACGGAATGGATATTGCGGTTGGTGCCCCTTTGATGAGCAGTGATGCTGATATAGATGCTGTTATTGATATAGTGGCTGCTGAGTATCAGCCAGATAGGCCTATATTGTCTGTCATGGCAATGCCAAATACGCGCCTTTAACCAACAAAATATTACTTTAGCCAAACGGCTTCGCGAATTTAAAATAGTTACAACAGGAAACAAATGACTCAATCTATAAAATGGCATTACCCTGATGATTTTATAGATCAATTCGTCTGTGGTAATGCGGTTGATACGATGAAGGATATACCAGATGGTAGTGTTGATCTAGTTGTCACCTCTCCGCCATATAACCTGAAAAATTCAACAGGTAATGGTATGAGAAATGGTAGAGGGGGAAAATGGTCAAATGCCGCATTAATTAATGGGTATTCACATTATGACGATAATATACCGTATAATGAATATGTGAATTGGCAAAGAGACTGTTTGACAGAAATGTTAAGGGTTATTCCTGATGAGGGTGCTATTTTTTATAACCATAAATGGCGTGTTCAAGCCGGTTTATTACAAGATCGACATGATATTGTGTCTGATTTACCTGTAAGACAAATAATCATTTGGAAAAGAAAGGGCGGTATCAATTTTAATCCCGGTTATTTTTTACCGACATATGAAGTGATTTATCTGATAGCCAAATCAAAATTCAAATTGGCAAAAAAAGCGAATGCTCATGGTGATATCTGGGAATTTGGTCAAGAAACGAAAAACAAACATCCTGCCCCATTTCCTGTCGCTTTAATTGAAAGAATCATCTCATCCACCAATGCAAAAATAGTTTTAGATCCATTTATGGGTTCTGGCACTACCGCATTGGCGGCAAAAAATCTTGAGAGACAATTTATTGGAATAGATATTTCGCCTGAGTATTGCGAAATGGCAAAAGAACGCCTTAATAATCCCCAATCTGTTATAAAGGTAAAAGACACTTCTCAGAAAATAGAGCAACCCAGCTTATTTGATGATCGTGTGGTAGAACAATGAAAATATACACAAAAGACAGTTTAATAGCTGAATTGATCAAAATTCGCGAGAAAGGATGGATTCAGACTCGACGAAAAAATAATGATGGTGGTGTTGGAAATACTTTAGAAGATTTATTGGGCATTAAAGAAAATAATTTACCTTTGCCAAATGCAACAGAATTGGAACTCAAAGCACAGAAAAAAAATACAACAGCTTTAATCACCTTATTCCAGATGGAACCCTCTCCTCGTGCATTTAGATTTGTTCCATCAATACTTTTACCTCATTTTGGTTGGCCGCATCAAGAAGCAGGGAAAAAGTATTCAATTGATGAAAAAAGCTTTAGGCAAACAATCAATGCGACTGGATACAGCAATAGAGGTTTTAGGATAAAAGTTGACAGGCAAAATAGGAAGGTTTTGGTTGATTTCAATTTCAATAAAATTGATAGTCGAACTCATTCTGACTGGCAAATGGGATTAACCCAAAAAAGATTGAAGCACCAACCTTATTGGGGATTTGATGACTTGTTTTATAAAGTTGGCACAAAGTTACATAATTGCTTTTTGGTAGAGGCAGAGGCTAAAAAAATTGATGGCCAACTGCATTTTCACTACCAAAATATTTTTATGTTAAAAAGACTTGATCTCAATAAATTTATCAACAGTCTTCAAAATGGATATGTTTATGTGGATTTTGACGCAAGAACAGGACATAATCATGGCACGAAATTCAGATTGAGAAGTGAAGTGCTGATTGATTTATATGCCGAGGTGAAGCAATATTAGCAGATAACAATCCAAACCTGACAGGTTTTCAAAACCTGTCAGGTTTGTGTTTCCTACAAATCATAAGTCAAAATGTCACTGGCTCGCCGACAAATTTCTTGTCCATAATCCGTCCAAAGTCCTTGTCCCCAGTAACGGTAGCAACTGGTTTGCGAAGTCATCAGATGAAATAGGGCGTTGCGGTATCTATGATCATTCGTGGGAATCTGTCCTTTCAGTGCTTTTTCGTGAAAAAGCGAGCTGACTTGTTCCATGGGGCCCAGTACGTTATCGTAGCCGTCTACCCAAGAAATGTCGTTGGTCCAACTGCCACCGTCCATGTGGAATTGGTGATCTTCCTTTTTCAGTTCTTCAATCACTTTTTTTAATTTTTCAGGTCCGTCACCTGCTTGGAAACGATCCCATAAAGCTTTTTGCTTCACGGGTTGAACTACCGGAAAATCTTTTTCTTTAATACCGGCCGCTTCAAGATGTTCCAGATATTCTGTGACATTCATCAAGGGGCTATCTGAGCCTGTGCTGTCATTGGACACTTCAAAGAATTTGTGCGGAAATTCGTTCATCATGACTCCCCCATTTTCGCCGTCAGCAATCTGGGTAATCAGTGGTGGGATAGATTTGCCTTTCAAATCCCAGCGTGATTGGCCTCTTGCTTCGTAATAGGGCTGCATTTGGGCAACGAGCTTGGTATCACTACCTTGTGTTTTGATGATGGCGATAATACTGATCGTTTCGCCGTAGGAATTGGTGCAAACGAGACGGTGAGGAATGTGCTGTCGATCAGGATTGTGACCGTTTTCAGGCATTTCTATACTATGTTCTTGTACTAATACCCATTGATAGCCACAATCCTTAAGGGTTTTGACAAATTCGTAAGCGATATCAGGATGATTGGGTAAGGCCATTTCGGAAGGTGAGAATCCACGGACACGACTCACTGCTTCGAGGCCAAAAATGGCGGCAAAATGGTGTTGCCAAGCGAGAACGTGTAAACGGTAATCTTGAACTGGCGTAGAAGGGGCGACTGCGTGTCCCCACGGACAACCTAACCATTCTACAGTACGTCGGTAGTGGGGATCGGTCGTTATCGTTTTCAGGTTCTCAAGAACATCGTGCAATCCCATTTGGCGTAGGCCATGCAGCAGTGTTCCAGAATATTCCAACATGACACGCGGTTGTTTGCCTTCATTGACCAGCTGCGGAATAAATTCGCCTATGCGCTTGTAGCACCAGTGAAAAGCAGGGGCATTGTGGTTGTCACCAATATACTGGTTATCCCACATGTATTTGAGATTACTGATAATTTCTGCGGTACGCAGTTCTCCCCCACCAGCGGGAATCAAGGGCTGGTGCATGTGTAGCGCAATGGCACAAGCACTGCGTATGTTCCCAAAATCGATACCACTTTCTGGCAAAAAAACGGGCTTTTGTAGGCTGTCTTGAATGGTTTTTTGGAGAATTTTTTCAGAACCTGATACGTTAGGTACACCATTGATGTATTCAGAAAAATCGCCTTCCCAATCTGGAATATGAGGCAAATCAATGTGGCTTTTAGGTTGAGGCTTGGGGGAGGGAGCCGCAACCGTTGGCGTTGAAAGAGGCACCTGAGACGGAACACTGGTGCTTTTCGATGAAACTTGAGGCTTGGGGGAGGGAGTCGCGACCGTTGATGTTGAAAGAGGCACCTGAGACGGAACACTGGTGCTTTTCGATGAAACTTGAGGCTTGGGGGAGGGAGCCGCGACCGTTGATGTTGAAAGAGGCACCTGAGACGGAACACTGGTG
>Ga0316201_10001550_pt1 | contig 15611 bp, 10 predicted proteins | sample CS6wburrow_MG_FD_204516 | JGI IMG/M metagenome (GOLD analysis project Ga0316201, IMG submission 204516) | Coastal sediment microbial communities from Delaware Bay, Delaware, United States - CS-6 worm burrow | ecosystem: Environmental > Aquatic > Marine > Coastal > Sediment | place: USA... | reverse complement strand
AACCCAGGTAGGTATTAACGAACATGTTCGGCTGGTGCATGTGACAGCTCATACATTGTGAGGTCGGGATCGCGCGGGTGAAACTGTGCACCAGCGGATGGCCTTCTTCGTCTCTGGAAATTGTCGGGTCAACAGTCTGTGTTTTGCCGGCGTGGCCAAACTTGGCATACGGACCTGAATGCCGCGGGTCACGGTCATTGGCATACACACTGTGACAACCGGAACAGCCCGAGTGACGGAAATCACCGGGCTGGTCATTGGTGCCCATGAACCACATGTGCGGATCATTCAAACGTGTCTTGGTGAGATTGATCACCGGCACTGCGATGCGACCGCCGGTTCCGGGACCGCGGTTCGACTGCCTGAAATCCGGCCGCCCGCTTTCTTCCAGGCGCTGGATCTGGCCAAGCTGGTTGGGTATCGCGGTTTCAGGAAACAGGTTACCGATGTTACGGCCACCGCGTTCGAACACGCGGAAAATATCGCCCGGCGGTGTCACTTCCCACGCTGGCAGCGGGTACAGGCCTTTCAACACACCACGCGCACGCATTTTTTCATCTGGTTCTTCCGGGTTTAGAATTGCCGCAGTCGTACCATCGCGCAAATAACTTTCTCCCAGCACATAATTTTTCAGCGGCACGATACCGTTGTTATACGAGGCACCGCCCCACAGCATGGCCGAGGTGCTCATCAGGCTGCGTTTTGCCGCATCGATAATTTGCTGGTGGCAGGCGCCACAGGCCTCATCCGCGATGCGGTAGTCCGACGGATTAATAAATCGCACGAACTCGGGGCTTTCGCGGTTTAACAAGGTATAGGTGATTCGTGGATTGGCACTCGATGGTGTACGCCATGCTTCGGGGTAACGCGGCAAGACGTGCGCCTTTTCCATCGCTTGTTGATAGCCGGCATCGCGCTTTTCCGTGCCCGCAGGTTTTAATACATCGGTGTCACCGCCGTGGCAGTCGATACAGGCGAGATTGACACCGCTACTGGCGTGCATGCTGGGCTGATCTGTTTTTGTATGGCAACTGACACAACCGGTGTTTTTACGTGCGACTTCACCAGGCGACTGCGACTCGGGCGCATTGGGCGCAGTTACATAATTCCGCTCAACTGCCTGCTCGCCTTCCGAAGCATACACAAGCAACACAGGCACAAGCATGCCAAGGCAAACGCAAAGCGCAAACCATCTCAGGGTAAAATTATCAGCTGACTGTTTCATTTATAAGCACTGCTCTCTTAGCCGCAAATGAACGCGAATGAACGCGAATAAAAATTATTAACTGTTATTAACAGACCGCTATTATCTCGACTGAAAAATGCCAGCCTAATACCAGATGAAGAACAACCCTCAAACTAATATTTGCGTTCATTCGCGTTCATTTGCGGCTAATCTTTTTTAATAAGTAAAAACAAAATTTCCCAACACACTATAATTCAGTTCATCGCCGAACATTTGTTCGTAGCCATCACCGGGTATTAGCACTGCCGCCGATAACCGCAGTACGATATTCTGCGTAAAGTACGGGCGGTAGATGCTGGCGACGGAAACATCCCAGCCGATATCGCGATCTATGTTGCCCTGGTTACGCGCGACCTCCAGTACTTTGGTGGTATCGAACCAGAGATGATTAATGTTGGTGGTAATGCGCGTTTGCGGTGTAATGTCCGCGTCGAGACCGAAGCCGATCAGCTGGATGCCGGGGTTGGTGAAATTCGACTGGCCCTGGTCTTTCGATGAGCGCAATGAATTGAGCACACCGTTGCGTCCCGACAGCGCGACGCCACCGCCACCGATATTTGCCACTGGCTGGCGTATCCAGAAACTGGTATCTGCGCCTGCGATCAACGGGTTTTCGAATATCGCATCGAAGCCGGTCGACTTATTATCATACGGATCTTCATCGCCGCTGCCATAGACAAACGACAGCCGCGCACGGATCCAGTCATAGTCGCGTGAATATTCTGCCGCGGCAAAAAACGCATCGATGTCCGAGGGTTTGCCGCTGAACGTGGCGCGATCTTCACTTCCGATAGCGTAATAGGTTGATACGCTCAGGTTGTGGCGCCCGAAGTGGCCGTCACCGTTATAGCCGAGATAAGTAACATCGTACTCACGCAGTTGCTCGGTACCGATGGATGCCGGGCGTACCAGGAAACCGTTGTTATCGTAATAATTTTCTTCGCTTTCTCGATTGATGTTGTGCACCAGCGCGAGCTGCGAGGTAAACCCAAGCACCGGGAAATCCTGTTTATAAATATTGGCGACAAATACGTCATCGTCACGCAGGCTCTGGCCAATATCATTCAAGCCACTATTGGTATCTTTTTCGATGCGACGAAACCAGGCCAGGTTGTACTGGTAAATATTATTATCTCGCGTACCGAACAGGCGAATACCGAACGGGTTGTCAATAAAGAGGAAGCCGCGGAAATCAACCGTGAACGGCTGGATGCCAACGCGCAAGCTGTCAAAATCATAACGCTGCGAAACATTACGCAAATGTTTGTCGAAATATAAATCCTGCACGCCGAAGTGCGAGTCATTACGGCTGTCGCCGTTCTGCGGGTCTATATAGAGTGCACGTAACTCATCGCTGCGCACATAGTTACCATTCAATACCGCGGTCAGTCGGTATTCGTAGTCCGGCGGCCTGAATACAGTATCGCCCTTGTAATAGGCAGCGCTAAAAATGAAGTTCTGGTTGAAGACAAGCTGGCTGCCATCACCAATCACATCACTACTGCCAGGGTCGAGTGCGGTGATCGGCCCGACCGGCGTTGGTATGCGCCGCGGCTCTATCACGGTATCAGAGATTAATGACAGGCTCAGGAACCAGTCATCATGTATCGGCTTGTCACCCTTGAGCGTGTTCTGGTTGTACGGGTCATACCATTTTTCTTCGATAATCCCCAGCGTGTCGAGCAGGCGCCAGCGATCGGGTACGGGTACCGATTCGCGTTTCAGCTCCGGGCCCGGCGGAGCAATGGCGCCGGGATCGATCTGTGGCGCAACTTGTTCAGGCTGGTCATCACGCACACTGTGGCCTGCGCGCTGGCGTTGCCAGTCGGCGGCCTGCACACCAGCCGTGCACAGCATGACACTCGAGAGTGTTAGCCTTAACAAGGTATGTGACTTACTTGCCATGACACACATTGGTCTCTGGCGAATTAACATAGGGTGACTGCGGACATTGCACGAAGCGCAGGCCCACGCCCATCGGGTAGAGGTTGTCAGCGCGTATTGCTGGCGGGGCGTTATTAATGGTACCCAGAATTTCACCGGCTTCGTGCAAACCGAGGAAGGCGATCATGTCATCCTGGTCGACCCCGTCACCTGACACACCCACACCACCGACCAGCACATTGCCGCGATAAATCGGCACACTGCCGGGAAAGATTTGCAGCCCATTGGCAAGCCGGCTTAGCGTGGTGCAGTTTTGCGGCGCATCCGGGCCGCCACCGAGTACGTACACTACGTGTTCAACAATACGGTTCATCACCAGGTCGAGTTGCAGGCCATCGCTGAACGGGCTCCACTCTGCAATCGGTTTACTGAACGGGCCATTCACCGCACCGACACTGCCGTCGGGAAAATACGGCCGCGATAAATTGCCGCCGGAACGATCGGCAAAGGCAAAGGCACCGTCGGCCAGTGCGGTCGGCGAACCGAGGAAGCTGCGCGCAGCAGTGACATAGTCACCCAGCGTGATCTGCACACCACTCGGGGTAGCATCAGGATTGCGATAGATCGTATTGGGTGCACCGCTGATATCAGCGGCTGCCTGGGCGCCGGAAAATAATGTGGCGGTGCGCGCTTTTTGCAACGACACATCGGTGCCGAACATCGGGCCGTCGCGGGTTCGCGCTATGCCGAGGACAACCCCGTTGGTATCAACGACTGATACCGTAACCCGCGCCTGGCTGCCTACCGGCCGGCGAATTTGTGCACGCGCACGGTTAGCGACGCCGAGCGCGCTGCGAATCACCTGGCGTACTTCAATTGCAGACAATGCATTCGCACCGTCGGTACCAGCGCTCGGCGGATAGCGCTCAGTGTTGGTATTATCCACCAGCACGAACGCATCCAGCCCGGGATAATTCGTTGTATCCGGGCGTATTCCTGAATCGTCCTGCCCAAACGCCTTGCCTGCCACAATCGTAGCCGCACTGTAACCGGTGACTGGCACCAGGATGCCGTCAACACCATCGATGCTAGCAAATGCAGGCGCGGTGGTCGGATCACTCGATAATGCAGAAAAGTCTACATCAGCAAACCGCGCCACTTTGCCATCGAGCGTAATGCGATCACGCCGATCAACCGGAGCTGCAAATCCATAACTGCCGGCGACGGCAATCAGTTCATCGAGATCACGTTCACGATCGTTCAGGTTTAGATCCAGCCCGTAAACACCGTCTGCAATCACGCCAATGCCACCCACCACGCTGCCGTTTTTATACAGCGGCAAACCACCGGGGTCAGCCGACAGGCCCAGCGGCGAACGATGCGGGCCGGCATCTGCGCCTGCACTGAAGCGCGTGTTTAAATCTGAACAGGGCAAATTACTAAACTGCACACCAAACAAGGGCCCTGCGGGCTGGCCGATTTCACCGGGATTAAAATGCTGCTGCACAATCTGGCTGGCAGTGCGTGTACTAAACGCATTACCTTCGGATGATAGATAAGCACCGGTGACGGCTTTTGCAATTGCCACCAGGGTGTCGGGAATGACACTAACGCCTTCGAGGCCGCCACTGACATTACGACCGGAATCAATTGTAATTGTCTGATCAACACCGTTCATTTGAAACACGCCGAGCACATTACCGACGCGATCTGACACCGCGATGGTGGCACTTACACCCTGCGCCTGCGCTTCGCTCACCGCCTGCGCAATAATGGTTTCGGTTTCAGCTATGCTGAGAAAACTGCTGGCATCGGTACACGAACCATCACATTCAACTGCGCCGGCACCGGTGCCGACTGTCGAATCGCCATCACCGCTGCTGCAGCTTGCCAGCACACCGGGCAAGGCGACACATAAAAGTAATGTTAGCCAGCGCCGCATTATGGATGCACCACCTTTTCACGATCACCCAGTAACAGGTTATCCGGCAGGTGGAACTGGTGACACATAATGCAGTTTGACGCCAGCTTGTCGTTACTGTTGCCGCCGGTATGGCAATCACGACACACGTCTATGCCGGGCAGTAGTACTTCTTCACTGCTTTTAGATTCACGCGCATCATGGCAGTCTTCACACTTGCTACTGCGGTGCGCTTTGTGGTCAAAGTCGCCCTTGGTGAACCAGCGCTGCGAGGTATGTACATCGGGCAGGTTCCAGCCAGACTCGGCGGCCGGATCGCGCAACACCTTGTGACAGGTATTACAGCTGCGGAACTCGATGACTTCTTCTTTTACATTGGCGGCTTTCTCCTGCGCCCATGCAAGTGCAGTACGGGTTTGCTTTGGCGTGAGCTCCTTACCGGGAATACGGCGCATGCGCACTATGTCCGGTGCAGGGATATCAGCATCCTGGTAATTGCCCTGCAATGCGACGTAAGCGTAATACTCGTTCAGCATAGATGACAGGGTTTTGAGATCCGCGTGCGGTAGCTGCCGGTCGGGCGTGTTCTGATCGAAGTCGAGGCGATGACATTCCTGGCAATGAATCTCCATTCGGATGGGCAACATGTAATTGCCACCGGCATCCGTCTGGTGACAGTCGTTACACTCGAGTACACGATTTCCCGTGGGGCTTTCGACACCGTTGGTTTCGAGATGCACATCATGCGGGAACAGCATGCCGGTTTCATGTTTCAGATTCTGCTCTTCCAGCCCGATGCGTTGCCATGCCGCCTTGTCATCGCGCGCGGGATTGAGCCGTGTCAGCAACAGTGGCCGGAATTCGACATGGCGTTCACCAAAATCTTCGACATTGGCAAGCCGGGTATCAACTTTCTGCCGCAACTGGCGATGGCAGTCGCTGCATAATTCCTGGTCCTGCCGGGTCAGGAACGCGGTACCGCTGTGTTCCTTGTGACAGGTTGCGCAGCGTGTGCCGGTGAGCTCCTGCATATCAAATAACTCGGGATCAGCATGCGCCGTGGTTGATTTATGACATGCCACGCATGCGGTATCGCGCACTTTTTCAAATGGCCTGACATGACATACATTGCAGTCGTCAGCAAAATGCCGATGTGGTGCGCTGATTTCTCCGCTCTCCCAGGCGCCGTCTCCGGGCAGAACAGGAATTGCGCGCAACACCTCGCCGGTGTCGGCATTGAAAAAACCGGCCAGTGGAAGCCCGAGAAACAATATTAATACCAGGAAAAACCCGACCCATGCACCGCGTCGACGGCTCAGCCAGGTCTGATCAAGCGTCAGTGCCGGCATGTTTTCGCTTTGCACCTCGACGATATCTTCAGCTACCTGCTCGATCACGATATCGATATCGACAGGCGCATCTCCCTGCTCGATCAAAATCTTGTACGGTCCAATCAGGATTTCACCACGGCCCTTTAGCGAACCACTTTGTGCAAAGCGACCGTTGACATAAATTCCGGCATTGCTTAACGACGAGACCCCCACCTGGCCGTTGGCAGATATCGTGAGTCGCGCATGGCGATAGGCAACCCCCAGGTCCGACAGAAATATATCCTGGTCGGTGGAACGTCCGATGGTAATTACCGATTTGTCGAACAGCTGTTCATTCTGGACAACAGTGCCCTTGCGCTTGTGAACAATATGTCGAACGCGTGTTTGCATGGGTTATATGATGCTCACCAGTAAAAAAACACGGAAACAATGTGCGCCGTCAACGCCGCGAGCAACGCGAATGACATGGGCACGTGAATGTACAACCATAAATCGAGATAGGCTTTTAACTGCATGTCACGCCGCAATTGTTCGAGCAGTCGTTCTTTCTGACCGAGCAGCAGGTCGGTGAGCTGACGCAACATTTCACTGCTGTCTTCGCGCTCGTTGGCGATGCGGCTGGCCATGAACGCCATGGTGCTGTCGACATCACGCGATTTCATTCTTTGCTGTTCGACCCTGGCTTCCTGCACCAGCCCCTGCAAGTCGGGGTTTTTCTTTTTGCCGAATAATATCTTGAGCACGCCGCCACCCAGGCGTGTGCGCCGAATACTTTTAAGCACGCGCTCGTGGGTTTCATCACTGATTTCACTTGCAAGCGTGAGCGCCTGTCGATCGATATCCTGAATTTGTCTTAATAAGGAGTCGGGCGCGGATTCACCGCTGTTGTCCGTCATCAACGTGGGGAAATGGCTATAACAATACACACCGTAAATACCGCTAACAATAACCAGCATCATCAGCGCGTAGGCCAGCGTGTGTATGTTCCAGCCAAACTGGAAACCGGTGTGCAGGGTTGCCAGCACAATCAGCGCAAGGCCGAGATACACGTGCGCTGACAACCAGCCAACCACGGTACCCACGCGCGAACGGTAGCGCCGTTTGCGAATCCCGAACCACATTAATAACAGGATCAGCAATGTAGAAATAGTGCCCAGCGTGTACCCCAGCCAGGTGCCACCGTTCGGCGGCATGGTCGGATTATCAATCGCGTACGCCAGGATCGCGCCAACACATAACAATAGCGCCCACCAGAAATAGCGTGAACCGCGATAGCTGAGAATCGACTGGTGCATCGCCATGCTTATGCCTGCCCCGCGTAATCAGCAAGCTGGTCAGGCTTGATGCGAATTGCTGCGCCGGTGGGACAAGCACGCACACAGGCTGCACCGCCTGCGAGGTCCTTGCACATATCGCACTTCACCGCTTTCTTGATCGCTTCTGCATCTGCTTTTCCATAGTCCTTCGGCACCTGCCCCGGGCCTGGCCCGGCACCAAACAGCAGCCAGGTGAACAGTCCCGGTTTTTTCGGTGGCTTCACCGCCATCTGGATAACACCGTACGGACAGTTGCGCTGGCAGTTGCCGCAGCCGATGCAATTGTCTGCAACATACACTTCACCGTCGGGCGCGCGCTTGATTGCATCCGGCGGACAGTCTTTCATGCAATGCGGGTGTTCGCAGTGACGACATGAAGTCGGTACATGGATAGATGCGTAGGTGGGCCCGGCTTCACGGTCCAGTCGCGAAGTGCCGTCGTGAGTTTCGGCGCAGGCTTTTTCACAATTGTCACAGCGCACGCACAGCGATTCATCAATCAGCAATACATCGGTAGCTTCACCAACACCCTGGCTGACGAGGAAGGAAATAATACTGTTGCCGCCGGTCTGCTGCATCTGCAGGTTTCGGGAAACACGTTGCTTGTATTCTTTTTCGATGGTGCGGCGCAGTTCTTCATCCTGGTCCAGCAGGAAACGAAACTCGTCCGCACCCAGCTCGATAGTTTCGGTCGCAGTCGCCGCACGCACGGTGGCGGTTCGCCGGCTCTTGCCCATGATGCCCATTTCACCGACGTAGTTTCCCGCCGGCAAATACGACATCACCACTTCGTGTTCGCCCAGCTGGCGTGAAATAGTCACCGAGCCACGACGTATGACATGAAAACTTTCCGCCTCATCGCCTTCGTTGAACAACACATCGCCGGAACGATAGGTGCGCAGCTTGGCCTTGTGCGCGACTTCCACCAGGCTTTTTGTCGGCGTGGTGTTGGCGAAACGGGTTTGCAGGGTGCGCACAATAAAGGCTTCATCAATAGTGCGTTTGACCGAATCGACCGAGTTAATAATCTTGTTCATCAGCCGGCGTGGTGTTTCAATCAGTATGCATTTTTCTCCGGCGCGAATCGTGGCCGAGCGTCTGCGCCCGGACAATAAACTCATTTCACCAAAGAACTGCCCCGATTTAAGCGACACGGTCTTGTCCGGATCGTCTTCATCAATTTCGATCAGTACTTCACCGGTAACAATACAGAAGAAAGTATTGGTGTAATCATTCTTGCGGAATATGTATTCACCCGCCGCCGGTATGCGTATATCGCTGTCGATGAAGAACTCACGCAACTGCAGCACGGTGAGGCCCGACAGCAGCGGCACGATTTTCTGAATGGAACGCAGCGCCTTGTTGACAGTTGGTTTGCCGGGAATACCTTCGAACTTTGCCTTTAGCAAAGGCTCATCGGCGGGCTCGACGTTGTTGCCCTGGATATACTCAACAACCTCGTACCCCTGGTTCATGCACTGCTTGATTAACGGGTATCCGCCGAGCGCGCCGATAACATAAATGCCTTTCACATTGGTTTCGTACTGATCGGAAAGCTCGGGCACTGCGCCCATGTCAGTACTCGGAAACTGGATGCCACAGGATTCAATAAACTTGCGTGGCGGGATCGCACCGAGGCGCGCGATTATGCGATCGAATGGTACTGCGGCTTCGCCGTCCGGCGTGTCGAGCACTAGCATGGCTTTTTGCGGCGCGTCTTCGGCCAGGGTTTCGATGCGCACCGAGTTGGCTTTATAAAAACACTCGATATCGCCTTTTTCAATTTTATCCAGGATCGCCGCGTTGTTAGCTTCCTTGGCACGGGTAAATTCCGTGTCACGATTAATCATGTAGACCGTGTTGTGGCCACACAGCGCGAGCGCGTTTTCGATGCCGGCATCGCCGCCACCGATAACGATTATGTGTTCGTCTTCGTATTCATCCGGGTCGTCCAGCGTGTACTGCACCAGCGGCGCGACTTCACCGGGTATGCCGAGCATGCGCGGATTGCCCTGCACGCCGACGCCCAGCACGATGCGTTCTGCATGAATAGTCCCGCCCTGTTTCAGGCTGATTTCGAACGCGCCTGCCTTGCCGTTGATGGCGGTGACTTCAGATTTTGTCTTGATGTTGACGCCGAGCTTGTTGATGCCCTGTTGCCAGAGTTGCAGCACTTCCTCGCGCTTGCCCGAGCCGAATACGATCGGACTGCGCAGTGGCAGCACGCGCGGCTCGTCCATCACGTGCTTGCCTTTCTGGTAGCGGAAAATGGTATTTGAAATATGGGGTTCGGCTTCGAGCAGAATATGGCTGACACCGAGCTCGGCGGCACGGGCGGCGGCACTCAAACCACCAGGCCCTGAACCGATAATGGCAATTCGGTATTCGGTACTACTCATTTGTAGAAGACGTCCTTATTATTAGAATATTCAGCCGAAGATCATTTGCAGCTGGTTAAGAACAGCCTGCACGCACTACAAGCTCGAACCAGTGGGAAGAATCGCATATAAGTGAGTCACGCACAAATCTCGTGTGAAAAAACGCGCAGACGCCGGCAAGGCATCAGCTTACATTTAACCGTCAGGATTCTTTACATGTTTCAGCTGGCAAGCGTACAAAAACAGCACCACGCCGGACATCTCGATTCACATATAATATCAATATAATTAATTAGTTAGCTTATTTGCGCTAAACATTCACGGGATTATCCAGAGAAATATCACGCTGAAATTAAAAATTATCACTGAATTAATGTCGATATTATTTACAGCGGGCGCATCAACCTGACCACTTAACTGCATATCCAACTGATATTAAATAAATAATTATTAATGGCCTGATTATTGCCTTACTTCAGGGTATCTGTTCCTGTTAATTTATTTCGGACTAAATGCCATGAAACATACTTCATTATTGTCATGCCTGGTGCTGTCTGCAGCCAGCATGCTGTTCTCATCACAGGCCAGCGCGATAGCGATTGGCACCTATTCCATGCACAACCACCCGGATGGCAACCAGGCACCACCGCTGTATGGCCTGCGCCTCGATGGCCTGCTTACCGGCAATTCGAATGAAGAATATACCTTCGACTTTGACAATGCGCTGAGCAACATGACCCTGACCTGGGACGGCTCGAGCATCGTGATCGATGGCCAGGCATTCGGCGGTGAAGATGACAACACCACACCCGGCGGCGCTTACGTTGCCGGCACCACCGCGGTATGGGACATCTATTTTGAATACACCGGTGTCATCACCTCGGTCGCCAACGGTGGCGAAGTCGACCTGCAGGTGCACGCTGATAACATGAACTTTGGCAGCCTGAGCAGCGCCTTCGGCACGTTCTCACTCGAAGATCAGTCTGATGACGATACGATCACAGGCCTGTCCTTCCAGCTGGGTGACGAGAACGGTGCCGGTCACCGTGGTTTCGACGGTATCTCCGGCTGGGGCTGGTTGAACCATGGCCAGGACTGCGAAAGAAACGATTGCACACACATCTACTCGAGCGACTGGTTGTTCACCGTTACACCGATACCGGTACCTGCTGCAGTCTGGCTGTTTGGTTCTGGCCTGATTGGCCTGGTAGCTGTCGGGCGCAGACGCAAAGCCTGATTCGGCACTTCGATACATAAAAAACGGCAACCTCGGTTGCCGTTTTTTTTCGCCCGGGTTTTTGTATTGCACTTCGCATCACACTTGCTAAACCCCTCCATCCACGACAAGCTAGCCGCACACTGCTCGGCCGATGGAGGCATAACTTGCTGGTACATATCTGGTTCGGCTTTTTTGCTGCCGCATTTATTGCCGCGCTTTACCAGTGGCTGGCACTGGGCAATGCAGAAATATTCAGCCAGCTGATGCAATCCACATTCGACATGGCTGCACTCAGTGTCGAAGTCGCGATTGGTTTAATCGGCGTGCTGTGTTTATGGCTGGGTCTGTTCAAAATTGCCGAGCACGCCGGGCTGATCAATATCCTGTCACGCGCGCTCGAACCGCTGTTTCTCAAACTCATGCCCGGTGTGCCGCGCGGCCATGCCGCGCACGGCAGCATGAGCATGAACATCGCCGCCAACATGCTCGGGCTGGATAACGCCGCCACCCCGATGGGGCTGAAAGCCATGCAGGATCTGCAGGGCCTGAATAACAATTCAGATAACGCCAGCAATGCGCAGATCCTGTTCCTGGTACTCAACACGTCGTCGGTGACTTTATTGCCGGTGACGATATTTATGTACCGCGCGCAACAGGGCGCGGCCGACCCCACTGCTGTTTTTATCCCGATACTGCTTGCGACGACTGCCTCGACACTGACCGGCCTGCTCGCAGTGGCATGGGTGCAAAAAATTAATTTACTCAACCGCGTGGTGCTGGGGTATTTCCTCGGCTTTGCCGTGCTTATGGCGGCGCTGGCGAGCTGGTTACTCAGCCAGCAGGCGGATGACATGGCGCGCAGCTCATCCCTGCTCGGCAACCTGGTGCTGTTCAGCCTGATCATGCTGTTTCTCGGCTGGGGCTGGTTCAAAAAAAATAATATCTACGATGATTTTATCGATGGTGCGAAACAGGGGTTTGAGGTTGCAATAAAACTGATTCCCTACCTGGTCGCCATGCTGGTGGCGATTGGCTTGCTGCGCGCCAGTGGGGTGCTCGATGGTATTGTCTGGGGACTGGAAGCAGGGTTTACAGCGCTCGGCGTTAACACTGATTTCATCCAGGCATTACCCACGGCCTTGATGAAACCACTCAGCGGCAGCGGCGCGCGCGCGATGATGCTGGAAACCATGAACAACTTTGGCGTGGATTCATTCGCCGCCACGGTGTCGGCCATCATGCAGGGCAGCACCGAAACCACGTTTTATGTACTGGCGGTGTATTTCGGCAGCGTCGGCATTAAACATGTGCGCCATGCCATAGCATGTGCATTGCTCGCGGATGTTGCCGGTATAACCGCGGCGATACTCGCCGGCTACTGGTTTTTTCACTAATTTCAATCAGGAGATAAGCATGAGTGAAGAAAAAATAACTGTACGCGTGACCGATACCGACAACACCATGGATGTGGTCGTCTATAGCAAACGTGTAGACAGCATCGAAGTCATGCTGGGCGAGGGCGTGCACAGCGTGAAATGCGAACTCACACCGACAGTAAACAACATGGCCTACGCCGGCTCAGCCATGGGCCGTGAAATCGTTTATGAACGCAGTGTTAAGCAGGTGCAGGAAGATGTTGAACTTGCCAGCCATGACTACCGGGATTCAAGGCGGCGGTAAACAGATCATCCGATCATGTACATAAGTACGCTGCGCAGGATAGTCAACGCACCACGTGTGCAAATTCATAATCATGCAAACTCGGCCAGAATGGCCTGCATTCTATTAATTGCTGAGCTCATTCGAATGACTCTTAACGACCCACTCCGGACACTCGGTTACTGTAAAGAATTCCTACCTTGTTTTGCCTTAAATACCGCATTTTGTACAGCATTCTTGACACTTTGAATCCAGCCGACAATGCGGCGCTCGTGTATGTGACTGATAAGGCGAGCCTTTCTACTAAGGGCATGTTTATTGCAGGGAATTAGAGCGAATCCCGCATTTGTTCAGCGCGAAGAAAAACGTTAACAGAATTGAGATTCATTGCACAGGGCATTAACTATCCCGTGGGGCATCTACGGGGCTTAACGCAACTACTTATACTTCAAATTTTAAAAGGGGAACGACATGTTTCGATTTTTCGCAGCTGCGCTGGTTTTAAGTTTTGGCTTTGCTCAGTCTTCGCTTGCAGTAACCTACAACTACAACTTTGTCGCTGAGTTTGCTTCCATTAACGGTAATGATGGTGTGGCCAACAGCTCCACTTCGGACATCGCAGGCGGCTTTTCCACCTTGACCGGAACAGTCACGCTTGACGACACACCTGCGTCAGCCGTAAGTGGCGGCGGCTCTGGTGCGAAGGGCTATTATGCGGCTCCAGTACTAACAATCAATGAGTTCACCTCCGGATTTCTCGAAGCGCCGGACCGGACTGTTGTCGAGAATGGCACCACATCTCTTGACCAATTGTTCTTTGGCTACTCCAACCCCGTTGGGGCCACCTACGACCGTGTGGACATGATCTTGCGAGACAATACGGGGACAGTTTTTTCAAGCACTGATCTGCCTACGTCTCTGGACCTCGCTGATTTCAACATCGAAATCTTGTTCTTCTACAGTACAACCGCTGACGGTTTCGAGCGCCGGGATTTCAACATCGTCTCGTTGACACCCGCTATTCCCATACCAGCCGCTGTTTGGCTATTCAGTTCCGGCCTTATTGGTTTAATCGGCGTTGCCAGAAGAAAGAAAACATAACGATTAAATATTAATCAATAGCGGCTCCTTCGGGAGCCGTTTTTGTTTGTGTCGAGTGACCGCTATTGGCCGAAAGCAGCCGACAAATCGCATCCAACGCTCACTCTCTCGCCTCTTAACTTTGTATCTGGCTGCTTTATATAACGCTACTCAGTCTATCCTCGCCGCCAGTCCCAGCATCAGCAGTGACAGGCCATCAAAGAAAAGGCTGATACCGATTAGCAAACCGATTAGCCAGGCCGAGGTAATCGGCCAGCCTGCAATAAACACCACCGCGAGCAACAACGACAATACACCGTTGAACATTAACCATTTCCAGCCACCCCGTGGCCGTAACTCCAGGGCAGAGCCAACACTGGCAAAACCGTCCAGCAGGAAATATATCGCCAGTATCAAACCCAGTGCAGCAGCACCGGCCAGTGGATGCAGCAGAATAAGCAGGCCGACAGTAATCAGCACGAACGGCTTGAGCCAGACGATCCAGCGCTCGCGAAAACCGAGCCAGGTGATATAAAAAGCAATACCGCCTGCCAGCAGTAACAGCCCGCCGATAAACCACGCGACCACCATCGAGACGAACTGCGGCAAGACGATGCCGACAACACCCGCAAGTAATAATACAACGCTGATAATAATCACCGCCTTGCGCGAGCGACCATCCATATACACTTCTAATACCTGTTTCATACTTGTACCTTGTTATGAAATAGAACCCATAGGATTACTCCAGCAACTTTGCCACCTGCGCCTGCAAACCAGTTACGGTAACTGCCTCGGGTTTGACAGGCGGCGCGACCACTAGCTCGATGCATGATCGTAATCCCTGGTATAAACGTCGCAGCACAAAATTACTGTTGCGGCTGAAGACACTGCCCCACAAACCTTTTAAGCCCATCGCGATTACCGGCACCGGGGTGGTTTCAATAATCCGGTTGATACCGGGTTTAAACGTGCTCATCTCGCCGTTACTGGTGAGTTTGCCTTCGGGAAAAATACAAACCACTTCGCCCAGCTCTAACAGCTTTGCGATACGGTTAAACGCCTGCTCCATCAGCTCAGGATTATCTTGACGGCCAGCAATCGGGATTGCACCGGCAGTACGAAAAATAAAATTGAGTACGGGTAATTTATAAATTGAATGGTGCATGACAAAGCGCACCGGGCGTCGAATACAGCCGGCGATGATCATCGCATCGACATAACTCACGTGGTTGCACACCAGCACCACCGGGCCTTCATCGGGAATATGCTCCAGCCCCTGCTTGTGTACCCGGTATATAGAGTGAATCAGTATCCACACCAGGAAGCGCATGAGAAACTCGGGCACCAGCGCAAATATATATAGTGCGACAGCGGCATTGAGTATCGCGATCACCAGGAACAGCTGCGCAATGGAAAGCCCGGCGTCGAGCATGACAATGGCGAATACCGCCGAAATCACCATGAGCAATGCATTCATGATGTTGTTGCCGGCGATTACCCGTGAACGGTGCGCGGCTTCGCAGCGCTCCTGCACCAGCGAAAACAGCGGCACGATATAAAACCCGCCGAAAATA
>Ga0316201_10001549_pt1 | contig 15612 bp, 12 predicted proteins | sample CS6wburrow_MG_FD_204516 | JGI IMG/M metagenome (GOLD analysis project Ga0316201, IMG submission 204516) | Coastal sediment microbial communities from Delaware Bay, Delaware, United States - CS-6 worm burrow | ecosystem: Environmental > Aquatic > Marine > Coastal > Sediment | place: USA... | reverse complement strand
TGCGCAATCCGGGAGGCTGCGGCGAGTTCCTCCAGTTGCGCCAGCACCATGACCAGCAGCTGCAAAGCCACCAGCTGCGTGGTGAAAGCCTTGGTTGAAGCCACCCCGATTTCCGGCCCGGCCCGGGTCATCAGTACCAGGTCCGCCTCCCTGACAATCGAGCTCTCCGGAACGTTGCAGATGACCAGCGTTGCCAGGTATCCCCCGGCCTTTGCATGACGCAAGGCAGCCAGCGTGTCGGCCGTTTCCCCTGATTGCGAAATGGCGACAAACAGCGTGTTTTCCGGAATGACCGGGTGACGATAACGATATTCACTGGCCACCTCGACCATGCACGGAATACCCACAAGCTCCTCGAGCTGGTAGCGGGCAATCAGCCCGGCGTGGTAACTGGTTCCGCAGGCAACGATGTGAACCTGTTCTACCTGCTTCAAAACATCGTCCGCACCTGCGCCAAAAATATTGGACAGCACTTTATCCGGGCCGATTCGGCCTTTGAGAGTCTCAGCAACAGCGAGCGGCTGCTCGAAAATCTCTTTCTGCATGAAATGGCGAAACGCCCCGCGCTGAGTCGCGTCTGCTGTAACGTCCGCCTCCCTCACCGAGCGCACGGCTAGCCGGTCTTCCCGGTCGAAAATTTCGTAACCTTCAGTCTCCAGCCGCACAACGTCTCCCTCTTCCAGGTAGACAAAACGGTTGGTCACACCCAACAGGGGATAAACATCTGAAGCCAGGTAGTGTTCATTGAATCCGATTCCAAGAACCAGCGGACTGCCCCTCCGGGCTCCGACCACCACGCCCGGTTCCTCAGCACTGACGACAGCAATGGCAAATGCCCCGTGAAGCCGATGAACCGCTTTGCGCACCGCTTCGAACAGATCATTACCCTGATTCATCAGGTGGTGAATGAGGTGAACGACGACTTCTGTATCGGTCTCCGAACTAAATTCATAGCCGTCTGAGATCAACTCAGCTTTCAGCTCCTCGTGGTTTTCAATGATGCCGTTATGCACCAGTGCGACGGTCTCTCCGGATAGGTGCGGGTGCGCATTGATCGTATTGGGCCTGCCGTGAGTAGCCCAGCGGGTATGCGCGATGCCACAATTACCACTTATCGGGCTGGCCTCCAGCATGGCCTCTAAGTCCTTGACCTTACCTATGGTTTTTTTCTGAAGCAGGGCACCCTGATCCTGAATCACGATACCCGCGGAATCATACCCGCGGTACTCCAGTGCCCGAAGCCCCGCTACCAGGATCTCGCTGACATTGCGATGGGCAGATGCCGCTACGATGCCACACATGATTAACGGTCCTCGCTTTTACGCGGACGTTTCCAGTCCGCAATGGAAGTCTGCCTCGCGCGGCTGACGGTCAGCGCGTCCGACGGTGCATTTTTGGTCACGGTTGAACCGGCGCCAATGGTCGCGCCCTGTCCTACGGTCACTGGAGCCACCAGCTGCGTATCCGATCCGATGAACACATCGTCTTCGATTATGGTCTGATGTTTGTTTGCGCCGTCATAATTGCAGGTGATAGTGCCGGCTCCGATGTTGACACGGCGGCCGATAACGGAATCGCCCAGGTAGCTCAAATGGCTGGCTTTGCTGCCCTCTCCCAGGCGGGCATTCTTGGTTTCCACGAAGTTTCCAACGCGGCACCCCGCGGAGAGAACCGTGCCGGGACGCAGGCGGGCAAACGGGCCGATTTCACAGGGGCCAGTGGTCTTAACGCCTTCCAGAACACTGTGTGGATGCACGGTGCTGCCAGTGGCCAGATCACAGTCGGTCAGTACGGCCCCGGGTCCGATCCGAACATCGTCACCGAGACGGATTTCGCCGTCGAGAACCACGTTGATATCGATGCGCACATCCTTTCCGGCCACCACGGTTCCCCGAACGTCCACGCGGTCCGGATCGATCAGGTGAACGCCGCTATCCATCAGCTCCTCAGCCCGGCGCTGGCGATAGCGTTTTTCCAATACTGCCAGCTGGCGCCGGTCGTTGGCTCCCTGAAGGTCACGATCGTCCGGTGCGATCACGCCATGCACTTCCCCGTTTTCGGCACGGGCCATTGCGAAAATATCGGGCAGATAGTATTCCTGCTTGGCGTTGTCGCATTCAAGGCGATCCAGCCAGCCCCGCAGTTTTGCGGCATCGGCCATGATAATCCCGGTATTGACCTCCCGTATCTTGTGCTGTTCCGGTCCGGCGTCATGATGCTCGACGACACCGATGATGTTGCCGCCGGGATCGCGCAAAATTCGCCCATAGCCATGAGGGTCATTCAGCAACATGGTCAACAGAACCAAGGGGCGGTCCCTCTCCTGCATCATTTCCGCCAGCAGCGCAGACGGGATCAACGGGTGGTCGCCCAGCAAGACGAGCACAGCCGCCCCATCGGGAATATCCGGCATCGCCTGCATCACGGCATGGCCGGTACCCAGGCGCTCGGCCTGGTGTACCCAGTTGACCGGATAGCCGCTGCAGGCGTGCCTGACCTGCTCCGCGCCGCTGCCCACCACCACGTGCACCTGTTCCGGCGCTAAAGCGGTTGCGGTATCCAGCAGATGCGCCAGCATGGCCTTACCGCCGACCGGCTGCAGCATTTTGGGCAGGCTAGATTTCATGCGTGTGCCTTCGCCAGCGGCGAGGATGATGATGTGCAGGGGCTTGTCCATGGAAACCGCCGTTTCGTTCAATGGTTTAGCAGCACAGTATAGCCCGATCAACCTGAACGCTCTATTTATGAATCCCGGTGGGATAGACTATAGTTGCGTTTTCTGAAGTCCGAAATCCTTGGTTAATTTGAAAGCAATCATATTCAGCCTGATTTTCCTCCCCTTGTCGGCTGTCTGCGGCGAGGTAGTTAAACGGACGGTTAATAACGGGCAGCTCATCCTGCAGGACGTGCCGGAAATTCCGTACGCACTGGTCAACCGGCTGAGCCAGTATCAAAATGTCCGCTTCGCCAATTTTCTCGACTGGACCCAGGACGGCAAGCACATCTATGTCCGAACCCGTTTTGACGATATCAGCCAGATTCACAAGGTGCATGCCGCCGGCGGCGCCCGGCTGCAGCTGACCTGGTTTCGAGAGCCCATAGGACAGGTATCGAGGCGGTCAAAGGGCCGCGAACTGGCGATCACCATGGACGAGGGGGGCGGAGAACTCGACCAGATTTTCCTGTTTGACCCAAAAACGGCCACCCGAAAACGCATCACGGATGGAAAATCACGCAACCGCCTGGCGCGATGGAGTGACGATGGCACAAAATTGGCCTTTCAATCTACCCGGCGAAACGGGCGCAATAATGACCTTTGGATCATGGATCCCGACCGGCCCGGTAGCGAACAACTGCTGCTGGAGGCGCCCGACGGCACGTGGTTCAGCGCGGCGGACTTTAGCCGCAACGGCAAATTCCTGCTCGTCCAGCAATTTCTGCACGTCAATGATTCACGCATTTATGTGCTGAACCTCAGAGACGGCAGCCTCGAGTTGCTGGCCGGAAGCCCCGAATTCCCGTCGGCCAACCGGGCTGTCGCATTCGATCGGGCCGGCAAAGGTTTCTACTTCATCACCAATGCTCGCAACCGGGCGGCGGAACTCGCCTGGCAGTCGCTGGACCCGGCAGTAGCGCCAACCTTCATCACCACCCGCATCAACTGGGACGTCACGGCTTTCGCCCTTAGCGACGACGGCAGGCGCGGCGCCTTCGTGACCAACGAGAGCGGTGCAAGCCGCCTTTACCTGCTGAACACCCGCAACGGGCGCTACACACTGGTTGAGAAGGTGCCGATCGGTATCATTTCAAACCTGAACTTCAGCCCGGACAACCGCCACCTGGCGATGAACCTGAGCACGGCGCAAACGCCGAATGACGTTTACATCATGAGACTCGGCAGCAAACCGGAGCGCGCCAGGTCAATGACCCGCTGGACGTTCAGCGAGGTTGGCGGACTGGAGACCCGGTCTTTCGTGGAGCCGAGGCTGTTCCATTACCCCACTTTTGATTTTGCGGATGAGGAGCCGCGAAAAGTGCCCGCATTCATCTACCTCCCGGAATCAGGCAAGCCCCATCCGGTCATTATTTACGTGCACGGCGGTCCTGAAAGCCAGTACCGGCCCTCATTTAGCAGCAAATTCCAGATGTGGGTCGCTGAGCTGGGCGCTGCCGTAATCGCACCGAATATCCGTGGCTCCAGCGGATACGATAACGAATACCTGACGCTGGACGACGGCATCCGGCGCGAGGATGCTGTAAAGGACATCGGCGCCCTGCTGGACTGGATCGCAACGCAGCCTGACCTGGATGCCGACCGCGTTGCGATTTACGGCGCCAGCTATGGCGGCTATGTCGTGCTCGCCTCCGCAGTTCACTACAGCGACCGCCTCAGGGCCGGCATCGACGTCGTGGGCATCAGCAATTTCGTGACTTTCCTCGAAAACACAGAGGATTACCGCCGCAACCTGAGACGGCACGAATACGGTGACGAACGCGAGCCCGAAATACGCCGCTTCCTCGAACAGATCAGCCCGATCAATAACGTGGACCGGATCGACATTCCTCTGCTGGTAGTGCAAGGACGCAACGATCCGCGCGTTCCCGCCAATCAATCACTGCAGATCGTTCGCGCCATGCGCACCCGCGGGCAGCCGGTCTGGTACATCGAGGCGCTGAACGAAGGACACGGTTATGAGAGAAAAGAGAACATCGACGTGTACGAGCAAGCGGCCACTCTCTTTCTGCAGAAATACCTGGCCAGGTAACCAGCGGCATTCTTTAATGATCAGAACGCTCCGGATCCGGCTTGGACGGCAGGTGAATATCTCGTTGCGGAAACGGTATAGTGATGTCGTGCTCGCGGAAACGCCGCTCGATTTCGATCAGCAGTTCATGTTTTGCCAAGCCCCTCTGTTCCGGGTACCTGATCCAGCCAAGCAGCTCAAAATCCAGCGAACTTTCACCAAAGGCCCGCATGCGGACCCGGGGCACGGGATCGTCGAGAACCAGCTCGCTGTCCTTCGCGACCTTTTCAACGATGTCCACTACTGACTCCGGCAAAGTGCCGTAAGCGACGCCAAAAGGAATCCGAATGCGATGCTCAATCGCGGGTCCTCCGCTCTCGTTGGTAATCTTCGCATTACCCATCACGGCATTGGGAATCGAAATCTCGACGTCATCGCGCGTCAGCAGACGGGTGGAACGCATTCCGAGCTCGGTAACGACACCGCGCTCGCCGGTATCCAGCACGATATAGTCGCCCAGCTTGTATGGCGCATCCGCAATGATTGACACGCCTGAAATCAGGTTGGCCAACGTGTCCTTGGCAGCGAAGCCCACTGCGATACCGATGACTCCGGCCGATGCCAGCCAGGCCGTGCCGTCGATATTCCACAACGTCATGAAAATCCAGATGAGCAGACCCAGCAGGAGCATCTTGATCCCCATCTCAAACAGCGGGCGGGTCCGTGGCTGGAAAATGATGAAACGTTCCGTGTCGCGCGACATTACGGCGATTGCCAGCGCCGTCGCCTTGAACCATGCCCGGCCCCACAGAAACAGCAGCACCGTGAAAAGCAGCCTGACAAGCACCCAAATGACGGTCTCTCCCAGGTCGAAAACGTTGACCGTTGCAACCAGCGCCAGGATGACCGCCGTCTGCACCACCGGGGCAGTCAGGTACTTGACCAAGCGGTCATCCAGATTCGTTCGCGTACGCTTGGCGGCCTGCAGCAAAACGGTGTCTAGCGCCCATTGAATCGCCTTGCCCACGACATAACCCAGCGCAACCATCAGCAACACCAGCACGAAGGGATAGTCTTTCAGGAACTCCCAGACGGGGAGCATCTGTTCCGGCAGGAAGGGCTCGATCTCGATATTCAGGTCCAGCATGTCGCCCTTCGGGGTCGCGCCTTCAGGGTTCTCTGCGGGTTTTGGTTGCTGTGGGACAGGTATTTGCATGGGTTTCCCGTGTTCAGAAAATTATGTCAAGGTTACGGCTGGCAACGACCACTCCGTTACGGTCCGCATAAAGGTAGCCGGCCGGCCGGATCGTGGCCCCGGCAAAGGTGACGTTTACGTCAAGCTGGCCCTCACCCCGCTTCACCGTTTTCACCGGGTGGCTGTTCAGCGCCTTGACTCCCAGGTCGATGGTCTCCAGGATTTCCACGTCCCGGACACAACCGTTGATCAACAGCCCCTGCCAACCGTTCTCGGCCGCGGCGGCAGCAAGCAAATCTCCGAGTAATGCATGGCGTAACGAGCCGCCCCCGTCGACCACCAGCACCTTGTCATGCCCGGGAGATTTAACCGCATCGCGCACCAGCGAATTATCCTCAAAGCACTTGATCGTGACGATCTCACCGCAGAATTTGCTCTTCCCCCCGAAATCGGTGAACAGGGGCTCGAGTACGGAGATTTCATCGATGAATTGGTCGCAGATATCGGGAACGGAAACGGTCATTGGCCTGCCTTTCATACGTGGATCGACGTTGTAAACATGCATTATAAAGGAGTCTCGCTTGCGTGCTCCCGGACGTCGTATTCTGATCAATGTAATATGAACGCATCGTAACGAATTAAAGGAGACTCGCCATGTTCGCTAACCAGGTGGTGTGGATCACCGGAGCTTCTTCGGGTATCGGGGAGGCTCTTGCGCTTGAATTCGCTTCCGCGGGTGCCAGGCTCGTACTCTCGGCCAGAAGAGAAGAAGAACTCAACCGTGTCAAAGAGCGCTGTGCCGCGCTGGGCACGGAAACCGGACATATTCTCGTGCTGCCTCTCGATGTCACCGACTATGATGCGATGCCGGCCGCCGTGCAGACGGTCATCGATACATTCGGCCGTACAGACATGCTGATAAACAATGCCGGGATTTCACAGCGTTCGCTCTGTGTGGATACCGACATGGCCGTCTATCGGCAGCTTTTTGAAGTGGATGTTCTTGGACAGATCGCGCTGACAAAAGCCGTGCTGCCCGGCATGCTGGCCCAGGGAAGCGGCCACATCGTCATCACGTCCTCGGTCGCTGGCAAGATCGGTGTTCCAAAGCGAACCGGGTACTGCGCCGCCAAGCATGCTGTCATGGGTTTTTACGACGCTCTTCGCGCTGAAACGGCACCACACGGCATCCAGGTTACAACGATCACACCCGGGTTCATCAGGACCAATATTTCCGTCAATGCTTTGCGCGGGGACGGCACCGAGTTCGGCGAAGTAGACGGCGATATCGCCGGCGGCATGGACGTGACCCGCTGTGCCCGTGTCATCATGGAGGGTTTCCGCAAAGGCACCCCGGAAATTGCGGTAGGTGAAGGCATGGAAATGAAAGCACTTTGGTTGAAGCGTTTCTTTCCCGGGGCGGTTTTCAAGAAAGTCGAGAAAATGGCCTGAGCCGCCTACTGCTTTTGCGCCAGGATCCACTTGCGCAGGCGGTTCGAGTCGCCGAAAGGCGTCAGCTTGCCGAAAGAATTCAGCAGCACGATAGAGACCGGCTCGCCTTCGATGGTCGCTCTCATTACCAGGCAGCGCCCGGCCTCGTTGATGTAGCCGGTCTTACTCAGTTCGATATCCCAGCTCTTGTTTTTCAGCAGCCGATTGGTGTTCCCATAAACCAGCGGCCCACGTCTCGGGTAAGGACGAACTTCGAGCCGCTGCGTCGTGCTGGCGCGACGAATCAACGAATAATCGTCCGCAGCCGCAATCATTTTGGCCAGATCGCTGGCGGTTGACTGATTTTCCACTTTCAGGCCAGCCGGATCGGCAAACCGGCTGTTCTGCATCCCAAGGCTGGAAGCCTTTTCGTTCATTTGCGCCACGAATTGCCGGGCACCGCCCGGGTGAGTCCTGCCAAGCGCGGTCGCAGCGCGGTTTTCGGAAGACATGATGGCCAGAAGGATCATTTCCCGCCGGGTCAGAGTGGCGCCGTATTCGAGACGGGAACCGGTGAGCTGAACCAGGTCGCGGTCTTCCCGGGTAACGGTGATTTTTTCGTCCAGGTCGATTCCGGAGTCCAGGATGACCATGGCCGTCATCAGCTTGGTGATAGAGGCAATGGGGCGGACGGTTTCGGTATCTTTGCCGTAAATGATTTTTCCCCGGCTGTCCACGACCAGCGCGGAGGCCGATCGCACCTTGGGATCGGCGGCGCTGGAGGCCAAAGCCGCAACGGGCCATGAGAAGGCCAGGGCTACACAGAGCAAAACTGAATAAATCAAGGGTCGGTGCAAGGGCTTCGATCCTCTAACGGCGTACAACAGATTGATCAGCCATCATCGTCAAAAATGATTTTTTCATAACGGCCTCCAGCAGATTCGATATCTTCGCCAAACAATTCAATGTAATCAACATCGACGAAGAAGCCTTTGCGCTGAGACTTGATGAAAACCCGATCGAGATAGGCTTGGAAACCGTCGATGACGACCCTGGCGCGAAACCTTTCGCCATCGCGAACGATGGAAATCAGGCGGTCAATGCCGGCATTCATTTCCAGACCAACGATGCCGTTTTCGGGTGTGAACTTAGTGTCAAAACCAAATGCAAACAGCCATTGCATCCAGCTCAGTTCTTTTTCCTGTCCCTGTTCCGCCAGCCGAATCCAGTATGCAACGACCGGTTCGTCGCGGACCAGGCGGCCGCTTGAGTCAACCTGGGCATCGTATTGAACGATATTGGCATTCTTGCTGCGTTCGATAAAGAAAAGGGATTGGCGAGTCGGCGCCGAGGCCTGAGCTATCCCGACTGCACACACGAGCAATATCACCAGCAGGGCAATCAGCCGAAGTTTCAATGGCAGATTTACGCCCATCTCCGTTTAAAACATCGATGAGCCGTCAATGTCTTCCTCACTGGTATCGAGCCGGCTGGGTATGAAATCGCCGGTAATCATCTGATCGTAGGACAGACCGGGACCCACCATCGGATACACGCAGGCTTCCGGGTCGATGACCACTTCGAGAAACGCCGGACCGGGAAACTCCAGCCACTCGCGAACCGTGCGCTCGATTTCTTTGTTGTCTTCCAGCCTCACGGCGTACTGGAATCCGTCTGCCTCGGCCGTCCGGACGAAATCTTTGCTGCGCAGGGACTTGTCACTGGCCGACAAACGCCCCTCGTAAAAGAGTTTCTGCCATTGCCTGACCATGCCGTCGCCAAAGTTGTTCAGGACCAGGACCTTCACCGGAAGACCATAGGTCGTCGCGGTCTCCAGTTCGCCCAGGTTCATACGGATACTGGCATCCCCATCCACGTCAATCACGAGGTGATCGCGGGCCGCGAATTGGGCGCCGATGGCGGCCGGCAGGCCAAAACCCATGGTGCCCATGCTGCCAGAAGTCAGCCACAGCCGGGCGTGTTTATAGTCGAAGTACTGGGCCGCCCACATCTGGTGTTGACCGACGCCCGTGCTGATGATGGCGTCCCCGCCGGTAATCTCATTGATGGCCTCGATCACCGCGTAAGGCTGGATCAATTCGCTGTCGCGGTCGTAATTGAGCGCATACTTTTTCTTCAGTTTCCTGATTTCGTCGTGCCACAGGCTGAAGGAGGGCTTCACCCGGTGGCGTACACCATACTCGTAAATGGCCTGCAGATCGGTCTTGAGAACCCCAACGTGCGACCAGTCAACTGCTTTGACCTTGCCGATTTCGGATGGGTCGATGTCGAACTGTGCGATATGCCTGGCATTGGGAGCGAACTTATCGGGTACCCCCGCCACCCGGTCGTCAAATCGCGCGCCTACGGCTATCAGGAAGTCACAATCCTCGACGGCGTAGTTGGCGCTCGCCAGTCCGTGCATACCCAGCATGTGGAGCGATAGCGGGCGGGTCGTATCGACGGCGCCGATCCCCATCAGGGTGGTCGTTACCGGAATACCGAAGTGATCGGCCAACTGCCGCAATTCTTCCGTCGCGTTACCGTTGATGACTCCGCCGCCGGCATAAATAAGAGGGCGTTCGGAAGCCTCCAGCATGCCGAAAAAAGCGGCGCATTTCTTGTCATCCAGGTGGTTGTCACGTGCCGCATGCAACCGTTTGCGATAACCGGGCACCGGCAGCAGCCCCTTGCCAAGAAACGTTCCAGACCAGTTCTGCACATCCTTGGGCAGATCAATGACGACGGGGCCCGGCCGGCCCGTGCGCGCGATTTCAAAAGCCGTCCGAACCGTGGACTCGAGTTTCTCGGGATCGGTCACCAGGAACGTGTGTTTTGCCACCGGACCGAGACAGCTGCTGACAGGTGCCTCCTGGAACGCATCGGTCCCGATCGCATAGGTAGGAACCTGCCCGCAAATCACGATGATCGGCGTGGAATCCGCCATGCAGTCCCTCACCGGGGTAACCGTGTTGGTGGCCCCCGGGCCGGAGGTCACCATGACGACTCCAACCTGACCGCTGGCCCGGGCATAGCCGGCCGCCATGAACCCCGCGCCCTGCTCGTTTGCGGGAACGATCAGGGGCATCGGTTCTTCGCCGTCAGCGTCGCTGTGCTCGGCGTTGTAGCGGAATACGGCGTCGTACGTAGGAAGAATGGCTCCGCCGCTGTAGCCAAAAATCACGCTGACCCCCTGGTCCGCCAGGATCTGGACGATCATTTCGGCGCCGGTCATCACCTCGCCGGCTCGCGGGTGCGTTATTTCTGTCAATTTTTTGGCTGTTTGGCTCATGATAGGACGAAGTGTCTGACAACTGACCATGCATTGCAATAGCTGGCGTTCTGAGCCAACATTGCAGTCAATATGCGTCACATCATATCCATCCTGCTGCAAAACGAGGCCGGTGCCCTGACCCGGGTAACCGCGCTTTTTTCGACCCGCGGCTACAACATCGAATCCCTGAACGTAGCGGCGACCGAGGATCCCGAGATTTCCAGGCTGACGCTGGTGACCAAGGGCTCCGACGAGGTGATCAACCAGATCAACCAGCAACTGCTGAAACTGGTCGATGTGGTAAAGATCGCCGACATGACGCTCGACGACCACATCGAAGCCGAACTGCTGCTGATCAAGGTCGTGGCTCCGGTGAATACTGAATGTAATTTGCCCGAGTTGATAGAGTCCGCCGGAGCCCGTGTGCTGGATGACAGCCCGGAAACCTTCACGCTTGAACTGACGGCATCCAGCCAGGACCTGGACGCTTTCATAGAAGCGGTCGGCGAATGTTCCGAGGTCCTCTCGGTGGTTCGTAGCGGAGCCATGGCGATCGCCCGGGGCCATAATGTTCTCGGAGTGGACTCCTGAAGAATACCTCCGTAAACACATTGCCTTTGTGGCTCGCCCTTCTTCCGCTGTTTTTCCTGATGCTTATGCTGGCCGGCTCGGTCAGCCTGTTCCATGACAACTCGTCGTACGGACCCAACCAGATCGCTCTATTGCTTGCAGCCGGCCTTGCTGCCCTGATCGGCCTATATCTCGGCGAGAGCTGGGAAGACATGGAGCGGGCGATGGTTGATGGTATCTCACTGGCCTTGAAAGCCTGTCTGATTCTGCTCGCAGTAGGTTCCCTGATTGGGAGCTGGATGCTGGCCGGCACGGCCCCAACGATCATCTATTTTGGGTTGGGCATCCTGGATCCTGCCTGGTTCTACCCGGCAGCGCTGATCATCTGTGCCCTGGTGGCCGTCTCTATCGGCAGTTCCTGGACGACCGCCGGGACCATTGGCCTGGCCCTGATGGGGATCGCCCAAATCATGGGTCTGTCTGCCCCGATAACGGCCGGAGCGGTTATCTCGGGCGCATACTTCGGCGATAAAATGTCGCCGCTTTCAGATACGACCAACCTGGCGCCAGCCATGGTGGGCGTCGATCTTTTTGTTCATATCAGGCACATGGCATGGACTACCGTACCGTCGTTCGTGATTTCGCTGATCCTTTTTTCGCTGATCGGCTGGAACAGCGACGCCGTGCAGGCCCCGGCGGAAAGTATCGATGCCGCGCGCAACATTCTCCAGGCCAACTACACCATCGGCTGGCCGACCGTTCTGCCTCTGGTGCTCTTGCTGGGCCTGGCCATGCGCAAAGTCTCCGCCTTGCCGACCATTGCCGCAGGTGCGCTGGCCGGTTGCGTCGTCGCACTGATCTGGCAGCCGGCTGTGGTGCAGGCATTCGGCAGTCCCGATGGCGAACTGTCAGGCTTCGCGGCCAGTGTCAAGGCGCTGTTCACGGCCCTGGCCGACGGTTTTCAGATCGATACGGGAAACGAATCGCTTGACGCGCTGCTGTCGCGCGGCGGCATGTCAAGCATGCTCAACACGATCTGGCTGATCATGTCGGCCATGTGTTTCGGCGGTGTCATGGAGCACACAGGCCTGCTGCAACGCATTGTCGATGCCCTGTTGAAGGGCGTCCGGGGCACCGGCTCGCTGGTCACGACGACGGTTCTGACCGCCATTGGTATGAATATCATCGCCGCTGACCAGTACATTGCCATTGTTTTGCCGGGCAGGATGTATCGTCTCGAATTCGCCCGGCGCGGGCTGGCGCCGCAAAATCTGTCCCGAACCCTGGAGGACGCCGGCACCATGACCTCGGCGCTGGTGCCATGGAATACCTGCGGCGCGTTCATGGCCGCCACGCTTGGGGTACCAACGCTGGCCTATGCCCCCTTCGCTTTCCTCAACCTGATGAACCCTCTCATCGCCATCTTTTACGGCATCACGAATATCACGATCGTTCCGCTGGACCCGGAACCGGAGACTCGCCAGGCCGCGGCCTGAATAACTGCGATCTTACAGTTGGGCGTCCGCTTTGCCTTCAAGATTCCGGCGCAGCCAGGCTCGGGCGCGACCACCCGGTGCGGTACCGGTCAGTTTCTGCGCAAGTTCAGCGGCCTGCATCAGGCGGCCCAGTTCGACACCGGTGTCAAAACCCATCTGCTCGACCATCATGACCACGTCTTCTGTAGCCACGTTGCCTGATGCTCCGGGCGCGAACGGGCAACCGCCAAGGCCGGCAATCGATGCGTCGAACTTCCGGATGCCGGACTCCAGCGCAGCAAACACGTTGGCCAGGCCCATGGCCCGCGTATCGTGAAAATGGCAGCTCAGTTGCCCCGGGCCGTGCGCTTCGACCAGCTTCCTGGTCAGCGAACGCACCTGCATCGGGTTAGCGGCACCGATCGTATCTGCGACGCACAGCTCGTCGGCACCGAGCTCAAGGAAGCGGTTTGCCATATCGCATATCCGCGACGGATTTACTGGACCATCGAAGGGGCACTCGAAAGCGACCGCGATGGTCGCGGTTACGCGCACACCATCATTGCGGGCCTGCTGCAGAATCTCTGTCGCCACTGCTTCGGTCTCCTCGCAATCCATACGAACGTTGGCCCGGGCCATGGCGTCGCTTCCATACAACACCATGCAGACACTCGAGGCCCCGGCCGACCTGGCAAGTTCGTATCCCCTGAGGTTCGGAACAAGGACTGAAAATACGGCATCACGGTCTGTGGCCAGGCCCGACAGCACCTGTTCAGTTCCCGCCATCGCAGGAACCGCGCGCGGCGATACGAAAGCCCCGACTTCAACATACCGCAAACCGGCAAAGACAAGCGCTTCAACCAACTCGAGGCGTTCAGCCGGGGATAGTATTCTGGACTGGCTTTGCAGGCCATCGCGCGGGCCCACGTCATTTACGGTCACGCAATTTGCGGACATAAGCTTAAGCCTGCGTTTTGCACCGGTGAAAGTCTAACGCATCCCTGGCGTCCAGGCGGACGATCCTTACTGCAAAACGTGAATATTCCGGTCCGCGCAGATATTCATCAACTCTTTCGGCCAGATCGTGACGCCCACTTCTCCCAGGTGCGCCTTACGCAGCAACAGCATGTAAACCCTGGACTGCCCGATACCTCCACCAATACTCAGGGGAATGCGGTCATTCAGAATGGCCTGGTGATAGGGCTGGTCAACGAGATCCATCTGGTCGCTCATTTCAAGCTGCTGCAACAGGGTCTCTTTCGTGACCCGGACACCCATCGAAGTGAGCTCGTGCCGGCGTCCGGTGACGTGGTTGTAGACCAGAATATCACCGTTCAATCCGTGCATGGGACGACCATCCTTGGACTCTGTTTCAGTCACCCAGTCGTCGTAATCGGCCGCCCGCAGTTCATGCGGGTACCCGTCCGCCAGCGGCCAGCCGATTCCGTAGATGAACACCGCCGGACATTCCTTTATTAACCGGGTTTCCCGCTCTTTACGCGGCAGGTCCGGGTACATTTCCAGGATATCCTCGGCGTGGATGAACGTCAGTTCCTTGGGCAGGCTGGGATATCTGGGATCCTTCAACTGTGGAAACATCTCCTGGGCGAATTCTTCCGCCCCGGTGAGCACCTTCCAGATGCGTTTTACCGTATCGGTCAGATAATCCAGGTTGCGCTGGTCCGTGCTGATGACTTTTTCCCAGTCCCACTGGTCGACGTATGCGCTGTGATCGTGGTCCAGAAAATAGTCTTTCCTGATGGCTTTCATATCGGTGCAAAGGCCTTCGCCGGTATCGAGCCCAAAGGTCTTCAACGCCAGTCTTTTCCACTTGGTCGCCGCCTGGACAACTTGCGCATTCAGTCGTTTTTCAAGACCCAACCCACAGCGAAACTCCACCGGTGTTCGTGAACCGTCACGGTCCAGCATGTCGTTGACGCCGCTGTCGCGATCCACGATCAGGGGAACCTGGACCATCATCAGGTTGAGTTCCTTGCACAGGTTCTCCTCGATGTAGTGTTTTACGCCGAAAAGGGCCTGCATGGTTTCCCTGGGAGTCAGCAGGGAGTCGTAATTTCTTGGCAGAATTTTCGCCACTTCTTCATAGGTGCTGATACCGGGACCTGCGAGGTCCGATTGCTTGTTCATAGTTTGGTTCTCCGATTGAGCGGCTTACCGGAACATTCTGGCCGTTATCACGGCGGCTGCGCCATGACCATTGTCAATGCCGTGAATCTAATCGATTTCCTTTTCACGCCAGCGTGAGCGGATCATCGAAGAATCCAGCAGGTAGTCCCTCGTTTTTTCTTCATCCCCGGCGATGTCCTGGAGTTCCCGCCAGATCTTCGCGCGTTCTTCCGGGCGTTCCTCGATGTGCCAATGGTAATTGCGCTCCGACAGGCGGCGAATTTCCTCCAGCGCGATGGTCCGGCGGCGGCGTGAATACCGGTCCAGCAACTCATGGCCAGCACCCTGCAGAACGAAAAGCAGATGTTCGACCAGGCAATGGGCATCGTGCATACCTGCATTCATGCCCATGCCGCCGCTCGGACTCACCATGTGGGCGGCATCGCCGGCAAACAGAACGCACTCATTGCGAAAAGACTCGAGGCAGCGCTGCTGCAGTGTGTAATGATCGACTGCCCGCAGTTCGTAGGGCCGCAGGCTGGGAAACACGGACTGGACGTGGGCCTGCACGGCTTCCTTGGACAGGGCTTCGGACAGGGGTTGATCGGGATCCGGCGCGTATGAAAACCGCCACAGGTCCCGAACCTGCATCAGGCTGTAGAAACTTTTCTTTGTCCAGACGTAGTTGATGCCCAGCAATCCCGGAATTTCATCCTGGAACGGGTGATTCAACTCCACGGTGATAGCCGTACGCGGAAAAAAGCTGCCTTCGAAGTGCATGTCCAACAGTTGCCG
>Ga0316201_10001548_pt1 | contig 15618 bp, 13 predicted proteins | sample CS6wburrow_MG_FD_204516 | JGI IMG/M metagenome (GOLD analysis project Ga0316201, IMG submission 204516) | Coastal sediment microbial communities from Delaware Bay, Delaware, United States - CS-6 worm burrow | ecosystem: Environmental > Aquatic > Marine > Coastal > Sediment | place: USA... | reverse complement strand
TTCCGTCCTGCTTTACTGGATTACGTTCGCGACTACCCGTGAGCGCGTTCAGCCAAAGCCGCACACGTCCAGCGTGGCCGAAGACTTCTCTGCACTGCTGAAAAATATTTCCTGGATTGTTCTGGTCATAACCGGAATCCTCGTCGTCGTGGGATTGATAGCGCGCTTTGCGTCAATCGTCTTCTACCTCAAGTACTACGTTGTGGACGATGGTCTACCGGTGTTCCTGATTTTCGATCGCACTGCATTTCTTACCTCCTGCGGTTTGATCGGGCAGCTGATTGGTGCGCTGATGACGCCCATGCTTGCGAAGCGTTTTGAAAAACACCATCTCGTCTTGGGCATGAACCTCCTGCACGCAATATTATTGGCCGCCTGCTACGTTATACCGCCCGATCAATACGCACTGATCGTCGTTGTGCATAGCCTCGGTATCCTGACATTTGGTGTGATCATCACGCTGCTGTTTTCGATGTACACGGACTGCGCCGAATACGGCGAATGGAAAACCGGTAAGCACACGGCCGGGCTCATTGTGTCGGCATCGATGTTTTCGTTGAAGTTCGGCTCTGCGGTCGGCGGAGCGCTTCCAGGCTTTATGCTGGCGTGGTTTGGGTTCGTTGCCAACGAAATCCAGACCGACTCGGCGATTGCCGGAATTCGGCTGATGTTCAACGCATTGCCGGCGGTCTTTTTTCTGCTTGGCGGACTGATGATGTTCTTCTACCGAATCGATCGGGCGACCCTGACCCGCGTCGAGACCGAGCTGCATGAGCGTCGGGCGGCGCCGGGGGGTTAACGCATTGACGGTTGCAGTCCTCGGCGAAGCATTGATCGACTTTATTGTCGGTGACGATGGCGCGTACCGGCCGCATCTGGGAGGCTCGCCCTACAACGTCGCCATTGGCCTTGCCCGCCAGGGTGTGGCGGTAAGCTACTTGTCACCGTTCTCAGACGATACGTTTGGCGACCAGCTGCGAGACTCCTTGATTCGCGAGGGCGTCGAAGTGCCGCAGGCGCGACGCTCCCGATGGCCGACGTCGCTGGCGCTCGTGACGATTGATGAAGCCGGCCTGCCAACCTACCGGCTCTATCGTGAGGGTATTGCCGACAAGGACGCATCGTTTGACGAAATCGTGGCCAGTTTGCCGGCTGATCTACAGGTGTTTCACACGGGTTCGCTGGCAATCACGCCGAGCCAGCTGCCAAAAGTCCGCAAGCTCTTCGATCTGATGCAATCCCGTGGTGTCATCGTCAGCGTCGATATCAATATTCGCTTGCGGGCCAGCCTGAATACGAAGGCCTATCTGGACGGCGTACGGTCGCTCATGGAGCTCGCGGACATTGTCAAAGCCAGCGACGAGGATATTGAAGCGTTGCAGCTGGATCCGGATCCGCGCCGCAGCGCCGAGCTGGCATTCGGCGCGATGAAGTCTGGCATGCTGGTTTTTACCGAAGGACGTGGCGGCGCGGTGCTGATTAACGCCCATGGCAACATCGAGAAGAGCGCCTATCCGATCGCAAATATCGAAGACACGGTAGGGGCCGGAGATACGTTCCATTCAGCATTTCTGGCGGCGCTTCTGAGGACTGGCCAACTCAACAAGGCACTTAACGAGATCTCACAAGACTCGCTTGGAGATGCCGTGGACTTCGCCTGCGCCGCTGCTGCGATAAACGTGTCCCGAAAGGGCTGTTCTCCGCCAACCCAGAAAGAAGTCGAGGACTTCATCCGATCAACCCATCGACAAACGTAACCTCACCGTGAGTCGACCGATGCTCGTTTCGATGAAATACAGGAAAAGAAATGGCCCGAATTCCCTCCTTGTTTTGTGACCAGTTTCGACAGTGACCGACACAAGAGAGGTCGATCGGCGTCAATCGATCTACGAGCAAAAATCTTCTTATAGTTTATATATCAATAAGATACCGATTAGCGCCAATCGAGAACGTTTTACACATTAGACAGGTTTAGTTCTCCGAAGGCAGGGGTCACAGGTTCGATCCGAGCGCGACGAAGTCGCGCGACAGGCGGCGGAGCGTAGCGACGTCGAGGCGGCACCGCCGCCGTCCAATTCTGTCGGGCGCGCTATTAAATGAAAACGGGCCCTTTATGGGCCCGTTTTTTCTTGTGTGTTCTGCCCAAGGAGTCGTACGTGAACGCGGTAGGCGCCCCGAAGGGGTGAAGATCACCCTAAGTCGATCTGAATCAATCCTGTCAGACGCGAAGATGGAAACGATTTGTAACAAAAACCGTGATTTCGGAAATCACTCCGAAACACGTTAATTAGATACTCATGATCAAGGATCGACGATCTCAGTAAGGGTTTGGCACGAAAGTTAGTAGAGATTAGCGATCAGAGTTCCATTTGATATGAGGAGCAACAGCTAATGAACTTCAGAACGGCAATCAGCATTCTAGTGGCATTGATGCTCGCGCTAACGTCCGTTTCCAGTTTTGCCGGACAGGGCAAAGGTGGCGACGCAAGTGCGGACCGCGCCCAGCAGGTAGACCGCGACCGGACTTATGATCGGGATCGCATACAAGATCGCGATCGAATTGACGTTCCGGACCAGGATCGGGACCGCACTCGTGACCGCGACAAGATCCATGATCCGGATCAGGATCAGGTCCGGGACCGGGATCGCATTCATACGCAGGATCCGCTAAGCCTCGAAGACAAATATATTTACGGTAACGAACTTATGACGGAAGGCGAACTTAACCAGTATCGCAAGCAGCTCAAGAAGGCGAGTACGGTGCAGGCACGCGAGCAGTTTCAGGCTCAGCATGAGGAGAAAATGCAACAGCGCGCTATGCAGCAAGGTCAGGACCTCGTGCCTCCAGGTCAGGGGCCGATCTATGGCGGCAAGTTCATGAGCGTGCAAGAACGCAACCAGTACCGTGAGCAATTGCGTTTGCTCGATTCGGATGCGGAGCGCCAGCAGTTTCAGGCACAGCATCGTGAACAAATGAATACAAGAGCGCGCGAGCTAGATCTCGAAATTGAGGAGGCTGAGTAACCCCCCCTTTACCAGCGTTCTCTGAGTTGGGGCCGGATCAATTCCGGCCCCGTTTTTCTCGGAGCAGGACAGTACGATGAAAATAAAACTAGTTCAGACCATGGCGTTGCTCGGCTGCGTGACCATGCTGCAAGGTGTAACGGCGGCCCAGGAAAACGATCCAGAATTCACACTATCGACAGGCGTCGACTTTGCCAGTGGAACGTATGGCGGCGACGCGGACATCGAGGATATCTATGTTCCGCTGACCGCCACCGTTGACTACGGGCGTGTCGCGTTTCGTCTAACAGTGCCTTACCTTAGTGTAAAGGCACCTGAGGGAACGATTTTCGATCCGGGCGGTGAGCCCTTGCCTGGCTCCGGCGCACTAACAACTGAAAGTGGCCTCGGCGACATCATCGGCAGCGTCACAATTTATGATGTCCTCAGTAGTCAGCGACTGGGCCTTGCCATGGATCTGACGGGCAAAGTCAAATTCGGGACAGCGGACGAAGACAAGGGACTGGGTACCGGCGAAAGCGATTACTCGGTGCAGGCGGACCTCTACAAATTCATGGACGACTTCACGCTGCTGGGTTCGCTCGGGTACAAGTATCGCGGTGATCCGACCGGTATCGACCTGGACAATGTGTTGATGGCATCCGTTGGCGGTACGTACAGATTCTCGCCCGACGTAAAGGGCGGTCTGATTTTTGACTATCGCGAGTCGGCAATCAGCGGCAGCGATTCAGTTCAGGAGTTGACCGGATTCGTATCGCGTCGTATCTCTGAGGATTGGCGACTGCAGGTATTTGTCTTGACCGGGTTCACCGACAGCAGCCCGGACTGGGGTGGTGGCTTTCAGATAAAGAGGGTCATGTGAGACTCGACGCATGGGTGTTGTGAGTACAACGCCGTTGGGACGGTGGCAGGCCCAGCCTCGCCACCGTGCCGCCCCCGTTTCGCGGTAGCAAGTCGATCGTCCAGCGGTGTTTGATCGCGAGTTGGCGTGCAATGGCAAGTCCGAGACCGCTGCCGCCGGTACTGTTGCTGCGTGCTGTTTCCAGGCGGTTGAACGGCCTGAAAACCGCCTCAACCTGGTCGGCGGGAATGCCCGGGCCACGATCACAAATTTCGATCGCAACTTCCCTATCGGTACAATTCAAGTTTACGTCGATCGGTGCCCCGTCGCCATATTGCGCGGCGTTTCCCAATAAATTTGCCAACACACGCTCCAATGCGACGGGGTCGGCAAAGTACACGCATGGCGGATCGCGACGGTGCAGTCGCAACTCTACTCCTTGCCGCTCAATGTCGGCTGACTGACCCTCAATAATCTGCCACAGATCCAGATCTACCGGACGCTCATCTTCTATGCCTCGCGAAAACTGCAGGAACTGAGCGATCAGGCGATTCATTGCGGCCAGGTCGCGCCGAATTCCTGCTATCAGTGTGGGATCTGAGTCTTCGCTCAGCATCTCGACGGCAAGTTGCATGCGAGTCAACGGTGTCCGCAGGTCATGCGATATGCCCGCGACAATAACAGTACGATTCTCAGAAAGCTCTTGTATATCCGACGACATTCGATTGAACGCTCGCGCTAAAGTGGCAATCTCCTTCGGACCATCCTCAGAAAGCGGGGGAGGATTGTGCCCGCGACCAACCTCCCGTACCGTGGCAGACATATTGGCCAACGGCTCGGTGACTCTGCGTACTTCCAGAAAACTTACAAGCAAAGTCAGCAGAGCACCGCCACCGATGACCGCGAGCAGAACGATGGGAGGATTGGTCCCGAGTCGCTTCCTGTCAAAACCGATACGCACCGTCATTTCGTGGGCCGGGACATCGACCCATATGAGCGGGCCCTCGGTGGATTCAATTATTGACGGTTTCTGTCCTACGCGTCGGGCCAGTGAGTTCTGGAAGTATATGTAGTAGGGGACATCGAACGTCTTCTCAGGCAGGGAACGCGTTTGCGTCGTCACGATAAGGCCGTGATCCTGCAGCAATTGTCGTTGCAGCTCCGCATGCATTTCTTCGGGAAGGCTCTCAATGCTATGTGCCGCCGACACTATTATCGCCGCAAAATCGTCGGCCGATCGCTTTGCCATCGGTATCGCAATGAAATAGACGGCACTGCCCAGGGCTACGAGTACGAAAATCAACAGAGTCAACCCAATCGTGAACGCCGAACGACCGAGCAAGGATTGCGGCATCAGTTTCAAGCGCCGGATTCCTCAGGCGTAAACTGGTAACCGACTCCCCATACTGTGCGTATATATCGCGGTTGGGCCGGGTCGTCCTCTATCTTGTGTCTCAGTCGCGTTACCCGGACGTCGATACTGCGGTCGAAGGGATCTCGGTCATTGCCGCTCAGACATTCCATAATGAAATCCCGGCTTAGAACTCGAGTGGGGTGCTTGACGAGAACGTCGAGAAGGTCGAATTCGGCTCTCGACAAATCTATTTCGCTGTTATCCCGATAAAGGGCCCGGTTCTCGGGCTCGAAGCGAAAGGGTCCGAAATTGAACTTACTTTCGGCGTCTGATTCAGACTCAGCAGTCGGCCAATTGCGGCGCAGCACTGCACGGACCCGGGCCAAGAGTTCGCGCGGATTGAAGGGTTTCGCCAGGTAGTCGTCGGCCCCGACCTCTAAGCCCACTATACGATCTATTTCCTCACCGCGAGCCGAAATCATCACGATGGGCAATTTGTGGTCGCCGCGCAGGCGTCGTGCCAGGGAGAGCCCGTCTTCGCCGGGCAGCATCAGATCGAGAATTACCAGGTCCGTCGTATTCTCTGCCAGCCATGCATCCATGGCTTTGCCGTCTTCTACGGCAGAAACCTCGAATCCCTGATTGCCGAGATAAAGCGATAGGAGCTCACGAGTCTCTCGATCGTCATCCACGATCAGCAGATGCGATTGGCCAGCGTGCTTGCCGGATCCGTCAGGGGTCATAGGTAACAGTCTGTAACAAATTTATGCTTGCCGGAAATACGTAGGAAACACGACTGCGGCACCCTTGGCAGGCTGGGCGAGCTTATACGCCCAAGAAACCATCAAGTGATGCACTGCAAGGAGGTAGGAATCATGAAGAAGAAGTTGTTTATTGGACTACTGGGTGCGCTGCTGATAGGCACTGTCGGATTCGGTGGCGGTGCGATTGCGGCGCCGAAGCTTTGCGATGATGGGACGCGACCGCCTTGCGAGGGCGGGGGCGGAGGCGGCAACGAACCGCCGGATTTCGGGGACCTGATCATTCTCCATCGTGACGATTTCGGTGTGCCCATACTCGATGGTAGCCAGTGTCAGCAGCCCGTCGCTTTCCCGTCGGACTCGTGCCTCGTGGAATGCATCGAAGGCGAGCCGTGCCTGGTTCCTGTCGATCCACTGACCTGTGCAGTCGAGATAGGATATGCGACCTGCACGGAGGAGGTCGATTTCGGCCGTATTAACCTGGCGCGCGCAACGGATACGGTGCTTGCGTCCCAGTTGGAAGATGTTGTCGTCAACCTGGCTATTGCGGATTGCACCACGCTGGACCCTGCCGGACGCTTGGTTGCCAGCAGATACCTGGATGAGATGACGCTCCTGACGACCACAATCGATTCGCCGCTGCAGAACCTGGCGATCTATAGGCAGCTAATGTTGACGGGTGATCTCGGCGTTCCATTGCCGGACGGTGTTGATATGTTGGCGACCGCGGCAAGAGGTCTCGGCGTCGCGCTCGACAAGACCGGCACGGGCAACGTGGACCTGGTGGCCTACGTTAATCACATCATGGGCCTGAGTGACCCGGACTCGCAAACTGTTCTGGAGAAAACGTGCATCGATGTCAAGGAAGAGGTAATGGGGACCGTGCAGCTCGTGGAGAAATGTTTCCTGAAATACGATGTGTTTGGGTATGAGCGTGACGCGAACTTCGGGTCGCTACCGGCACCGGCCTACATCCCCGAGGGAACTCCAACAGACGGCTGGTTTGAATACCTCGCACCGGTGGGCAATGGTGGTCAAATCGATCCGACATTCGAGATCGCCGAAGGCCCCATCCTGAACGCCGTGTTCCCCGACGGTCTCGGTGGCTATGAACTCGGCTTTATGGGCGGCGACATCGGTGGCTTCGCACAGGCCGTCGACGATACGCGCGCTGTCATTCAGTTTATGCACAACTGGGCAGTGCCGGCCGAATACGAGACCGCTGTTCCTTGCGACGCTGCCCCGGGCCCGGGTAACTATGACCTTTCGATCAGTGAAGAGTCCGGCCTGCAGGTACCAGTGCAGATGGTGGCCAACACAGAGGGCAGAGAGTTCACCGTTAGCGTAGCCAACGCAGGTCCACAAGCTGCTTCCGGTTCGGTCGTTGTGACCGCCGTACCCGCAGCGGGTGGCCCCGTTCTGGTCGAAGAGGATGACGGTACATGGGTTGAAGGTCCGTTCGTATTCGAGTTTACCGATCTCGCTGCAGGCATGAGCTCATCGACGACGGAATTCTTCAGGATCGATGAGCCGTATCAAAGAACCACTATCACGTGGACGGCGACGGCTGAAGGCGAACACGACGTCAATCCAAGCAACAACACAGTCACTGCGACGACCAATGTCAGGGTAACCGGCGGCGGTGGTGGCGGTGGCGGTGGCGGCAAGGGAGGGTCGAACTAATCGCATCCACATAACCGGCGAAAGCCGGATCAATAACCCCGGGCCACACACGGCCCGGGGCATCAGGAGGACAGTAGTGAGACCTCGATACCTGCTATCTCTTTGTTCGCTGTTGGCGGTAACGCTAGGAGCAACCGCCGAGGCCGCGCCCAATGAAGGGAACGAGTTCGACTGGGCCACGGTAGTGAACAACAACGATCTGATGCCGCCGCTCGACATCAGAAACTTCAACAGCTACAACCAGCCGTCCGTCAACGTGGACGGGCTGGTCGTTATTCGTGCACGCAGCCGTGGCGGTCCGCCCCTGGGGCCACCGACGCACGGCATCTACGTTCGTGACATGTCCGTTGCGGACAGCAAGATTTATAGAATCCTCGACAAGACCACGCAGGTTCCGCAGCCGAACAACCTCGGCACGACGTTTGTCGAAACTCCGTCATTTCCGCGGATCGATATGCACTCAGATTCGATTGCCACGCGCGGTAATCATCAGCCGGTGCATCGCTATCATCTCGAAGACGGCAGCGAGACTCGCACTGGGACCACGGGCATCTACACCAACCCGTTCGGCGAATTGATCACCGGCGCCGCGAAGCTCGGCGATGCGCCGGGCTACGGCTTTTTCAGGGTGCCAGAATTCAGTGGCACTCGCTTTGAGGTATTTCCGGGCGCGCCGTCGGTAACCAATGGCAGCACGATCGTGTTTAAGGGGAACTACACCGCTGCAGGTCTCAGCAAGACCGGGGTCTATTACCGTGATCTGCGGCGCGGACCAGCTGGCGGTGACTCTCCTCCGGTGCTAATCGCAAACAACTCCGACACGTTGATCCCGGGCACCTTGACCGTATTTGGATCGACAGCCCCACCGAACGCCGCAGGTGACAAAGTTGTGTTCGCGGGTTTCGATAATGAGGACGCGCCAACGCTTGGCGGCATCTACATGGCGCCGCTGCAATTCCAGCCGCCGCTCACGACGCTGGTCAGCATTGGCGGTCGGGTTCCGGACGAGTCCGTCACAGAGACGTTCAACAATCTCGGCGAGGGTGGTGCATTTGACGGTCGACACGTCGGTTTCTGGGGTGCCTGGGGTGGGGAGACCCGAACAGTGCGCCTCTACTGCGCAGAGGAGGGTAATCGGGACGTCATCGACTACTGTAACCAGCAGTTGGTCTGCAGCGATACCGGGGAGACCCTAGGAGATCGGAACAGCGTTTGCGACGATGAAAGTGACCCGCACTATGGAACTCGCTGTTACGTGGAAAGAGAGATTCCCGTCAACCAAGGCATTTTCGTTCACGACATCAAAACCCACAAAACACATGTGGTTGCGAAAACCGGTGACGACTTCGACGAATTCCTGTTCTGGAATTATTCCGGCAAGGCTCCATGTTCCGGCAAAGGCCATTCAGAAGAGGGTGGCGAAGAAGATGGCGAGTCGGTGCGCTGGCGCTCATCCGCATTCGTTGCTGTTGGTGGTAAAAGGGGCGCAGCATTCAAGGCCGTTTTCAAAGCAAGGACACCCGATCTGGTACGGGGAATCTACCTGAGGAAAGGCCCCGGACGGCGGCCGATAATCTCCGTTCTCGACACCACAATGGACGGCCAGACACTGGATCCTGAAGCGCCGGCAGACTCCACAATAATCGAGCTCGGACTGGAGCGTGAGGGGCTTCGCGGCGACTGGCTGGCAATCAACGCGAGTATGGGCATCGAGGGGGGTGAGGAGGAAGACGGCCTGGCCGGAATTTACATCACCAGGGCACCGTAACCGTAGCATCACCAGAGTGGGGCTCGGTGAGCCCCCCGCTTTGCAGTTGTTCTCATTGGAAGCACCTTGTAACACACTCATTGGTTCCAGAAATTAGCCGGAAACATTGATATCGGATCATTTCCGTAGTTGCTGGATTGTACCTGCACCAATGAATACAAGATTAGGAGACACGAGATGAAATCAATAGCCAGACTTGTCGCAATCCCGTTTTTCGGGCTTTGTCTGATGGTTGGTAGCACGCTATACGCGCAGGACGCAGAAAAAGGTATGGGCATGAACATGCCAGCCTTCGCAGACTGCGACCTGAATGGAGACGGAAGCATCACAGAAGACGAATTCAACAAAGCTCGAAGTGAGCGCATCGCGAAGCGTGCGAAGGAAGGCCGCCAGTTGAAGAACCTGGCTAATGCGCCATCGTTCGACGATATCGATGTCGACGATAACGGTGGAATCGACCCTGACGAATTCGCCGCGCATCAGGTCGAGCACAGGAAGAAAAGGAGCTAGCACCAGGAAGGGTCAGCAACAAGCCGACCCAGGAGATAAACGAGATGACAACCAATCCGACGAACATTGAACAAACGATGACAATATCGCTTAAGCGCATGACGCTCGTATTCATGGTCTTGTCGATATTCGCTGTGTACGGATGCGAGACGACCACGCATGCACAAGAGGGGCAGGTCATCGGGGCAGTGATCGGCGGTGTTGTCGGCGCACAAATCGGTGACGGCGACGGGCGAACCGCGGCGATCATTCTTGGAACACTCGCGGGCAGCATGATCGGACAGCACATTGGTCAGAGCATGGACGATACGGATCGCCTGATGGCGGCTCAGACCCTGACTAGTAACCGTACGGGCGAGTCCAGAACCTGGGTCAATCCGGATACCGGTTACCGCTACACGTTTACCCCAACACGCACACATCAGCACGCAAGTGGGCCCTGCCGGGAGTTCAGACTGGACGCGGAGATCGGCAGCCGGTCGGACCAGGATGTTTATGGCACGGCTTGCTTGCAAGCCGACGGTAGCTGGTTAGTGCAATAGAAATAGTAAACGACCATTAAGAGAGAATCATGAAATCACTACCGCTAATTGTCGTTCTTTCGCTGTTCGCGACGCATGCGGCTGCGACGTGGGAAGCATTGCCCGACTCGGCGATTGCCGGAATTCGGCTGATGTTCAACGTGTTGCCGGCGGTCTTTTTCTTAGGCGGCGGACTGGTGATGTTTTTCTACTGAATCGATCGAGCGACGCTGACGCGCGTCGAGACCGAGCTGCATGATCGTCGCGCGGCGCCCGAGGTGTTAGCGCCTTGACGGTTGCAGTCCTCGGCGAAGCATTGATCGACTTTATCGTCGGTGACGACGGCGCGTATCGGCCGCATCTCGGTGGGTCGCCCTACAACGTCGCTATTGGTCTTGCCCGCCAGGGTGTAGCGGTAAGCTACTTGTCACCGTTCTCAGACGATACGTTTGGCGATCAGCTGCGAGACTCTTTGATTCGCGAGGGCGTCGAAGTGCCGCAGGCGCGACGCTCCCGATGGCCAACTCAACAAGTCGCTTAACGAGATCTCACAAGGCTCGCTTGGAGATGCCGTGGATTTCGCCTGTGCCGCGGCTGCGATAAACGTGTCTCGAAAGGGCTGTTCTCCGCCGACCCAGAAAGAAGTCGAGGACTTCATCGAATCAACCCATCGGCAAACGTAACCTCACCGTGAGTTGACCAATGCTCGTTTCGATGAAATACAGGAAAAGAAATGGCCCGAATTCGCTCCTTGTTTTGTGACCAGTTTCGACAGTGACCGACACAAGAGAGGTCGTTCGGCGTCAATCGACCTACGAGTAAGAATCTTCTTATAATATATATATCAATAAGATACCGATTGACTTCGACCGAAACCGCTTTACACATCAGACAGGTTTAGTTCTCCGAAGGCAGGGGTCGTCCCGATAAATGCGCCGTGCCAGTCGATTGTTTCGCGGCATTGAGAGTCCGGTTCGTACCGACGAGCGACAATCCGGCAAAGCCGGTTTGGACGCCGCAGGCGCCCCGAAGAAAGTGCCCTTGGGGTGCGGCCCCGCAGGGGTGACGAGCGAAGCGAGGAATCTACCGAGAACAGGCCGAAGGCCCATCCTGTCGGGGCCGCTCTCGCGCATACTGCACGTCACGCGCCAGTCTATTCAGGTCCGTTCCGGGCAGATGGGTTACGGGTGATTCCGATTGCATAGTTAACACTCTGTCCGGTTCGGACAATCGGGGTCGGCGGCACCAGATAGAATCGAGGGATCTAGGCGATAGTGCGGATGGCTGTTAGGCTGCGTCATTCATCAAGACAAATCAGCACAAGAGTGGAGATTGACTATGGTCAGAAAGATCAAAGTTGGGGACAAAGCATCGATTAGTCATGTCTTTACGGACCAGTCTGTCAGAGACTTCGCCACTATTTCGAAAGACGCAAACCCCATTCACTTGGATGATGCAGCTGCTGCCGCGTCTATATTTGGCAAGAGAGTGGTTCACGGTATGTTGGTAGCCAGCTTGTTTTCCGCCTTGTTGGGTGTCGAGTTGCCCGGCGAAGGAACGATTTACCTCGGGCAAACATTGAACTTCAAGGCGCCCGTGTTTCTCGGTGAAGAGGTTACCGCGTCCGTAGAAATCACAGAGATAAGAGAAGAGAAGTCAATCGCCAAGTTACGCACGTTGTGCGTTAATGACAAAGGCGTCACCGTCATAGAAGGTGAGGCTACAGTCAAGTTTGCATAAGCCAAAAATCGGGTAGTCACGACCATGAACGATACCGTCAAACAAGACAAAAAAGACTCTCTTAAGGAGTTGCTCGAAAGCCTGAGCAACGTTCCAGCCCTTAATCAGAGAAAGGTTGGCGATGCGCTTGCCGATCGAATCGACCAGGAGTTCAAGTCCCGGTTAGCGAAAGTTTGTATGGGAATGTCTCCCATCGAGATCTTAAGCGCTTACGTCGATTGGTTGAGTCACCTTGCGATATCTCCGGGCAAACAACTGAAATTGGTACAGAGTCTTGTCAAGAAGTCAGCCAGTCTGGGTCTCTATAGCATTCAGTCGTTACTGGATTCTTCAGCCGACGGGCCGGCGTCGAAACTGGAACGTCGGGTGAGCGGCCAGAACTGGCAGCGCTGGCCGTTCTGTGTATTTGCACAATTTCATCAAACGACCAAAGATTTCTGGAATGAGGCTACCCACGATGTGGCGGGCGTCAGTGCAAGCCATGAACAATTGGTCAGCTTCCTTTCAGGGCAGGTAATAGATGCTATTTCTCCGGCGAACTTTATTCCCACCAATCCGGAAATAATTTACACGACCTTCGAAGAAAAGGGCAAGAATCTGGGTCGCGGCCTGCGCAACTTCATTGCGGACAAAACAAAAATCTCGCTTGATGAGGGTAACGACGAAGAAGGCGTTTTCAAGGTTGGCGAAAATCTGGCCGTTACGGACGGCAAAGTTGTCTATCAAAATGGCTTGATAGAGCTGATTCAATACACGCCTGTCACCGAAGAGGTGGGCGCAGAACCCGTTCTGTTCTGCCCGGCCTGGATAATGAAGTATTACATCCTCGATCTGTCGCCCCACAAATCCATGGTCAAGTACCTGACCGAACAGGGCAAAACGGTATTTATGATCTCATGGAAGAATCCAGATGAAGAAGACAGGGATGTGGGCTACGAAGATTACCTGGAACTTGGGCTTATGGCGGCACTCGATGCAGTCAACGCAATTTGTCCACGGCAAAAAGTGAATGCTGTTGGCTACTGCATTGGCGGTACGCTGTTATGTAGCGGCGCCGCGGCGATGGCTCGTGACGGTGATGACCGCTTGCAGAGTGTTTCGATGTTCGCTGCCCAGGCGGACTTCTCCGAGGCCGGTGATATATCGTGTTTTATCAGTCCCAGCCAACTGGAGTTCATGGACAAACTCATGTGGGAGAAAGGTTATCTAAGCAGCGACAACATGGGCGGTGCATTCGGGTCTTTGCATGCCAGCGATCTGATTTATGGCGGCGCGGTCGACCGCTACCTGTTGGCTAAGACACAGAAGCCCATCGATCTGATGGCCTGGAATGCCGATGGAACTCGCATGCCATACCGCATGCACACAGAGTATCTCCATAAACTGTTTCTTCACAATGAACTCGCGCGCAACAAGTTTATAGTAGGTGGAAAACCTGTGTCCTTGTCAGATATTCGTGTACCCATGTTCGTGCTCGGAACCGAAACAGATCATGTTGCTCCCTGGAAATCAGCCTACAAATTACATGACCTGACCTGGACAGAGTTAACCTTCTTGCTGACCAGCGGCGGCCACAATGCCGGTGTAATCAGCGGCCCCTCTCATCCGCGTCGCAGATACCGTATGCACACGCGCAATCCGGGCGACCGGTATATGGATCCGGAATCGTGGATGAGCGCCAATGAGGTTCACGCCGGCTCGTGGTGGCCGGCATGGAATACCTGGTTAGACGAGCAGATGTCTAAATCCATCAAACCGCCTCGCACTGGTGCCGCTCGTAAAGGCTACAAAGTACTGCGCGACGCGCCTGGCGAATATGTCTTTGGGTAATCGAGGTGGCTACTGCGTACCCGGTTTTAAAAGGCGACAAATATCTCTGCCATAGAAATACCAATTCCGGAGAAAATACAGGATGAGGAATGGAGCAAAAGCGATCCTTGTTTTGTGACCAGTTTTGGCGCGCCCGACAGGATGGACCTTCCGTCGGGCGCGCCAAAGGCAATTTGCCAACCCTGAACTAAGCACGCAAACTCAAGAAACTCGCTGCGAAAAAAGACTGAAGGAATCCCTCATGTGTCGCTGGCTTGCCTACTCGGGCGCACCCATTTTCCTCGACGAAGTGCTATTCAAGACGGATCATTCCCTCATTGACCAGAGCCTGCGCGCCCTGGACAAGATCAACACAACGAACGGTGATGGCTTCGGCATTGGCTGGTATGGAACACGCAGTGTGCCAGGGGTCTACAAGGACATTCGGCCCGCATGGAACGACACGAACCTTCAAGCGCTGGCCGCTCAAATCGAGTCTCCCATGTTCCTGGCGCATGTCCGGACATCCACTGGTTCCCCGGTTCAAAGAACCAATTGCCATCCTTTCAGTTACCAGAAATGGTTGTTCGTCCACAACGGCCTGATTGGCGAGTACGAAAAACTGCACCGTGACCTCGCATTTGCGGTCTCGCCTGAACTATTCCCACTCATTGGCGGTACGACGGACTCGGAACTCATGTTCTTGCTGGCACTGAGCTTCGGTATGGAGGGCGACGTAAAGGCCGGCTTATCGCGAATGGCCGGTCTGGTTGAACATGTGGCAGAGCAGCATGGGGTAGAAAATGCGCTGCAAATGACCCTGGGCATCAGTGACGGCGAGTCGCTCTACGCGGTTCGCTATTCGACCGAAGGGAATTCGCGTTCTCTTTTCCACAGTGCAAGTCGTGATGCGACGGCAGAGATAGCGCCCGACGCTGGCCGATTTTCAAGAGGCGCACGTGCGATTGTCTCCGAGCCGCTGAGCAATCTTGAGATGGATTGGGTTCCTGTATCCGAATCGAGCTTCCTAAAAATTTCCGGGGGCGATATCTCCTGCGAGCCATTCGTCCCGATCCCACCTTAATATCGAGGTGGCGGAGGTCTTCCCGATTGACGCGCACTGCCAGCCGATTACTGCAGCGCACGGTGAGTACGGTTCGATCCGAGGCCGACCGACGCGAGGCCCATCCTGCGGGGGCCACCAAATGAAAAGGGGCCTGTCCCTGCCGTTTATTCGTCCGCGCTGATTCAATTGAAAGTTTCTCTCAACGCTCATATGCGGCTTAGGATGAATAAACGGGCGAGCAGTCTTCCAGAGCCGGGAGCAGTCCACTAATTATCAGTGTTCAACGTCTTGTCTCGGAAAACCCTATCTTGTGAGTCTCCAAACGCGCTGACAAAATGATCTGTTGTTTATTGCAATATAAAACCGTCAAAAAGCGGCTTAGCTCATCTATCCACTAAGTCTGACGCCGTGCGGACGTCCTTGCCGCGGGTATTTGTGTAGGGAACAAATATGAAATTTGAGAGCGTAAATGAAATAGAGCGAGCTACTCGCAAAGGCCGAACAGAGCTGTTCCGGCTGGGCACCGCACTGCCGTTTTTCA
>Ga0316201_10001547_pt1 | contig 15621 bp, 15 predicted proteins | sample CS6wburrow_MG_FD_204516 | JGI IMG/M metagenome (GOLD analysis project Ga0316201, IMG submission 204516) | Coastal sediment microbial communities from Delaware Bay, Delaware, United States - CS-6 worm burrow | ecosystem: Environmental > Aquatic > Marine > Coastal > Sediment | place: USA... | reverse complement strand
ACATTAATTACTAGTGGAGCAGCTGTTTCCATGTTTGGAACGCTGAGCAGCGAAATATTTGGAATGCCAAGAGTACTTTTTAGTGCCGCAAAGGATAAAATAATACCTATTGAAATACTATCTTCTGTACATAAAAAATATGTAACTCCATACATTGCCATTATAGTTTATTCTGCTTTAGGATTTTTATTTGCCTCATTTGGTGGTTTTAAGCAATTGGCAATTATGTCCAGTGCAGCCATATTAATTATTTATTTAGGTGTTGCACTTGCAGTTATAAGGCTAAGAAGAAATGACGGAATAGAATCTAAAACTTTTAGAATTCCTGGAGGTTATACTGTTCCAATACTATCAATTTTGATTATTCTCCTATTCCTTTCTAATTTATCTAAAAACGAGATGATTACTTCTGCCACTTTTATTGGAGTTTTGTCGGTTATTTATGTAATTATAAAAAAGCTTAAAAAATAGATTATGATTAAATTCTTCCGTCACATCCATTTTCGAAATAAAATTTTACGACGTAAAATCAAATGTCTAGTGGACATTTGATTGAGATAGCCGCTTGTGGGCCTACTATATAAAAAATAACAAAATATGATAAAATTATTTCAAAATATTAGAAAACAATTACTTAACGAAGGCAAAACAACCAAATATTTTAAATATGCTATTGGTGAGATAGTGCTCGTAGTTATTGGTATTTTGATTGCGCTTCAAATAAACAATTGGAATGAAAAGAAAAAAGAAGAGGAAAAAACAAAACTCCTAATAGAGCAGGTCTATAGCGCAATAAAAAGGGATAATGATAAACTTAACTCTAATATAATTTTTTATAATGATCAACTGAAAGATCATGATATCCTTTTTAAACGTTCAGACAGTTTATCAGATCATCAACTTTTAGAAATGCTTTTCTATGTAGAAACAACACCTATTTATAGTTTTGAAGCAGATACGTTTTCTAACGAATTGAACTTTGAAAGTGTTGCTAAAAACAACATCTATCTGGTGGCTCAAATTAAAAATTTCCTAAATGGAAATGAGTACAAAAAAATATTAGTTAGGGGAAAATTGAGAGAAGAAACTATACTTCCTGTATTATTGAAAAATGGTATTTCTGAGATTACATTAGCTTTTGGTTATGGTTCATTTTTTGAGTTTAATCAATTTAATGGTTGGTTTGATGAGCAGGAACTTAAAACTACTAGACAGCTTTTTAATTCTGGCATCCTTAAAAATCCAATTAAATCTTCCATGCAGAAGAAATTTGGTTATCTTAAAGTTTCAAAGAATATTATTGAAGATGGTAATTATCTGATGGCAGAAATTAAAAAAGAATTTCCCAGTATCCGTCTTATGTATGATAATGTTGGGATAATAGGTTCTTCCTTGCCTACCGGATACGATAAATCAGTACCTATGAAATTAATAGATGAGTATGAAAGTATTTGGGAAATCGATATTGAATTAAGCGAAGGAACCGTAAAATTTAGAACAAGAGATTCTTGGACTCAAGACTGGGGCGGAAAGTCATTTCCTAAAGGATATGCACAATCATTTGGACAAGACATTTATATATCCAGATCTGGACGATATCACGTTGAAATAAACCTTAACAAGAACTCCTATGAGTTTAAAAAATTAAATTAATGATAAAACGCTTTATAAATATTCATAAAAACCTTCATAGCTAAATAAAATCGGAATAAAGTTATTACTCCCTTACTTTCCCAGTAAACACATTCACTTTAGAATTAAATGGGTTTCCCGACGCTCGACGCAGCAAAACAACTTGCCCACAATGCCAAATTGCATCTGAAATGGGTCCGTTTATAATATTCCAAAAAGGGACTTCAGAATTTTCAAGTTGAAAAGATGCTTCTGTATTTCTTAAAACATCAGATACCACTTTAAAATTCAGTAAGGTTTGTTTGCGTTTTTCTTCAAAAGAGAGCTCTGACTTATTAGTATCTTTATTATCAGTTAAAGCACTATTTCGAATAAATTTTGATAACCCATAAATATGATCAATAGTTTCGGATGTTGCACGGCCAGTTTCACTTGGTCTATACGCTAAATCCTCATTCCGCAATCCTTCAGTAGCCCAATAATACCTAAAACCCAAGCCATCAACCATTCTAGCGACTACAGTATTTGCAGTATAGTTTTCTGGGTAATCTGGTATTTCAGAATATGGTATTATATCATCATTTTGAGCCATTATAAAAACTGAATTTAATAGAATCGAAATAAGAATTATATTTTTCATCTTCAATTATTTTACTCCGTATTTATCAATCAAATACACCAAAGCCGTCATAGTCGCAGCACCTAATTCTAATTCGCGCTTATTAATCGCATCAAAAGTATCGTTGCTTGCATGATGATAATCAAAATAGCGTTGGGAATCTGGCAGCAAACCAGCTAAAACATTCTTATTCGTTTTAAGCAGCTCTACATCTGCTCCACTTCCACCCTGCACAAAATAATGAATTAAATAAGGTTTAAAGAGTTCTTGCCAACTTAGTATTTGCTTAAAATTAACTTCATTACAATCTAAACTAAACCCTCTTGGTGTAAATCCTCCGGAATCACTTTCCAATGCAAATACATGATTTTCATTATTGCGTTTAACCTCGGCGGCATATTTAATAGCGCCTGTACCATTATATTCTTCATCCATGAATAAAACAACTCGAATACTTCGTTTCGGTTTAATACCTAACTCCTTTAGTAATCGTAATACATCCATAGACTGCACTACTCCTGCTCCATCATCGTGCGAACCATCACCTAAATCCCAGGAATCTAAATGACCTCCAACTACCATATACTCATTCGGATATTGGCTTCCTGTGATTTCTCCAATTACATTATACGATTGCACATCGGCTAGCTGCTTGCAATTTTGCTTAAAATATAATTTAATGTTTTTATCAAGCTGCAACATAGTGCTTAATACTTCAGCATCTTTCGTGCTTATAGCCGCTGCGGGAATACGTTGTTCTAACGGTAAATCTCCATAACTGGTAGCTCCCGTGTGTGGTAAATCATCAAGTCTTAAATTCAAAGATCTAACAATAATACCAACAGCACCATATTTTGAGGCTTCATATGCTCCTTTATTACGTTGATTATTAGCACCCGAATATGCATCAGGTGTTTCAATCACATCTGCTTGCATCGGGCGATTATAAAAAACAATTTTACCTTCGATATTAGCCTTTCCTAAGGCTTCCAATTCTTCAAAAGATTTAACCTCTACGACATGGGCTTTTATACCAAGGGCCGGCGTTGGTACCGACCCACCTAATGCACATATATTAATAGTATTAGTTTTACCTGGAGTTGTTTCGATATACGCATATTCTTTAGCGCCACGAACCCATCTTGGAACCATAACAGGTTGTAGCCAGACTTTATCTAGTCCTAATTTATCGAGTTCTTCTTTAGTGTAAGCAACAGCTCTTTCCGCACCCAAAGATCCAGATAAGCGACTTCCAATTTGGTTCGATAAATGATTTAACCAATCGTAGCTTTTACCGTTTGTTAATGAAGTTTGGTAAATTTTTCCTAACACCTCTTCATCTGTTTGTGAATAGAAATTTGTTGCTGAAATAAAACAACATATTAAGGCAAATGTTCTTAGCATAATTTGTTTTTTAATTTGAATTTTTAAAAATAGTGTTTATTAAACCTAGACTATCTAAAAGAAATCATAAAAACCTATTCACTTTCTAATTGCTGTTTATATAAATCTATATTAGCCTTAATATCATCATCAAGTTCAGGTTCTTGAATATCAGTATATGTTTTTAAAGTATCGTACATAATTTTTGCTACCAAATAACGAGCAGAATCTTTGTCATCGGCAGGAATGCTATACCATGGGGCATGTGGCTTGGAAGTTCTGTTAATGGCATCTTCATAACACTCTTGGTATTTGTCCCATAGTTTTCGCTCTTTTAAGTCGCCCGGAGAAAATTTCCAGTTTTTTTCTTGTTTGTCTAATCGACGTAGCAATCTACTTTTTTGCTCTTCTTTTGAAAGGTTTAAAAAGAATTTAAAAATGATAGTCCCATTTTCGGTGAGATGCATTTCAAAATTATTTATTTGTTCAAAACGGGTATCCCAGAACGCATCGTTTATATCATCAACAGAATTTACTGTCGGAATATTTTCTCCTAAAATATAACCGGGATGTACTCTGGTTACCAGTACATTTTCATAATGTGTTCTGTTAAATACTCCAAACTTTCCTCGTGATGGCAGTGCAATATAATGACGCCATAAATAATCATGATTGAGTTCCAATTCGGTAGGAACTTTAAAGCTGTGCACAATAATACCACGTGTATTAAACTCTTTAAATACTTCACGAATTAAACTATCCTTACCGGAAGTATCCATACCTTGAAGACAAACCAAAACCGCATATTTTCCATGCGCATACATGGTGTCTTGTAGTTTTCCTAGTTTTTTTCTTATGTCTTCCAATTCATCGTCAGCGTTTTTAATTTCTAATTTTGTCTGACTGTTTTTTAGGATAATTTTTGAGGTTACTTTGAAATCTTCAGGCGAATAATTTTTCATAAATCTACATTGTTACATTTAATTTTATAAATATACTAAAACAATAAATTCTTTAGGAAGCTTATCAATTTGAAAAAAATTAGTACTTTCGACAAACCTACTTATTAACTTAACCAAATTAACATGAAAAAAATTTACCCCTTTTTACTTATTTTTATTATTTATTTAGAGTTACCAGCACAAAATTCTGCGTGTATTGAGGCTGATTCAAATCTTATCTATGCCTATTCAAATGTAAAGGATGCTTACGAATCCAACAACGTTCAACATTTAAAATATTATGCAGACAAATCTTTAAAATCTTTTGAAGACGCAAAAGTTAATTTGAAAAAATGTGGTTGTCAAACTGCTTTTGAATTAGCTTATAATGCCGAAGAACTTATGACAAAAGTTGAGTCTGCTACTACTTTTGAAGATGGTCGGTTTTTTGTAAAAAGAGCCAAAGAAATAACACAAAACTGTATTACCGAATTAAATAAATGTACCATTCCGGTTAATAAAAAGGAAGAAAAAATTGTCAGTATAGAAGAAAAAGGAAATGATGATTTAAAATCTTTACAATTAGAAAAAGAAAAATTGGAGCAACAGCGATTAGCGCTTAAATTAAAAGAAAATGAGATTATTAAAAAACTCGATGCAAAAAAAAGCAAAGAGCTCCAATTACAAAAAGAAACGCTAATAAAAGACCATAAAGCAGTTCTTAATTTATATATAACCACATGCAATAAAGTTTTAAAAACCTATGGGAGCGCTACAGAATTAGCGATTTATGATAAAAACGATACTGCATTACTTTTAGAAAATGAGGAAACTATTAAAGCATATTATTTAAATATTACAAAAGATATAAATTCTCAATATTCAGAAAAACTTAATCTCTGTAAAGTGAATTAAATAAAAAAACGAGTCCTAAAAAAAGAACTCGTTTTTTTAATGTTTTTGACTTAAAATTTAGATGCGAATAATTTTACGTCTTGTTCACTTATTTCAGTTCCTCCAAGAATTATCAATCGTTCTACGACATTACGAAGTTCCCGAATATTTCCGGTCCAATCGTAATCCTGAAGCAGTTTTATAGCTTTATCTGAAAACACTTTTTTAGTAGTGCCTTGTTCTATAGCTATTTTTTCTGTAAAGTGATTTACTAATAATGGGATATCATCTCGTCTTTCGTTTAAAGATGGCACTTGTATTAAAATAACTGCCAGTCTATGATACAAATCTTCACGGAATCGATTTTCGGCAATTTCCTTTTTTAAATCTTTATTAGTTGCAGCAACTACACGAACATTCACTTTAATATCTTTATCGCTTCCTACACGCTGAATACGGCTTTCTTGCAAAGCTCTAAGCACTTTAGCTTGCGCCGATAAACTCATATCGCCTATTTCATCTAAAAAAATAGTTCCACCGTTAGCGGCTTCAAATTTTCCTGCCCTGTCTTTTACAGCACTTGTAAACGCCCCTTTTATATGACCAAAAAGTTCGCTTTCTATTAATTCGCTTGGTATGGCAGCACAATTTACCTCAATCATAGGTCCGCTAGCCCGTTCACTTTTTTGGTGCAACCAATGTGCTACTAATTCTTTACCGGTTCCATTCGGTCCGGTAATGAGCACTCGGGCATCGGTTTGAGCTACTTTCTCGATAATATCTTTTATATGTGAAATGGCAGCACTATTACCAATCATTTCAAAATTCTTGCTGACTTTCTTTTTTAGCAATTTATTTTCAACAACCAGTTCTTTTCTATCTAACGCATTACGAACCGTATTTAAAAGTCTGTTTAAATCTGGGGGTTTCGATATATAATCAAAAGCTCCTAAACGCATAGTATTTACGGCGGTATCTAAATCACCATGACCAGAAATCATGACAATAGGTATTTCGGGCTTTATTTTTTTCGTAGCCTCCAACACTTCAACACCATCCATTTTTGGCATTTTTATATCGCAAAGAATAAGATCGTAATCTTCATTTTTAATTTTCTCTATACCCGCTAATCCATCTTCGGCTTCTTCAACTTGGTATGTGCCATTTTCTTCCGAAAGTATTTTTACAAGCACCCTTCTTATAGAAGCTTCATCTTCAATTATTAAAATTTTTGGCATATATTTTTTAAGATTTTAAGGCTTTAGATGAAAGTTAATAAACATCTTTAGACAATCATTTCGTTTTTTTTATTTATTAATTCGACTTAGAGATAATATGAATATCTCTTTGTGGAAATGGAATAGTAATGTTGTTTTCTCTAAATAATCTATCAATTTCAAACCTGATATCACTCTTAGGAAAACGCGCGTTAAAACTATCATTAATAGTAAATGCAACTTTAAAATTCAGAGAACTTTCTCCAAAATCAGTAAATAACACATTTGGCTGCGGTTCTTTTAAAATATCTTTATGGTGAAGAACTGCTTCTAACAATAACTTTTTAACTAGTTGAACATCACTACCATAGGCAACACCCACCTCTACAGATTCTCGTGTGGTAGTGCCATTTTGAGTCCAGTTATACAAACTGTTTTCCAAATATAAATGATTAGGTATAATTAGTATTTTATTGTCGGCCGTTATAGCTCTGGTTGTTCTTAATTTTATTTCTTCTACTCTGCCTACTTTACCTTCTAATTCGATAATATCACCTACATGAACTGTCTGATCTACCAATATGAAAATACCGGAAATTATATCTTGGAACAAGGTTTGTAGTGCTAAACCTATACCAATTAATAAAGCTGCGGAAGCTGCAAAAATACCCGTTACGTTAATACCCAATGTATGAAAGGTAATTAGCATGATAAGAAAGTAAATCAACCAGTTACCATAAGAAAATATGACTTTGAATTTTCTTTTATCTACCAAAGGCAGGTTTCTGGTTACAAGTTTTCTTATAACCGTTAATAAGATTCTTGCTATAATTAAAACTATCGTAAGTATTATAAAATCCATAATACTTATGCTAGTATGTTCCGTAATATTATAGGGTTGGGTTAGTATTTTTAATATCTCTTTCATCTTTATTCTAATATTTTATCCATTTCACTAGTTCTTTGTAGGTTGGTTTTTTCCCATACATTAAAATACCCACTCTGTAAATTTTTGCAGCAAACCACACAGTAAACATAAACGATGCAACTAACAACAATAATGATACCAATTGCTGCCATAATGGAACGCCAAACGGAATACGCATTAACATAACCACGGGTGATGTTAATGGAATAAACGAAAACACCGTTGAAACGGTTCCATGAGGATCTTCAATAACCGTAAAGATACCAATATAAACTGCTAAAATTAAAGGCATTATAATAGGTAACATAAATTGTTGCGTATCTGTTTCATTGTCAACTGCAGCTCCAATGGCAGCATAAAATGAACTATATAATAAATAACCTCCTATAAAAAATAAGATAAAGGCAATAATTAAATTAAGCAATGGTAAGTTGTAAAAAGCCGTAAAAGCGTCTTGCAATTCCATATTCAATTCGGGATTAGACATTGCCTGTTGCATCATATCTTGCTGTGGTGTATGCACATCTATACCAAAAATAAATGATACAATAACCATTAAAAAACCTCCAATAATTATCCAAATAACAAATTGGGTAATACCTGCTAACGAAGTGCCAATAATTTTACCAAGCATGAGCTGAATTGGTTTTACTGATGAAATAATAACTTCTATAATTCTACTGGTTTTTTCTTCAATAACACTGCGCATTATCATATTACCATAAATGATGATGAACATAAAAAGCAAATACCCAGCGAGACCACCAAAAATAAGTTTTACTACACTATCAATTTTTGAGCTCTTCTCACCTGAAAAACTTTCCTGGGCAACATTCACTCTTACTCTTGAAGCATTAATCATATCTACATCAACACCATTTTCTAAAAGCTTTGCATTAGTAAGCTTTTTTTCTAATTTACTTTCTAAATCTGAAATTAAACTAAGAGAAGGAGACTCTTCAGAATAAAACTTGATATGATTTGAAATACTATCAATATTTTCAACCTTATCAATATGCAACAAACCTACCGAACTGGTCTCTTTTGTTAATATTTTAGCATCATTCAGCGACATATTTTCTAAAACATTGTAAATTGTTTTATCGGTATTCTCAAAAACTCCACTTGCTAATCCCGATTCGTCTAACACTGTAATGGTGCGAACTTTATCATTATTTAATTGCGATAAATAGGCAACTAATGAAATTAATGCAATCATTATAATCGGACTCAAAATAGTCATAACTATAAACGATTTGTTTTTAACTTTCGTTAAATATTCGCGTTTTATAATAAGAGGTAAATGATTCATTTTACTTACTGTTCTTTACTGTTTGAATAAAAATATCGTTCACACTAGGTATCAATTCAACAAAATGAGAAACATCTCCCTTTGATGCTAAAAAATGTATTAAATCGTTAGGCTTATCACCAGTATTCAGTTTGATATTAAGTTTTAAATCATCCTCCAAGGTTTTAAAATTGGCCAAAGACACATTAAATTTTTGAGATAATTCTGTTTTTAAAGCTTCTTTATTAGTGGCATGAATGCCAACTTCAAACGTGTTTATTTTATATTGACGTTTTATGTCAACCAGTTTTCCGTCAAGGATTTTATTCGATTTATGAATTAAAGCAATATCATCGCATAATTCTTCAACCGATTCCATTCTATGAGTGGAGAAAATAACAGTGGCTCCTTCTTCACGTAAACGTAAAATTTCATCTTTTATTAAATTAGCATTTATGGGATCGAAACCAGAAAAAGGCTCATCAAAAATCAAGAGTTTTGGTTGATGTAAAACAGTAACCACAAATTGAATTTTTTGCGCCATCCCTTTTGATAATTCCTGAATTTTTTTATTCCACCAATCACCAATTTCTAAACGTTCAAACCAATATTTTAGTCGTTCTCTCGCTTCTGCTTTACTTAAACCTTTTAATTGTGCCAAATACAATGCTTGTTCCCCAACTTTCATGGATTTATACAAGCCTCGTTCTTCTGGCAAATATCCAATATCTTTAATATGATGTGAATTAAGCAATTCACCATCTAAATGCACTGTACCAGTATCTGGCATAGTGATTTGATTAATAATTCGTATCAAAGTTGTTTTACCTGCACCATTGGGGCCTAACAACCCAAAAATACTGCCTTTTTTAACTGAAATTGATACATTATTAAGGGCTTTAAAATCTCCAAAATTTTTAGAAACTTGGTTAACTTCTAGTAAGTTACTCATTCGTGTTTTTAAATTGACTTGTAGTTGGTAAATATATTAAATGTTACGCGATCAGTTATGCGCTTTAAGCATAATTTAAGAATTAATTGTTTAATTATTAAAGGCTATTCGCTAATAATCTTAATCGAAAAAAATGTATATAAAAAAACAAAACCCACCCTTAAAAAAGATTAAGGATGGGAAAAAAATTGCTATGAAAAAGAAAAATTATCACTAAAATTAATTAGTGATATTCAAATATATGTTTTTTTTTCTAAAAACCCTTAAATCTAAACAGGAACTTTCTAAAAAATAATTGATTAATTAATTATTTTTTTATCCCAATATTTTTAAGAAAACATATCTTTTACTTTTTCAAAAAATGATTTATCGCTACTGTCAGGTTTTGGCTCAAAATGCTCATCGTTTTGCATAGTTTCAAAAAACTCGCGTTGTTGTTTACTCAAGGTTTTTGGCGTCCAAACATTAACATGCACTAACAAATCTCCTTTACCATAACCATTTATACTTGGTATTCCTTTTCCGCGTAAGCGTAATATCTTACCCGATTGTACACCAGCTTCTACTTTAATACGCACTTTACCTGTAACCGTATCTATTTCTTTTGAAGTTCCTAAAACTGCATCAGGATAACTCACATATAAATCGTAATGTAAATTATCGCCTTCTCGTTGTAGCTTATCGTGTTGCTCTTCTTCGATAACAACTATCATGTCGCCCGAAATACCATTTCCAGGTGCTTCGTTACCTTTTCCAGATACCTTAAGTTGCATCCCGTCTACAACACCTGCTGGTATTTTAATAGAAACTGTTTCTTCTGCAACTTTCAACCCTTGTGCGTCAGCATCGGCAGGTTTTTTATCAATAGTTTGTCCCGCACCAGCACATACATTACAAGGTGCCGACGTTTGCATTCTACCTAAAATAGTATTTGCAATTCGGGTAACTTGCCCAGATCCGTGACATGTAGAACAAGTTTTATAAGTGGTTCCTGGCGCCTGAACTTTTCGTTTTACTTTAATTTTTTTCTCAACGCCATTGGCAATCTCTTCTAAGGTCAGTTTTACACGAATACGTAGATTACTTCCTTTAACGCGACGCTGACCACCGCCACCGCCAAAACCAGAAAATCCGCCACCGCCAAAAATATCACCAAACTGACTGAATATGTCATCCATATTCATTCCACCACCACCAAAGCCACCTCCGCCTTCAAAAGCTTGATGTCCATATTGGTCGTAACGAGCTTTTTTATTGTCATCACTTAAAACCTCGTAAGCCTCTGCTGCCTCCTTAAATTTAGCCTCTGCTGCTTTATCATCTGGGTTTTTATCTGGATGATGTTCTATTGCCTTTTTACGGTATCCTTTTTTAATTTCGGCAGCTGTAGCACCTTTACTTATGCCTAATATTTCGTAGTAATCTCTTTTCGCCATGTTTTAATTTTATTGTCCGATAATAACTTTTGGAAAACGAATTACTTTATCGCCAAGTTTATATCCTTTTTCAATAATATCTATAATTTTTCCTTTTAAATCATCTGTTGGTGCAGGAATTTGCGTAATGGCTTCATGATTATCGGCATTAAAAGTTTCACCTTTTTCAACAGCAATTACTTTAAGTCCTTTTTGCTCTAGTGTACCTATTAATTTTTGGTAAATTAACAACACACCTTTACGTAAGACTTCAGCTTCTTTGTCATCGTTAAAATGACTTAATGCGCGTTCAAAATCGTCAAGAACTGGCAATAATGTTTTCATTACATCTTCACTAGCTGTCGAAAACAACTCAATACGTTCTTTCGAAGTACGTCGCTTATAATTCTCAAACTCTGCAAATAGACGTAAAAACTTATCTTTTTCTTGCTTTAAATCCCCTTGAAGTTTTTCTTCAACCGTTTGTTCTTCAAATACTTGCTCGTTACCTTCAACAGTTTCAGTTTGTGAAGACTCCACTTGTTCTATATCTAAGTCTTTTTTATCTTTTTTACTCATCGTAAATTCAAATTTTTGCAATACTAAAATTAGTTGGCAAAAGTACTGCCAATATTATAAAAATGCCATAATGTCATTAAGTTATTTTAGATGAATTGATTATTAAAAAATAATCTTACGGGATACAATATTTAAAAACTTGATTTTACTTTGATAGAAAAAATAGCTAACTTCGTTTACAGTTGATCTAAACAATTGAAAAAGTTTATATAATGACGTAAACGAGCAGCATCAAAATTCTTTTTATCCTATTTCAACAAATCTTCCAAAGCAGGCTGTAAATGGTGGTATTCAAACTCAAAACCCAAATCCTCTATTTTTTTACAGCACACACGCTGGCTTTCAAATAACAAAGTGTGCATATCACCTAAAACCAGTTTCATAAAAAACTTAGGAATATTAGGTAAAAAAAGCGGTTTTCCTAATGTATTTGCTATCGCTTTTGTTAGTTCCTGGTTTGTTACAGGGTTCGGTGCAACGCCATTATAAACGCCTTCTAATTTGTGATTTAAAATATATAAAAATAGTTGCGCCAAATCTGTAATATGAATCCATGATTGCCATTGTTTCCCTGTGCCAAAAGCAGCACCTACCCCAAATTTTATAGGCTTGGTTATTTCTGAAAGCGCACCGCCATTATTTGATAATACCAAACCAATCCTGATTTTAGAAACTTTTATATTTAATTTTGAAAAGGTATCTACTTCACGTTCCCAGACTTTTACGACATCTCCTAAAAAGGAATCGGATGGGGATTCATAAGTTTCATCGTAATAATTGATTAACGAATTTGGATAAATTCCAATCGCGCTTGCCGAAATTACTTGTTTTATAGTGTGAGTTTTGCCTTTTAAAGTATTGACTAATAATTGTGTGGTTTCTTTTCTGCTAGATAAAATTTCCTTTTTATAAGCTGGAGTCCAACGCTTTGAGACCGTCGCACCTGCTAAGTGAATAATGGCATCAACATCTTCAAAACAATTTTCATCTATTACTTGCCGCTTTGGGTCCCAATAGAATCCTTTGGTTTTATCCGATTGGTTTATTTTAGATTTACTCGTGGTTAAATAGTTTACATCTATACCACTTTTATGACAAAATTTTATAATTTCCTTACCAATGAGTCCAGTAGCTCCAGTTATTAAAACACGCATTTTTAATTTTTTATTTAAAGTTACGAAACGAAATTACTACGTACTAAGTTTTTGTATTAGGTTTAACAAAACAATTGATAATTGATAATTGATAATTGATAATTGATAATTGATAATTGATAATGTGAAATTAATAAAACTCGTATTGGCTCAGAGATGCTAAGCAATATCTTAACAACTATTTATACAAAGCAATTACTATTTTCTGTAACTGCATACTGAGACTGAAAATTAAAACTATTTCGTGGCTCTGAGCATTTCACGTTTACCCGGTGGCCCTGGGAGCTTTTCAACCTTAAAACCAACTGCCTGCATAGCCCGACGCACACTACCTTTGGCGGCATAAGTTACCAACACACCATTTTCTTTTAAGGAATCGTACATTCTTTTGAAAATGGTTTCAGTCCATAATTCTGGTTGAACGCGCGCGCCAAAAGCATCAAAATATATAAGATTATAAATGTCCTGTTCTTTAATTTCTGAAAAGAATCGGTTTTGTTTTGTTAATAAAAAACTATTTGAAATAACATGCTTTTCTTCCCAAGAAACTTCATGCATTGTTTTAAATAATGATTCGTTTGTTTCAGATTTTAATTGCGAAGGATAATTAAGTTGAACGATTTCCTCAATTGCCACAGGATACCCTTCAACGCCGAAATAATCGATTTTTATATTTAATTTTTTAGCTTCTAATAAAGTAATAAAGGCATTTAAACCGGTACCGAACCCGATTTCTAAAATAGAAATTTGATCACTATTTCCTATGTCATAAAAATGCTGCAACCCATGTTTTATAAATACATGATAGGCTTCCTGTATCGCACCATGTTTTGAGTGATATTGTTCGTCCCATTCTGGCAAATGTATGGTAGACGAGCCATCGGCAGTTATAACAATCTTTCTTTTCAAATTTATTGTTTTAATAAAACACCATCGGCTTCAAAAGAAAAGGTTCTTTTTGGTTCTGTAATGCTTGCTATTTCTTCTTCAGTTTTGCCAGCATCTTCGGCATAATGGCGCAATTCATCAACAGCCACTTCATTTACAAAAGCTTTACCATTTATAATAACTTCTTTACCAGCTATATCTTTTGGCATAAAAAAACCATAATCTTTAAACTTAACCATAACTTCATTTCCATCTTCCAAATTTAAAGTCATCCAACAGCCTTTTGCTTGACAAACACTTATAACTTTAGCACTCATTTTAGAGTTAATACTATCGCCAACCTGCATAGATTTATAATGTGTCGCCATAGAGGAAGCTTTAATCGCATCGCCAGCGATAATTTCTTTTCCAAAAGATTTATAACTTATATTATCAGATTCTTTAGTTTGAGCGCCAACTTTATCTTTACATGAGCTTATTAATAAAACACAAATACATATATATATGATATTCTTCATAATTTGAAAATATAAATTTTTAATTGAATTGTTGTAAATATACCCCTTTTTTAAAAACGATTTTACTTAAATTTGCAGACAAAATAACGAGACTTATGAACGCAATAATCAACGACATAGAGATTATTAAAGCGAAAACTACTAAAATTACTGAAGTAGATTTTGATAATTTAAAATTTGGTAGTGTTTTTTCAGACCATATGCTTGAGTGCAATTATAAAAACGGCGCTTGGGAAGCACCAAAAGTGGTTCCTTATCAAGCGATTACGTTAGACCCGTCGGCGAAAATATTCCACTATGGGCAATCTGTTTTTGAAGGTATGAAAGCTTATAAGGATGCCAATGAGGATGTCTGGTTATTTCGCCCGTTAGAAAACTTTAAACGATTAAATATTTCTTCGAAACGTTTAGCGATTCCTGAATTGCCCGAAGCTTATTTTATGGACGGTTTGAAGGCCCTTTTAAAAGTTGATAAAGACTGGATACCTACAAACGAAGGAAGCTCATTATACATTCGTCCGTTTGTATTTGCAACAGGAAAAGGTTTTCATGCATCCCCTGCCGATGAATACAAATTTATAATTTGTACAGCCCCTTCTGGCGCTTATTTTTCTGGACAAGTAAAAGTTTTAATTGAAGAAACATATTCACGTTCTGCGAATGGCGGTGTAGGATATGCTAAAGCCGGAGGTAATTATGCAGGACAATTTTACCCTACTCAATTGGCCGTTGCAAAAGGTTACCAACAGGTAATCTGGACCGATGACACTAACCACGAATATATTGAGGAAGCTGGAGCGATGAATATTTTTATCAGAATAAATGATACACTTATTACAGCACCAACGAGTGATAGAATTTTAGATGGTATTACACGTAAGAGTATTATTGATTTAGCTAAAGCTGAAAATATAGCAGTTGAAGTTAGAAAAATATCAGTAAAAGAAGTGGTTGAAGCTGCCAAAAATGGCAGTTTAAAAGAAATGTTTGGAGCAGGAACTGCTGCGGTAATATCTCCTATTGATGGATTTGGATTTCAAGGTACAGATTACGATTTACCTAAATTAGACAAACCATATGCCAGCTATTTAAAGAAACGCATTACAGATATACAAACTAATAAATCTGACGATCCTTTTGGATGGCGATATAAAGCTTTATAATTATTTACATTAAAATAAAAAAAAGGAGAAGCAAAATGCTTCTCCTT
>Ga0316201_10001545_pt1 | contig 15624 bp, 9 predicted proteins | sample CS6wburrow_MG_FD_204516 | JGI IMG/M metagenome (GOLD analysis project Ga0316201, IMG submission 204516) | Coastal sediment microbial communities from Delaware Bay, Delaware, United States - CS-6 worm burrow | ecosystem: Environmental > Aquatic > Marine > Coastal > Sediment | place: USA: Delaware... | reverse complement strand
GTACGAGCGCTGGAACGGCGCCGGGAAAAGCAAGGATGAGTCGCCCGGGCTGCCGACGGAATTGCACGAGGCACTTGTCATCCACTATGCGGCCGACCTGAATCGCCTGCTGTCTGCGGGGATTGCTCCACCGCCCTGGGCAGACCGCTATCGGGTCGACTGAAACTCGATCCTGAAGTTGCAATTTGCAAAACTCCGGTTTTTGCATTTTGCGACGCAAGCCGGGAAAACCCCGATTGCATTTCCTTCTCCCTTTTTTAACTCACTGTAAACCATACAAAAAAATTACGATCACGGCGTGGCACGAAAACTGCATCTAAGAGGGAAGACTCATTGACCTCTTGGAATTAGGCCATGACCAGATTAGAGATTTTTAAAAATGTTGCATGCAGGGCGCGGTGCGATGCCGAGCGATCGATCTTCGTTGTCGTCGCGTTACTGATGCTGTTTGGCGGCACCCCGCCACCGCTTTCCGCCGACAGCGACTATGTCGGCTATATCGAGTCGCTGGGCGACAAGCAACGACGTGCATACCGTGTCGCGGCCCCGGACGGTCAGGATGAACCCCTGCCCTCCGCTGCCGAGGCGTTCACGGTTCCCGTCGAAGTAACCTTGCCGGCCGATTTGGCCGACTCACGTATCGAGAGCCTCGGCCAGGAGCGCAGCGGCCCCCTGAGTCTTGCAGAGACGCAGCAGGATCAGGTTCTCGAGGAAAGCCTCGAGCTGTTTGGGTACGACATTTTTCACCGCTCACCGAGCACCTTCGCGCCGGTGGACGGTATCCCCGTGCCATCCAGCTATCGCATCGGTCCCGGCGACCATCTCATCGTGCAACTCTTCGGAAAACGCAACGTGGAATACAACCTGGTGGTTACCCGCGATGGAGGCATCCTGGTACCGGAATACGGACCCATTGCCGTAGGTGGCCTGACGTTCGACGAGACCGAGGAACTCATCATCGAGGGATTTGAGCGCCGGGCCATCGGCGTTCGCGCCGTTGTCACGATGGGCAAGCTGCGGACCATCCAAATCCGGTTGACCGGTGACGTATTGCAACCGGGCCTCTACACGATCGGTGGGCTCTCAACCCTGGTCGACGCGGTACTGACCACGGGCGGAATCCGCACGACCGGATCCCTCCGCGACATCCAGCTGATTCGCGGTGGGCAGCGCGTGGCGCGGCTCGATCTCTACGAACTGTTGCTGACCGGGAAAAGCGGTCAGGAAGCGTACCTCGAGCACAACGACACGATTTTCGTTCCGCCGATTGGCCCGGTCGTCTACGTGGGGGGCGAAGTACAAAGACCCGCGATCTATGAATTAGAAGGCCCCACATCCGTAGGCGAAGTGATCGACATGGCGGGCGGCCTGCTCGCTACTGCCTCTCTCGAGGTCTCACACATTGAGCGTATCCAGTCACAGGGGTACCGCACGCTCATCGATTTCGTTAACGAACGCAGTGATTCGAGTATTCGGGGTCTTCCCGTGGCCAATGGCGATGTGCTCCGGGTGCTTCCCCTGGAAGATCAGCTCGAAAGCGTTGTTCTGTTGTCGGGCCAGGTCGAACGCCCGGGCGGTTACCAGTACCGGGCAGGTATGCGCGTGTCTGATTTGCTCGGGACTGCCTCCGCCCTGCTGCCCGGCGCGGACGTGGATGTTTACCTCGTTCAACGGGAAGATCCCGCCACCCTGCGCAAATCCGTCCTTTACCGTGATCTGCTGGCAGCCCTCGAACGCCCGGGCGGAGATCAGGACTTGATCCTGAAGCCCCGTGACAAGGTCATCGTGTTTGACCTGGCCGAGGCCCGGGCCGCCGTGTTGGCCGAAATAGTTCGCGAACTGGATTTGCAGGCCACTGCCGCGCGTCCCGCGCAGGTCGTGTCGGTCCAGGGCGCGGTTCGCTACGGAGGCCGTCTGCCGCTTCAGGCGTCGGCAAAACTGTTGGACGTTCTTGCCCTCGCCGGCGGCACGCGTCCCGGAGCCGACCGGCATTACGGCGTTCTGGCGCGAACCCTGCACCCGGGGCGTGAGATCCAAGTCCACAATTTCAGCCTGTTGGCTGCCGGGGCGGCGCCCGAGACCGAAGCCAACCTGCAGGTTCAAGCGGGTGATCGCTTGTACTTTTTCGAAGAGGGCGGTGAGCGTGCCGGATTACTCGCGGAGGAAATCGAAAGACTTCGGGGCCAGGCCCTGTTCGGCGAGGAGGCGGCACTGGTGCGCGCCCTTGGCGAAGTCCGCGTGGACGGAGTCATACCCCTGGCGGACGGAATGCGCGCCAGTGATCTGTTGTGTGCTTCCGGTGGACTGACCCGCAGGGCCTTTGGGCTGAGCGCGGAGCTGTCGCGCATCCAGCACGATGCGGCCGACAACAGCCGGACCCTGCACCTGACGCTGGATAGCGCGGAGCTGCTGGAGATCTGCCACCTGGGGAAACGACGGGCCGGCGGAGAACTCAGCGCGGTTGAATTTGACGTGCGCTACGCCGACGACGTTGCCAATCCGCTACTCAAGCCCATGGACCAGCTCACTTTCAGCGAGAAGCCGGGCTGGGTCGAGCAGGCCACCGTCACCCTTGAAGGTGAGGTTCGTCGGCCAGGTGTTTACGCCATCGACCGCGGTGAATCTCTCTGCCAAGTCCTGCAGCGTGCAGGCGGACTGACCCTCGAGGCCTATGCCTTCGGCGCTGTCTTTACCCGCAACTCGGTGCGCAGGATGCAGCAGGAAACCATCGATGAACTCCACGGGCAACTCGACGACCTGATGGTGGATCTGTCGCTTTCCCACTCATTCAACAACGAGGAAAAGTCCTCGCCTGAATGGGCTGGCAAGCAGGACTACCTGAAGGCAATTCAGCAGCTCGAGCGGGCAGAGGCTAACGGCCGCCTGGTCGTGAATCTCGAACAGATACAGGCGTGCAAGACCAACGGCGCCCTGGTCCTGGAGGACGGTGATCGCCTGAATGTGCCAAGTCGACCCAATTTCGTGCAAGTTGCCGGACAGGTTTATGTGCCTACGTCGCACCTTTTCAGCGAAGACCGAACCATCGAGGACTATATCGAGCTGAGCGGGGGCAGCACTGTGCTCGGCAAACTTAAGCATGCCTATGTGATTCAGGCCAATGGCGAGGTGTTGAGCCTCAAGGGCAGACGCGTATCTTCCCGCATCGCACGCAAGACAGTCCAGCCAGGCTCTCGCATTTATGTGCCCCTGAACGTCGATCGCATGAACGGCACGGAAAAGGCCCAGTCCTGGGTTCAAACCCTGGTGAATTCGGCCATCCTGGCCGGAATCGTGCTGTGAGGAGATACCCCGTGAATTCAAATACACCCGCATCGCAACCCGCTATCCAGGAACTCGACCTGTGGCCCTATGTCCGGGCCCTGGTGGGCGCCTGGAAAGCTATTGCGCTCTTTACCGTCGCCGCTGCTGCAGCGACGGCCTTTTACGCATCGTCCAAAGCTTACCTGTACGAGTCCACGTCCCGCGTGAGCATTCTCGACATTGAAGACCCGGGCGGGGTTTCGCCGGATGATCGGCGCGCCCCCGAGGTTCTTACCCTCGTCGAACACGGATTTGTCATGGGCACTACCCGCGACAACTACAACGATGTCGTGCTCGCTCGGCTGCAGTCCAGGCATTTCGTGATGAGGTTTCTGGACGAACACAATGTGTACCGTCACTTCTATCCCGACCAGTGGCTTGCCGGCGAACAACGCTGGGCGGACGGTTTTGAGCCGGACCGGGGCGAGGTCTTTACGCGTTTCCGCGACGAGGTCCGGTCCATCGACCGGGACGAGGAGACCGACATCATCACCGTGTCGATGGTGTGGCCTGATCCCGTTGTCGCCCGCGATTGGGCCAATGCCTATGTCGCCGGTTTCAATGCCTACATCCGCGAGCGGACCATGGATGACGTGCGGCGGAAACAGGCTTACCTGGAGAACGAACTCCACCAGTCGGACGTGCTGGAAATCCAGCAGTCCATTTACCGCCTAATCGAAGCACAAACCGCGATTGCCATGCTGGCCAGCGCACGAGAGGACTATGTTCTGGAGATCATCGATCCGGCAGCGCTGCCCTACCGAAGCTTTACGCTTTCACGAAAAAAGCGCGTCGTTGTCGGCGCTATCGCGGGGCTCCTGCTGGGCACGTTTGCTGTATTGGCCTCCGTCCTGATTCAACAGATGCTGCAGCGCATTCGCCATGGTCTCAAAACCGCTTCAACCAATACCCAAGGAGATTTTTCATAATGAGCACCCTGATTCATCACGTCGATCGCGATTGTGTCAATTCGCTCGGCATTCCCGTGGACAATCTGACCAGTGAAAGCGCCGTGGAACGGATTATCGATCTGGCGCGGCGTCGGGATGGACATCCGCGCCTCGTCTCCACGCTGAATGTCGACTTCCTCGTCAACGCCCTGGGCATGGGTTTCCAACGGGCCCGGCATCCGGAATTGCTGGAGGTCCTGAGGCACTCGGACCTGGTGACTGCCGACGGTTTTCCGATCCTGTGGCTGAGTCGCATGACGGGGCGTCCCCTGGCGCACCGCGTATGTGGCTCCGACATCGTCCCCCAGCTCGCGGCTCGCGCGGCAGAGGAAGGTCTGTCCCTGTTCCTGTTGGGGGGCGGTGAGGGCGTCGGCCCGCGGGCAGCAGAAGCGTTGCATGCCCGCAATCCCGGATTGCTGATTGCCGGTACGGCTGCGCCGATGATTCACGCGGCCGGGCCGGGCCTGACCAGCGCCGAGGAGGATGATGCGGCCCTTGTTGATGAGATCAACCAATCCGGTGCCGACATCCTCTTGCTGGGCCTGGGCAATCCGAAACAGGAGCTGTGGTTCAACCGCAACCGGCATCGCCTGGATGTTCCCGTGTCGATTGGGGTTGGGGGAACATTCGAATTCATCGTTGGTACCGTGAGGCGGGCGCCTGCATGGATGCAGCGTTGCAACCTGGAGTGGCTTTTCAGGATCACCCAGGATCCTGCCAGGCTCTGGCGCCGCTATGCCGTGGGGATGTTTAAATTGGTCGCTCTGAGCGCGCCCCTGGCCTGGGCCCGGTTAAGCCAGGATATTGCGTTCCGAACACGGGGGCGATCCCTGCCATGCACGCCTCGCTGGCGTCATGTCTGGTCGTCGCGTGATGCCTCGCTGGACATCGTTCGTCTGCCGGAATGGGTCGGAAGCGAGTACCTGGAGCAGCTCGTACGCGAAGTGCAGTCCGCGGACAAAGAGGTCATGCTGAGTTTGCTCGACTTCAGTCGGGTGCGGCACGTCGCACTCGAAGCTCACCATGCCCTGTTCACGCTGGCGGAACTGCAGCGCGGGGGGAATGGCCAAATCCTGCTCCTCGGGATATCCGACAAGTTACGTCGCCGCCTGGCATCTGCCCGGGTCCTGGATGTCCTTCAGACTTCTGAAGGCGATGCGCTGGGTTCCCTCGACACCGGTCGCCCCGGGGTCCGCCCGGGTTGCCGAACCTATCTGATGGACGACAATGCACTCGTCTTTCTTTCCGGCCGGGTGGATGCCCGCGGGCTCGCGGAAATGGGCTTCGTTGAATCGCTGACGCAGACGGCGGCCGACCGGACGGTCATCATCGATCTGCGTAACGTGGCGCTGCTCGAGAGCACGGCCATCGTAGCCCTGCGTGAGTTGTTCTACGATCCCGCAGGTTCGGAGCGACGGGTATACCTGAGCGGCGCCTCTGCAAACGTGCAGCAGATGTTTCGAATGGCGGGTCTCGGTGAACCGACTACCCTGATGGACGACGTTACCCTGCTGGCCCGCATTGCCGGCGAGGAGCCGGGCCATGAATGACACCATTTACGTTGTCTTGCTCAATTATCGGGGTTGGACCGATACCATAGCCTGCCTCGAAAGCCTGCTCGCCAGCGAAAAAGTGAACATTCGCGTTATCGTGTGTGATAACGCTTCAGGCGATGGCAGCCTGGATCACATCGAGGACTGGGCCCGGGGAAAAATCGAGGCCAGCCGTCCCGACGAGCCCCGGCTCGAGCGCCTGTTTGGACAAATTCGCCGTCCTTTGCAGGTACAGCGCTTGGACCGCAAAGACGCAGAGTCCGGCCAGTTGTCGAGCGAGGCACAACTAATTCTGGTCGACAATGGCGCAAACCTCGGTTTTGCGGCAGGTAACAACGTGGGCTTGCGGCTGGCGCTGGCACAAGCAGATATGGCTTACGCCTGGCTGCTCAACAATGACACGCTGGTCGAGCAAAACTGCCTGGTTGCAATGCGCGATGCGCTGGTCGACCGAGGCGATAATGCCGTTTGCGGCTCCGTGATTCATTTTTTCGATCGCCCGGAAATAATCCAGGCTTTGGGGGGAAACCGGTTCAACCGCTTGACCGGCATCGCCGCCCAGTCCGAAGGGCGCTTCCTGCATGAGTCTGAGCCGTTCTGCCCGACCACGACGGCCCGGCGACTGGCGTATGTGAGTGGTTGTTCGATGCTGCTTCCCCGGCGTTTTCTCGAGGAAGTCGGCTTGATGAATGAAGACTATTTTCTGTATTACGAAGAAATCGACTGGTTCACCCGGGCGGGGGAACGTTTTCCTCCCTGTATCGCTCCCGATGCGCATCTCTATCACCGCGAAGGCAGCGCCATTGGTTCCCCGGGGTGGAAGCGCCGGGCGACCGCATTCGCGGATTTTCACCTGTATCGTAGCCGCTTCCTCTTCATGAGAAAGCACCACCTGAATCGACTGCCCCTGTGTTTCGTCGCCGCAGTGCTGGAGGCAGGAAAGTGTCTTCTCAGGGGGCAAATCTCAAACGTGCGGGCGGTATTCCTGGCCATGACACGCCCGAACCTGGTTTGGCGCCCCGGTCCGTGAATACCGCGCAGCCATCAGGTCGCCTTGCCCTTAACCTGCGCTGGATCATTCTGGGGCTGGTGTTTCTCGCTCTTTTTGCGGGATTCCAGGGTGGTCGCTACTACCTGGCGAACCGTTTACAGGAACTCGGCATCGCGAGCGCCCTGGCGCTTTTCATGTTGGGAACGTGGCGAGGCCTGTTCCTGCTGCCAGTCAGTGAGTGGCGCCGTTGGGTGCTGGGGCCAATGCTATTGGTCGGTGGCATCATGCTGGTGAGTGCGAGCGTTTTTTCACTCCAGTACGACGGCCGGTTTCTGTACAGTTTCTTCTCCGCGCGTGAGTTCCTGTTGGCTTTCCTCGGGCCAGGCCTGTACCTGCTTTGCCGCACGGGGCTGCCCGTCGATGATGTCCGGAAAGTCGTTTGGTTCACGGTTTTTGCGCTCATGGTCAACTATCTCTGGTTTTACATGACCATGGACCTGAGTGCGGCTTTCTTTTCGACAGACCATACAGTCAGCAACCTGGTTACCTATGACCAGTGGCGTGGATTTCGTCTGAAACCACCCCTCTTCGCGATCATGGTGGGCCTGCTGGGTGCGCTGATGATGGTTCTGCAGGCCCGTGGATTCCGCTATTTCGTATTTGCGCTCGTGGTGCTGGCCCTCGCAGGCTACATCTGGAGCATCGTGCAGTTTCGCGCAACGCTCGCCACGATTCTTCTGGCCCTGCTGGTCTATCCAATATTCTTGCGCCGGGTTTCGAGGCTGAAAATGCTCCTGGTTCTATCGCCCCTCATGATTATTAGCCTTCCCGTGGCGGCTGATCATGCCCTGCAAACTTTTCTGCTGGCGGAAGGCGGCGGTATCAGGGCGCGCGCCTTCATGGCGGCGTTCAATTATCTTGAGAGTCATTGGCTTTTTGGTGCGGGAGAGGACAGCGCATACGGCGATTCATACCAGGACATCGTCGCCCCGTACTTTTTTCCCTCGGATATCGGCTTGGTCGGGACAGCATTCAAATACGGCATCATCGGGCTCATTCTGTACCTTTGGATGCATGGAAAAATCGGCTTCGCTCTTTGGCGGGCAAACATCTCGTTTCGTGACAGGATGGGGTTTCATGACCCGCTGCTCTGGGCCCTGCTCTTGTTCATGACCGCCCAGACTTTTAACCTCGTGCTGAACCCTGGCCTGGCTTATGCGCAGGGCATAACGCTGGGGACGCTCGCCCTGGCCTTGGCCCGCCTCGAACTTACCAGAAACACACACGCAAATTGAATCTTCTTTTGCATTGCAAACCGCAACAAGATATCTTTCGGTCTCAAGACGAAAATGCCTGAGGGCGGCTTGTGCCTGGGAACAGCGGGCTCAAGGGCTTACAGAGGCAGGGATACGAGCGATTTACATTGCACGGTGCAAGCATTGGCACGTAATGTGCATATCTCTACCCGAGCGACACGGACAACCGGGTCGAAACAAAATGCTGGAGAGAAAATGAACGAACGCGCACGAATTATGATGGTCGAGGACAGCGAATCCCTGTCCGCGGTCTACTCTGCCTACCTTGCCGACAGGCCGTACAGCGTAGTCACCGCCGCCGATCTGGAGGCGGCGCGACGGGCACTGGCGCGCCAGCAGCCAGATATCGTCCTTTTGGACATCGAACTGCCGGACGGAAGCGGCATGGACCTTCTGGATGAACTCGTTGCACTGGAATCGCCGCCCCAGGTGATCGTAATGACGGCGCACGGCACTTCCGACATGGCCGTCGAATCCATTCGTCGGGGAGCCTTCGATTTTCTCACCAAGCCTTTCGATGCATCGCGGCTGCAGGTGACCGTTGAAAATGCAGTCTCCCAGATGCAACTGGGTGTCAGGGCCCGCGAGCTGGCCAGCCTGCAACGTGAGCACTACTGCGGTTTCATCGGCAAGTCCCTGGCGATGCAAGCGGTGTACAAGACCATCGATTCGCTGGCGACGAGCACGGCGACAGGTTTTGTCATCGGCGAGAGCGGCACCGGAAAAGAACTTGCGGCCGAAGCCATCCACCAGCAAAGCGATCGGGCGAAAAAACCCTTCATCGCCATCAATTGCGGGGCAATCCCCTCCGAGTTGATGGAAAGCGAACTCTTCGGGCACGTTAAAGGCGCCTTCACCGGCGCGATCAGTGACCGTGAAGGGGCGGCCGGCATTGCCGATGGTGGCACGTTGTTTCTGGACGAAGTTTGCGAAATGAGCCTGGAGTTGCAAAAGAAGCTGCTCCGATTCATCCAGACAGGCACCTTCAGGAAGATAGGCAGTAACACCCTGCAAAAGGTGGATGTGCGTTTCGTCTGCGCCACCAACCGAGATCCGATCGAGGAGGTTCGCCAGGGCCGTTTCCGCGAAGACCTGTTTTACCGTCTGCACGTGGTCCCGGTGCGAATGCCGCCCCTCAGGGAGCGTGACGACGACCTGATCATGATAGCCAGCCATTTCCTGCGGCATTTCAGTGAGAGTGAAGGCCGCTCTTTCCGGGGGTTCACTCCGGAGGCTGTCGATGCGCTGCGCCGTTACCCCTGGCCCGGAAATGTTCGCCAACTTCAAAACGCCATGCACCAGTTGGTGGTGCTCCACGAAGGTGAATTCGTGGAGCGCGACATGCTGGCCGCTGAGATTCAGGGTGGCGTCATCGATGCGCCAATGGACCTTTCAACCGAGATACCGAAGCATGAAGTTAATGAGGCCGAAGCAGCGACGAAGCTGCCTGCGCATCGAAGACTGCGCGAAACCGTGGAGCCACTCTGGCTTGTTGAAAGAAGAGCCATCGAGGAAGCCATCGATGCCTGCGGAGGCAATGTGAACCGGGCGGCCGGATTACTGGAAGTGGCGCCCTCCACCCTCTACCGTAAACTGACCCAGTGGCGTGAGCAGCGGGCCTGAATCAATTGAACCAGGAGTAGTTACATGTATGGACTGATCAACAAGGCTCTGCGGGATATGATTTGCGAACGATTCGGAGAGTCCAAATGGCAATCGGTATTTGAGCTATCCGGGGTTCCGGAAGATTCCTTTCTGACCATGAGGAGCTACGACGACGATGTGACCTATCGCCTCGTCGGCGCAGCCTCGGAAGTGCTTGGCGCTCCGGCCGAGGACTGCCTGGAAATGTTCGGCGAATACTGGGTGCTGGAAACCGCCTTGAGATCCTACGCTTCACTTATGGAAGCCTCAGGGACTTCGCTGCTGGAGTTTCTTGCAAACCTCAACGCCTTGCACGACCGGATCACCGGCACGTTTCTGAACTATGTTCCACCGGAGTTCCGTGTCGAGAGTCCGGGTGGCAACGAACACCGGATTCACTACGTCAGCCAGCGCCAGGGCCTCACGCCATTTGTCGTCGGACTATTGAATGGCCTTTCCCAACACTTTGGCAATGAGCTCGAAATCCGTGAGCAACGTGCAGTGCCGGTGGAATCCGGGGAGCACACGATATTTGAAGTGGTGCTGAGTTGAAAGAGTCGACCCATGACCCGTTCGTCTCGCTGGAGCAGCTTTTCTCAATCGTACTTCAGCTCGACGACGAATTCCGTGTCGCGGTAGCCAGCAGCGTGGCCTTGACCCATATGCCGTGGCTGGCAGATCGGCCGCCCCTTATCGACGTGTTTGAAGTAGTCCGCCCACAGGGAGTTACCAGCGGCGAGGACGTTTTAGAACGCAGTGACCAACTTTTCCTGATGACCGCCAAGGACGGCTCCTTTGCCGTACGTGGGCAGATCGTGTCGTTCGATCGGGATGGCAAGAGAATCTTCGTCTTCTGCGGTGCGCCATGGATGTTGTGGATTAACCGGGAATTACCGGAGCTCAAACTGGGTATCCGTGATTTCTCACCTCAGGACCCTCAACTCGACCAGTTGTTTTTCATGACCACCGAGAAGGCCATGGTTGCCGATCTTGAACTGCTCAATGAGCAGCTACAGGAGGCTAAATTCGACCTGGAGTCGGCGCAGCACGCCCGGGATGCTTTCTTTGCGCAGATGAGCCATGAAATGCGCACGCCCCTCAATGGGGTAGTCAGCGCGCTGGCTCTGCTCGAGCAACACCGGCTGCCGGGGGAGGCGCGGGAACTGCTTTCCCTCATAAAGAGTTCGTCCCAGAACCTGATGCAGGTCATCAATTATGTGCTCGACGTATCAAAGATCGAGGCCGCTGATGGCGTAACGGAGAACGAGCCCTTCAAGCTCGACGAGTTGGCCGAATCGGTCCTCGATATCGTAGGCGCCAGGGCTCTCGAGAAGGGGTTGGGTTTGCACCTCCGCGTCAAGCCGGGGCTGCCGCGAACCTTTCTCGGTGACGGCGCCCGTCTGCGTCAGACATTGCTGAACCTGGTAACCAATGCGATCAAGTTCACCGAAGAGGGTGATGTGACGGTTCGCGTGGCTGATGCTGAGGACCGCCGAGGTTGGGTACGTATCGAAGTTACGGATTCCGGCATTGGTGTTCCTGAGGACCTCCAGGAACGCATCTTCGAACCCTTTTTCAGTCTTGCGCCACATGGAAAGCATGACAATGACCATGGGACCGGGCTGGGCCTGGATATCGTGCGGCGCAATGTCAAGCTCATGAAGGGCGAGCTCGAGCTCACTACATCGCCCGGAAGAGGCTCTACTTTTTCACTGATGCTGCCGCTTGAGACGGTAGAAGACGAAGTCGGTGGATCGTACAGGCCGGCACAACTTGAGAGAGTTCCAGCGGCGCTCCGTGGCTCCGTGCTGCTCGTCGACGATAACGAAACCAATCTCATGTTGGGTACCATGCTGCTGGAAGGGCTCGGATTGAAGGTCAAAGGCGCCGAGAGCGGAGAGGCGGCTGTCGAGAAAGCGGCTCAACAGTGTTTCTGCGCTGTGCTGATGGACATCAGCATGCCTGGTATCGATGGATTTGAAGCCACCCGGCGAATCCGTAAGCTGCCGGGTCGTGAGAAGCTGCCGATACTGGCGCTGACGGCATACGCCAGCTCCCGCGAACAGGAGAATGCCCGGGCGTCCGGCATGAACGATTATCTGACCAAGCCGATCAGCCAGTCACAATTGGCTCAGGCGCTTGGCAAATGGCTGCCGAAGTCGCCGGTGGTTCCTGAATCCGTTGAGTCCGCCGGGGCGAAAGTGATGCTGAACGAAGCGACTCTCGAAGAACTCGCCCGCGAGATCGGAACGGCGAACCTTGCACAGGTGTTGAAGACGTTTAGCAAAGAGGCCCGAAAACGGTGGGACAGCCTGGCTAAAGCACCTTCTCCATCCGACCTGGCGCGCGAAGCTCATTCGCTGGTCAGTAGCTGTCGTAGCTTCGGCCTTGTTACGATGGCGGATTCTCTGGCGGACATGGAGAAACGTGCCCGCCAGGGGCAATCCGAGAGTGCCGAATCCCTGGCCGAACTGGGCGACCGCATGCAAGCTTCACTCGATGCCCTGGCCAGGTGGAACCCGCCCGGGCAAGGCAGTTGACCGCTCACTGAATCCGGCAGCATTGAAGCTTCTCCGGGTAACCGTCCCTACCCGATTGCGGCGCGATCGCCCCCTCGCTCCCAGGTTCGGGTTCGATGTAGTATTCAACCTCTCGTCACCCCGCTTAAGAGCCATGCCGACAAACCAGGAGCCTGGAACATGATCAATCGTTTTGCTGTCGCCGGATTGTTGTGTTGCCTGGCCGCATTCCCGCTAGCGTGCGTTGCTCAAGACCTCGACGAAGTCACGGTATTTGAGACCGCCGGTGAAGGCAGGGAGTTTCTGTTGATGGAGGGCACGATCAACAGCGATACGCCGGACCAACTGAACGCCATTCTCGGGGCCGAACCCCAGGTTCGGACGATTGTGCTGCTGCAGTGCCTCGGATCCTCGGACGACGAGGCCAATTTTCCGATGGCCCGGGAGGTGCGCGAGCGGGGGCTCAACACCCACCTGACGTCAGACAGCGAAATCTATTCCGGTTGCGTGGACTTTTTCCTGGCGGGAAACATGCGTTCGATGGAACCGGGGGCCAGGATCGGGGTGCACTCGTGGTATGACGATGACGACGAAATGGACGGGGCCGAGTATCCCCGCAATTCGCCCGACCACGAGCTGAACCGTCGCTATGTCGAGGACATGCTGGGATCGGATGCGTTCTACTGGTTCACGCTCGACGCGGCGCCGGCCGACGGCATGCACTACATGACGGAAGACGAGATCGCCCGCTTCGGGCTGCTGACGCGTTGATGCAGATGCCGGCAATCCACCAAGCATGAGGCCGAGCCATCCATGAGCGAGCTGCGGCAGGGCCACGCCCTCGTGATCGGTATAGACGGGTACGGCCGTGGGATCAGCACCCTACAGAGCGCGGTCGCCGACGCGAACGCGATCGGCGAAACGCTCGCGAGGGACCACGATTACGTTGTCGAGCGCTTGCTCGACGCGGATGCCGATCGGGCCGGTATCGAGCGCGGCTTCGCAAGGCTGCCAGAAGTGCTGCAGGAGGACTCTGCATTCCTGCTTTATTTCGCCGGCCATGGCGTTGCCCGCGGCGACGGCAACGAAGGTCCGCAGGGGTTCCTGTTGCCGGCCGATGCCCGGCCCTCGGAGGTCGATTCATGGTTGTCCATGGAATGGCTGCGAAAGACCCTGGGAGCCCTGCCCTGCCGCCACCTGCTGGTCGTGCTCGACTGCTGTTTTGCGGGCTCCTTCCGCTGGGCGTCCACCCGCACGATCCAATCGGCGGGCAAACCGCTCTATGACAGCCAGTTCGAGCGGTACCTCAGGGGCGTGGCCTGGCAGGCGCTGACCTCGGCATCTGCCGATGAAAAGGCGCTCGATGTCGCTCCGGGCGCCACCAATACGCGAGACGGCGCGGTCACGGGCAGGCACTCGCCGTTCGCCACCGCGCTGATGCGGGGCCTGAGCGGTGAGGCCGATTCGTCGCGCGGCGGACACGAACCCGACGGCGTCATGACGGCAACCGAACTTTTCCAATACGTATTCGAGGAACTGGTTCCGCCGGGCGCGGCCGCCGCCCAGACGCCCGGCATCTGGCCGCTCAAACCCGACAATCGCGGCCAGTTCATCTTCCGCAACCCGAAACGCAGCCGGCAAACCGTGCCCGACCCGCCGCTCGATGACCGCAACAACCCCTGGCTGGGTCTGAAGGCGTATACCGAGCAGCACCGCCAGCTCTTCTTCGGGCGCGATCGCGTGATCAGGGACCTTCAGGACCGGCTCGCCAATGGGCCGGGCCTGCTGGCCGTGCTGGGCGCCTCCGGCACCGGCAAGTCCAGCGTCGTGAAGGCCGGCCTGATTCCCGCGCTGCGCGGCGCCGGGGACGAGGGAACAAACGGGCAAGGCGGCTGGGGCATCGTGCAGACGGGCCGGCTGGGCGAACAACCGGGCCTGGAACTCGATGCCGCTCTGGCCGAATTGGACCGGATTCCCCCAGGCAAGCGCAGGTTGCTGGTCATCGATCAGTTCGAAGAACTGTACACCCAGTCCCGGGACGCGGAAGTAAGGGACGAGTTTCTGACGCGGCTGCGCGGTTTGATCGACGACGACCGCACCACGGTGCTGATCACCCTGCGTTCCGACTTCGAGCCGCGGCCGGCGGCTTCTAAGCTGCTCAGGGACCTGTGGGGCACATCCCGTTACGTGGTGCCCGCATTTTCACTCGAAGAATACCGCGACTGTATCGAAGGCCCTGCGCAGGAGAAAGCTGTTTACTTTGAACCCGCCTCGCTGGTCGACGAATTGCTGGACGAAGTCGCCGCGATGCCCGGCGCGTTGCCGATGCTCTCGTTCGCGCTGGCCGAGATGTACCGCAACGCCCAGGTTCGCCGACGTGAGACCGGCGCCAACGATCGCGCGCTGACCCAGGCGGACTACGAAGCAACGGGCGGCATGGTCGGCGCGATGCATCGGCGTGCGACGGTCCTGTACGAGGAAGCCGATGCGGACTCCCGCGCCAGCATCGAGCGGGTCTTTCTGCGCATGCTGTCGGTCGAGGGCGATCGCCTCGCGCGGCGGCGGGTGCGGCGGCAGGAACTTGAATGGCCGGAACCGGAGGGGGCGCGCGTCGAACAGGTGGTCAAGCAATACATCGACGCCCGCCTGTTGGTGGCGGACGGTGAAGCCATCGAACCGGCGCACGACACGCTGGTCGCGGCCTGGGAACTACTGCTGGACTGGCGGCGCCAGGCCAAACCGCAGGATTTGTTGAGGGCCTTGTGGCGGGACACCTTCGACTGGACCAGCAGCGATCGCGACCCGGACCTGCTCTGGGACGACCGCCCGGAGCGCCTGGCCGAGGCGGAGTCCCGCGCCGACGAGCTGAATCGCCTGGAGGCCGAGTTTACGGCCGTCAGCCGCAAGTCGCTGAAGCGCAAGAAGCGAATTCGCTGGAGCATCGCGACGGCGGTTGCGGTCGTTATCGGCGCCATCGGCTTCTTCTGGTTCCAGCAGTTCCTCGACACGCTCGAGGAAGCGGACGAGCGCTACGATGCACAGATAGCGCGCAAAAAGCTGTTTCTCGAATTTCACGGCAATGAGCCGCGCATTTTCACCCCCAACGATCTGCTTGGCGGTGCGCGGTGGAGTGTCGTCGAGCCACTTAACGACGACTGGGAAGTGGTCATCGGCGACCCCGGCGGCGCACTCGCCATTGCGCGCAACTATTCTCCGTTTCTGGACGGCGAATACGACAAGTTGGCGGGCCGGATCCTGGCGGCGGGACATGACCGCATCCTGCACCCTGAGCGGCAGGACGGCGCCGCGGAGCGCTTTCTCGAACACAGC
>Ga0316201_10001544_pt1 | contig 15628 bp, 8 predicted proteins | sample CS6wburrow_MG_FD_204516 | JGI IMG/M metagenome (GOLD analysis project Ga0316201, IMG submission 204516) | Coastal sediment microbial communities from Delaware Bay, Delaware, United States - CS-6 worm burrow | ecosystem: Environmental > Aquatic > Marine > Coastal > Sediment | place: USA: Delaware... | reverse complement strand
CCCCAACCCCACGCCGAATCATCTGGGATATTTTCTAGTATACCCAGTTCATCCTGATAAACCTCACTGGTTTTAAACAAGGTAATTCTATTGGGATAACCCGCTGTTGGTACATACCGACAAAACGAGATTTCATCCGCTTTGAGAACTTGGACAATACTGCGAACATAATTTATCCCCGCATCGACGGGCAATAAGTTGGCTCTTTCTAAATGGGTGGCAAGAAGTCTTAATTGTGCATCGGCATCCAGTGCTTGAAAATCGTCTTCACACAGTCCTAATGTTTTTCCCGATAACGATTCTAAAATATGGGCAATGGTTGCCATCCATTTAGCCTCATTCCAATCCAATTCAATCGGAGAGCGTTCTGGAGATAAGGCGGCTAAATCCAGAATCGCCAGCATAGCCACTTCCTGCCCTTGTCGGTGTAATTGTTGAGCTATTTCAAACGCAACCAAGGCCCCAAAGGAATGACCGCCCAATAAATACGGCCCTTGAGCTTGAACAGTGCGGATGGTATCAAGGTAATAAGCCGCTATGTCTTCAACACAAGTCAGTGGTGTTGATTGTCCATCAAGGCCTCGCGCTTGTAGCGCATAAAAGGGTCGTTCTTGACCGAGATGACGCGCCAATTGATGAAAATAGATCACGTTACCACCGGAACCCGGCATACAGAAAAAATGTGGTTTTTCGCCATGCGACTGAATCGCTACTAAAGGTGACCAAGCTTGGGAATCAGTTTGTTGGCGGATAAGCTTGGCTAATTGTTCGATAGTCGCTCCTTGGAACAGTGTTGCTAAAGACAGAGTTTTGCCAAATTGTTGTTGAATTTGTGCCATCAAGCGTACTGCCAATAGCGAATGCCCGCCTAATTCAAAAAAATTATCTTGTACGCCAATTGGATAAATCTCCAAAATTTCTTCCCAAATTTTCGCTAATTGCAATTCCAACGCATCACGAGGTGCAACAAACGTTTTTTCGGAGATTTCATGGCTCACGGATAATTGTGATAAAGTTTGTCGATCTATTTTACCATTGGGCGTGAGGGGCAGAGTTTCTAACAGGACAAAAGCTGAGGGTATCATGTAATCGGGCAGTTTTTCCTTGAGAAAATGATGTATCCCTGTTGGACTAACTGCTGGCCTGTTTGGAACAAGATAAGCCACAAGGCGCTTATCACTGAGTTCTTTCTCCTGTGCAATAACAGCAACTTCTCGTATATCGGGGTGTTGAGCCAATATCGTCTCAATTTCGCCTAGTTCAATGCGGAAACCGCGAATTTTCACTTGATTGTCAATGCGGCCCAAAAATTCTAAGTTACCATCAGGCAAATAACGGGCTAAGTCACCTGTTTTATAAAGGCGTGATTGATTTTTAAAAAAATGAGGTATAAATTTTTCTTGAGTTAATTGGTAACGATTCAAGTAACCGCGAGCAAGCCCAGCACCGCCAATCATGATTTCACCGATTATCCCGATAGGCACAGCTTGTAGATGAGAATCAACTAAATAAATTTCATAGCCAGGCACTACTGTACCAATCGGTGTCCGTCTTTTTTCATCAATGGCATGGCTAAAATTAAAAAAAGTCGAACAGATAGTGGCTTCAGAGGGCCCATAACCATTCACAATGTACATTTCCTTGGATAACTCACGAAACCTTTGGAGAATAGCTTGCTCAATTGGTTCAACCCCAACCAATAGGCGATTAATACTGATCATCTTATCTGCCGAGTTTTCTAATTGATTCAGGAGGTTAGACAACAAAGCCGGTGGAATATAAGTGCAGGTGATATGATGTTTAACTAAGTAGTGTGCAAAATGCTGCGGGTAAGCGACTATTTCTGACTTAAGGATATGAAGCGTTCCCCCAAAGCAAAGAGTTGAGAAAATTTCCCAGACTGAAACATCAAAAATAAAAGGGCAAACCGAGCTGGTAATCAATGGTTTACGATGCGGCGCGATTTGCTCAAATCCATATAACATTGCTAACACATTATGATGTTCGATCAGAACCCCTTTTGGCTTTCCGGTTGAACCCGACGTATAAATCACATAAGCCAAGTTTTCAGAGTTAACGCCACTGATGACATTTTCTGCAGAAAACTGTGACAGTCTTTCTGGCTCAACATCTAAAAAAACTGTCTGTGCTTTAGTTTTTGGCAGTCTTTCTTTTAAGGTTTCTTGAGTCAACAAGACCGGTACTCCTGCCTCTTCCAACATAAAAGCCAAACGCGCCTTGGGATAAGCCGGATCAAGTGGCACATAAGCACCACCCGCTTTAAGAATGCCCAACAATCCCACTACCATTTCACAAGAACGTTCCACACAAAGGCCCACAAGCACTTCGGCTTTGATTCCCAATGTTTGTAGGTAGTGCGCCAGTTGATTGGCTTTAGTATTCAACTCCCGATAAGTCATTTGTTGTTCTTCAAACACGACGGCGAACTGATCAGGTGTTTGTTCGACTTGTTCTTCAAACAACTGATGGATACATTTGTCTTTCGGATAATCCGTTTGGGTGTCATTCCATTCGACTAATAATTGATGGCGTTCACGTTCAGTCAGTAGGGGCAATTCTGAAATGCGCTCAAGCGGGTTTGCCACAATGCCTTCTAGCAACGTCTGAAAATGTCCAATCATCCGCGAAATGAAGGAAGCCTCAAATAAATCGGTACGATATTCTATCCGACCGTTCAGGCCTTCTGATTTTTCCTCAAGTCCCAGATACAAATCAAACTTCGCTGTACCGTTATCAATATCCGATTGAGTCAGTGTCCAGCCTAAATCAATGTCTGGCATTAAGGGATCGAGGGTCAATGCAACTTGAAATAGGGCATTTTGGCCTCTATGACGCTCAGTCTGAAGAGTTTCTACAACTTTCACAAAAGGTAAGTCTTTATGGGCCATTGCCCCAAGCGTGACTTCACGTACTCGCGCCAATAATTGTTGGAAAGTAGGCGTACCAGACAAATCGGTGCGTAACACAAGCGTATTGAGGAAATACCCGATTAAATGTTCAAGTTCCGGCCGATTTCGTGTAGAGGTCACTGTTCCTATCACAATGTCGTCTTGTCCCGTGTAGCGATAAAGCAAAGTCTTAAAGGTGGCCAATAAGGTGATAAACAGTGTGACCCCTTCTTGCTGGCTTAGCGTTTTGAGTCCTTCAGTCAAGCTTTTGGAAAGCACAAAATATTGCTTGGCCCCCTGAAAAGTCGCTGTGACTGGACGTGGGTGAGCAGTGGGTAACTGTAAGACTGGCAGGTTGTCGCCAAGTCTGCTTTTCCAGTAAGACAAAAGGGTGTCAAGCCTTTCAGCAGATAACTGTTGCCGTTGCCAGTGTGCAAAATCAGCGTATTGAATGGACAATTCTCGCAATGGTGAAGCTTGGCCTGTGGAAAAGGCTTTATAAAGGATAGCCAATTCTTTCAGGAAAATGACCAAAGAAACCCCATCAATAATGAGGTGATGTACGGTTAAAAATAACCGGTAGTGGGCCTTTTCCAAGCGTACCAAGCTTGCGCGTAGGAGAATATCTTGGGTGAGATCAAAGCGCCGCCCCGCGTCTTCAGTGGCTAATTGTTGGGCCTTCACTGTTCGCTGTTCAAGCGGCAATGCGCTCATATCAATCAGGGGCAATTTGAGCGTTGGAGGTGGCATAATCTTCTGAACGGGCTGCCCAGAAAGACTCAAAAAATGGGTTCGCAAGATTTCGTGACGTTTGACGATTTCATTGAGACTGAGTTCCAGTGCCGCTACATTAAGCATGTTATTCATATGAACCGTAGCCGATTCATTATAAAAAGGTACATTTGGGTTCAGTTGCGCAAGAAACCACAGTTGTTCTTGGAAATAAGACAAGGGTAGGTTCGGTGGCCGAGAAATTGATTGAATAGGTAATATCTGTGGCTGAGGAGATGGGTTCTTACCAATCGTTTCTATGTGCAGGGCGAGTTCAGCTATCGTCGGGTATTCAAACAAATTTGATATGGATAAAGTCACCTGAAAGCTTTTCTGTATCCTTGAAATCACTTGAAGCATCAACAAGGAATGTCCACCCAATTCAAAGAAATTGTCAGCAATCCCGATTTGTTCTAATTGCAACACCTCAATCCAAATGGTTGTCAGACGTTTTTCAATGGGCGTGCGAGGTGCAACCTGTTCATCCTCTATCCTTCTCTCGAACGGATCGGGTGTCGGGAGAGCCTTGCGATTTATTTTACCACTTGGTGTCAGGGGCAATTTTTCCAGCATGACGAAAGTCGCTGGCACCATGTAATCGGGTAACTGCTCCTTAAGGAATAGATGTAATTCACTTGGTGTCGGTGCTTTTTGATTGGGAATAATATAAGCGATGAGGCGTTTATCAGTCTGATGCACTTCCCACACGATAACGACAGCTTGTTGCACGGCTTGGTGTTGCGCCAACATCACCTCGATTTCTGAGAGTTCAATACGGTAGCCACGAATCTTGACTTGATGATCAATACGCCCCAGAAATTCTATATTGCCATCGGCTTGGTAGTGCGCTAAATCACCGGTTTTGTAGAGACGGATTGGTTGGTGAGGTATTAAGTTATCATGCGTGATGAATTTTTCTTGACTCAAGTCTGGGCGATTCAGATACCCTCTGGCGAGATTCACCCCACCGATATAGACTTCAGCGCTTTGACCAATCGGCACAGGTTGTCTGTTTTGATCAAGCAGATAAATTTGGGTATTGGCAATAGGCCGACCGATAGGAGGCCGCGTCGGCCACTCATTCACGGAACCGGTTAAAGTAAAAGCAGTGACGACATGGCTTTCAGAAGGCCCATATTGATTATGCAAAGTGGTGTGAGGAAGCTGATTAAAAAAATGGGCAATAGCGGGTGTGATCTGCAATGCTTCGCCCGCAGTGATGATTTCACGTAAACTTAAAGGCACCGTTCCCAAACCTTTAACCATAACCTCACTCAATTGTTGTAGCGCAACAAACGGCAAAAAGAGCCTTTCAATGCCTTGTTCTGTGATAAAACGTAATAGCATGATGCTATCTTTTCGTACTTTTTCTGAAATCAAAACCAGTGTGCCTCCCGCACACCAAGTCGATAAGATTTCTTGACAAGAGACATCAAAACTGATTGGCGCAAACTGTAATGTTTTGGCTGAACCTGAAACGACACTTTGCTCAAGTTGCCAAGCAATCAGATTTGACAAAGCCGCGTGTTTCATCATCACCCCTTTAGGCTTACCGGTTGAGCCAGAGGTATAGATCACATAAGCCAAATGAGAAGGGATCACTTCACTTCTGGGATTCTCATCAAAAGCCCCTCCCCAATCGGTTTCCAAGCAGACTATCTGTGCTTGATGTTCAGGCAATCCCTCAATTAATTTTTCCTGAATCAATAGCACTGGCACTTGGCTATCTGCCAACATAAAAGCGAGACGTTCTTTCGGATAGGTTGGATCAAGCGGCACATAAGCACCACCGGCTTTCAGAATCGCCAATAATCCGACCACCATTTCTAAAGAACGCTCGGTACATAAGCCCACTAACCCATCAGGCGAAACACCGAGCGATTGTAAATGATGTGCCACAAAATTAGCGCGTCGGTTTAGCTCATGGTAGGTGAATTGTTGCTCTTCAAACACCACCGCTATCGCATTCGGTGTCCGTTCGACTTGTTCCTCAAAGAGTTGGTGAATACATTTGTCTTTGGGATAATCGGCTTGAGTGTTGTTCCACTCTACCAAGAGTTTATGGCTTTCAGCTTTGGATAGTTCAGTATTTGGATTGTCAGTGTGGATTTTCATAGGATTAATTCTCCATTGATAGAAAAGCAATATAGCAGAACCGGTATAAAATGATTAAAATTTGTCGGGTTACGCGCCGCTTAACCCGACTACAGATGCACAAAATATAGTTTTTCAAAAAACCTTCAATGTTTTCAAAACCTTGAAGGTTTCAGGATGTCACGACTCTTACTCATTCCTTAATAGAATGTCGTAATTCTGGCCACAATTTAGGGAAACGTGTTTGCACATCCGACTCTGTAATCAACGCCATATCGGTATATTCAAAGCCGGGGGAAACGGCTTCACTGATTAAGCCAAATTCGCCGCTCTCCAAAAGACTCGTTTTCCAACAACCCCCTTTGACCAACAATTGCAATTGTTCACCAGCGGCGGGATTATTGCCAAGCCGCACCCGTTCTAACTGTCCATCAGGATGCACAATCAAATAAGTCAGCGGTGAACCGGTATGAAAATAGTGCATAATATCAGCATTATTCAGATGTAAATAACCCCTTGGACTATCATCAGTCAACATATAAAAAATAGAAGTCATCAAATAGCGCGGCGTTTTTGCGTAAGGAATGGCCTCATGTGTATAATCCGACTGATAGGTGCGTCGGAAATAACCGCCTTCTACAACATGCGGTTCTAATTCTAATTGTGTTATCCATTGAGTTTTGTTCATCAAAAAATCTCCGAGTTGAACGTCCTAAGTAGTCGTTTTCTAAGCAATCTTGTGATTGGTTAAAAAATAAAATCAATAGGTGATATAAATTTGATAAAATATTAACCCCCGATTTATTTTGTCAAATTAAAAAAAACGAGAACATCAAGTTTAAAAATTAAGTTGCTTTAACGCTGATAAAGCGGCCTCTTTGTTTTCTTGCAATGCAATGAACAGCGTTATTAGCTGGTTTTGCAAGTGGGTATCTAATGGCACAATCCCGTTGGGGTGGTTGCCGGTTGCCGCAATGCATGACGCACTGTATAGCAGTGCCTCGGTCAACTGAATTTTATCCAATGGAATAAGCTGACGAGACCCATCAAAGTTCAGCGGAAATCCGGCATTCAATAGATGGATCACACCATTTTTACCCTGAACATCAATATCAGCATGAACATCCGTGGTTTGTGGAACCTGTTTTCGTAAGTGTACCGCTGAAAATTCAACATCAGAAGATGAAGCACTTGCCAAAATGACACCTGGCTTAAAATATTGATAATCTTCTGGCAGAAATACCGTCGTGCCAACACAAGATAAGATCATATCGAAATGAGGCAACATACGATCCAGCTCAACATGAGAAAAGTCTGACTTGTCTTTTTCTAGATCAAAACGTTGCACTTGATAATCTAATTGCAGTTCGTCATAGATACAGCCACCAATCGCACCTGCCCCAACGACAAGTACTTTTTTGGTTGTAACCGGTGTGCTTGTAAATGGTGCTGAAGATTTTGCAGTACTGCATCAGCAATAAAAGGCGATTCAAGTGTTAATTTGGCCTGCGAACGAGCGACATTTTTCACCGGAAACTTAACTGAATGAGCATTCAGCTTATGAAAACCCGATGAGGTTTGTTCAACGCCGGCAAAATTATCCAGCTTGTCAATATGCTCGTTAGCATAGAGCAAGAGTTCAGCACCATCATCAATGATCACAACCTTGTCAAATGATTGATAATTGACTTTCTCAGCCAGCATATTGAACAAATCCGCGATGGCGGCACGAAACTGTGCATAAAATGACTGGTGACTGTCAAACTGGTTGCTTGACGGATGTACATATACGCCAAGTGTAGCAAAATCTGCCATTACAGCATCGCTGGTAGAATACGATTTACCCAAGATATAAAGGTTGTTGCGAGGAAGACCCTGATCGACAATTTTTTTCAGATAAAGAAAATTACTTTCAAGAATATGCTGACAAGCAATCACCAATATATTAGACCAATCAACAGGCTGAATATAACGATCAGATAAGTCCAACAATGGCATTTTGTAGTTCATAAAAAATAGTTCCTAAGAAGAATGATGATTTTTTTAAGTTGTTTTTTCCCAAACATGAAGCCAACATTCAAGTGCTAATACACATAAAAGTATATCTATAACCAATAGAGATCGGAACACTTTTTGCTGACACCGAATTTTCTTTTTTTCGATTGTTACCACGTTGAATGATATGTACTGGAATTCCATCAAGTTTTAAACGAGGACGACGAGACATTAGTGTGAGAATAGAGAATTATAACCAATTGTGAATTATATCAAAATAAAATGTGGTCTGTCCCCTATTTACTAGGATAAATCAATAACTTAGCTGACATGATATACTCATAAGTTATTGGTTTATGGTTGAACATCGGCGTTTTGCAAGTCCCTCTGCAGCATAAGCCAAATCACACAGCTATTTTAAAAATCACCTCCTTTAGTGAGTGAATGAATACAATGAAATCTTGCCAAATGAGTGTGAGCTTGACTTGGAAAAAAGGGGTCAGACCTGGGGTGTTAAATTTTAATTGATTTTGCTCCTAATTTTTCACCCTATTTTTCTGTCGGAATCAGGATTTTCAGGATTCTCCGGATTTTACGGATAAAATACTTGTCCGTCAATGAAATTTTTATTAATAAAAACAACACATTAAATTCATAAAACCATTATTTACGGACAACTCTATTAATCATTTTAGGTTTTATCCTGAAAATCCTTAAATCCGGTCAATCCTGATTCAGACAAGAGTGAAAATTTTTGACTCCAATTGCATCAAATTTAACACCCCAGGTCAGACCCCTTTTTTCGCGCATATATAGTATTCCAGAAAACTTCTTGAGTCCAAAACATCTGATGTTTACGAAACATCAGCGGTTTTTGGCCAACTTATTATTCTTGCATACTATAGTTGTTCAGAAAAATAGGTTGAATCGAAACTTCCAATTTCCCCTATTGTCCGTCAAGCCATTATCAATATCTTGAGAATGATACTCCCAGAAAATAACCCCGGTGTCTGTTTCTCGTTTGCAAAAACAAATGCCCTTAAAAAGTGCCGCGTCGTGTGACGTTTAGAAATAAGAATGTGTCACGTATCAACTTAAGCGAACAGCCATTTTATAGTATATCACCCACTTGTTGTAAAGTACAGGAGGGCTTATCTAAACACTATAATTAACAATTAATAATGAACAATTGTATTAATATTTGGGGGCGTGAAAGTCAAAAGGGGGCTTAAGGTGAAACAAAATTAATTTATTTCTTGACATATTTTGCCTATTTAGGTATATCTCATATATTCCATATTTGATTATAAAGAGATAACATTGGCAAAACTACCAACTTATACTCGTGAAGTAAATACTGCATTTGAATATTTGTTAGATGAGTACTACAGCGAAAACAGTGATATTACCGAAACCATCGATCAAATCAGTGACATCAAGGATAATATTACAGAATTTAATCTTGAGGAAGAAGAAAAAAGAGTTGATGCTTTTTTAAATACTCCCTGCTCATGCACACAAAACTGCCAACAACAACTCAGTAGAAATGAAGTAATCAACAATCGTGCATTTTTTCGAGCTTTGGGAAAAAAGGAGAGGAACTATATTCTACTAAATCAATTAAAGACTCTACTCTCTCATTCTGATTATGCGGTCTCAGCACGCTCAAAGAAAAAGCGAAAAAGAAAAAAATTTGACTACCGTATAAGTATTGATCGCCCAGTGTGTAAGGCTGTTTTTCTTTTTTATTATGGTGAAACATCAAAAAGACTAGATCGACTTAAAAATCAGGTGAGCAATGAAAGTATCACTCCGCTTATTCACGGAAATACGGGGCGCACACCAGATCACGCTTGACGAAACAACTGATAGAGAGCAAGTAAAATCATTCATATTAAATTTTACTGTAATTCACGGTTTACCCGATCCGGGCAGAGATATCAGGATCGGCGTAGGAAAGTTGAGAATTCTATTACCTTCCATGATGAGTTATAATGAGGTGCATCGACAATATACGATAAGTATTAAAGCCTCTGGTAATACCCCTATAGCTTATCGAACATTCCTAAAAATATGGCAAGAAGTGTTCCCTAACATTAAATTTAATGATCCAAAAAGTGATCTTTGCATGACTTGTGAGGAGTTTAAAAAACGCTTAAATCAAGCGGCTGCAACATTAGATGAAGATAAAGAAAAAAAACAAGCACTAATACATAAAGAGGCCCTTGAACATCTGAAGTTGGTCAAAAAGGAAAGGCTTTTTTATCAGGCAAATACGAAAGTTGCCAATGAATATTACCGAAAACTTAAAGCAAAAACAAACCTCACAAGTCCGAGCGAACCCAATTCAAAAAATATTATGTCACATTATTCATGGGACTTTGCACAACAGCTCCATTATCCTTTTGAAGATCAGCAAGTGGGCCCCATTTACTTCAAAACGCCTCGAAAAGCCCACCTTTTTGGCGTTTGTAGTGAAGGGGTCCCATGCCAACATAATTACCTAATAGATGAAGAACACTTCCTTGAAAAAAATGCTAACACCGTTATTTCCCTTTTGGATCACTTCTTTGCCAATTATGGTTTGGGAGAAAAATGGGTACATTTGACGGCAGATAACTGTGTCGGACAGAATAAAAACAATGCCTTACTTCAATATCTGATGTATCGTGTACAAACAGGACTTCATGAAAAAATAGAACTGTCATTTCTTATTGTGGGACATACCAAATTTTCGCCTGATGGATATTTTGGGTTAATAAAACGGCATTACCGTAGATCTCAAGTGTACACATATGAACAACTGGTAAACATTGTGGAATCTTCTTCGACAAATGGCCAGAATCTTTGCGTTTGTCACTCTAAAAATACAGCGTCCCCAATAATTTATAGAGATTGGACATCATGGCTTTCCCAATACTTCACGGCATTGAAAGGGATTTCAAATTACCATCATTTTAAAATAGAAAAAGGTAATCCGTTGATTCTTGTTGTTAAGGAACAAAAGGATAGCTTCGATATAAAATTTAAATTAGAAAAGAATAAGTTTCCATTTGACAAGGAGCGAAAAAATCTCCCTAAACAGTTGTTACCTGAGGGACTATCACTAAAACGACAATGGTATTTATATGATCAAATCCGATGCCATATTCCGAATAGAAGCGATAAAGACCAAACCTGTCCTAGGCCTAAAAAACCTAAATCAGAGCTTAAAAACACACCTTCACCCTAAGCCCCCTTTTGACTTTCACGCCCCCAAATACTGAAAAACTTATGTGCATAGAGTAGGGTTGCACTTGGGGTGCCTATCCAGACTTTTCATTCAATTGGTCTTGATTTCGTAGCCGTTGTTTTTCCCGTGCCGCTTCAACCAATTTTAATGAGTGTTGCCATGATTCTTCACAAAATCTTTTGAAATCGACCATCAATTCTTTTTTGGGTAGCAAAGGTTCGCCAACTTGAGGTTGTCCCACGGCTAATTCGTATCTTGATAATAAGCGTATATAGTCTCTGCGTTTTTCTACAGGTATGATAATCGGTGGCAAACCAGAATTGATAACCGGGAAGTTAGCAACTAATCTAGCAAGACGTCCATTACCATCAAAAAAAGGATGAATTCTCACAAAAGAAAGATGAATTTCAGTATAAGCCGTTAAGGCTTGATTGCTCTCTAATTTTTCTCTGGAAAAACGATTAATCATTTCAAACCAATGCTTCATCAAAGGGGCTACCGCATGGGGTGCGGCATACTCTAAAAAAACTTGTTGATTATCGTCTGTTATCGCTGTCGTGCCATTAGGCTCAACTTTCCAATTGCCAACCGGTTTATAAATATCTATAATACGTTCCGTTTGAATCGCTTTGTGTAAAGCAAATAAATCTTCTTGAGTGATGCCACGATTACGATCAATATAACGCCAAATTAAGTCAATCGCACTAGCATGTCCGACCACTTCCTCATGATCTTTCAAGGGTTTACCAGAAACCGTTAAGCCTTCTTCAATCACGAAAGCCGTCTCACCCAAAGAGAGTGTATTACCTTCAATCGCAGTTGAGCTATGCGTCCAAAGATGACGTAATTGTTTGATTAATGACTGCTTTAAGTCGTCATCAAGCCCGTGCAATAAATCCAAATGTGTCATTTGATAAACCTCAATACAAGCCCAAGTTGCCCCTTTTCAAAAATAGAACACTAATGACACTGATTGTTCATGATTGACACAGATTAATATTTTTGTGTACCTCATGATAATCAACACAATCAACGATTTTAATCAGCGTCAATCAGTTTAATCAGAGCAATCAGCGTTCTATCAAGCCAGAAGACGGGCCACTCATTTTATGTTCAACATCTTGTTGACCATTACAGGACTCGTCAAAATCAATCCTGTCAATCCTTTAATCCGTGTAATCCTGTTAAATTTTTTGTTTATTCCCCCAAAATATCTTTAACAGCCCTCACTTTGGCTTTCTGTTTTTTGTTGCCCCCTTTCCATTTATTAATCTTGACATAAAATTGCTTGAGCGTACCCGCAATTGTTTGAGCTTCATCGGCTTCACGCTTTTCCAGTTCCTCTACCCATTTAGTGGCATTCGCTTCAGCGAGACTGTCATTAGGTGCCAAAAATAAATCCAAATACAATTTACGCTCTAAATCAGAGGAATATTTTTCCAATTCAGCCGCCTTTTCAGCGGCTATTTTCTCCGCCTCGGCTTGTTGACGTTGCTTTTCCACTAACTGCCAACGTTCGTTTTCTGTAAAACGCTTAAACAAATCATGATCATCAGGGCCCTCATGATTCACATAAGGGGGTAACACATAACGCTCATTTTTTTCTCTCTGGAATTGGGGTAGCGACATATAAGTCAGTTGTTCCATATTCCCCGGGGCCATTTCTGGATCGGCCATCGCTAATAATTGCTTCAATTGTATACTCTCGGCCCATTTGATCGGCACATTTTTTTTGGGCCCACTTTTTGGCGCGTATTCCCAAGCCTTTTCCATCATCTCAACAAAGGCTTGTTGACACTCTTCTTTGCTTGGCACAGTGCCTTGAGGATGAGTCGGGCGCAACTGTTGCCAACTTTCAGGCTTGATATCAATACTGATTTGGCCCAATCCAAAAGGTTTACCCATTCCCAAACCATGCCGCAAGTTTTCTTGATCACCCCACGTCAATGCCCAGATCAACGCACCTAATTCAGCGGGACGCAGATTATGAATTTTTAAAGCGCATTTAAAACGCGCACCTTCAGCCAAGGGGTAAAGCTTAACTTTGACTTTTGAACTGATATCTACTTTTTGCCCTTTACTGTTTGACCAAGGCTTAAGTTTAGGCACCGTCCATCTTGGATTAATAGGATAACATTTCCAGCCCCTCACTTCGGCGGTGTTATCCATATAAGTCATATAAGGTTGACGTTCCGTCAAGCGCGACACACTTTTCTGTCGCACATAACTGGGATAATAACTGGCATTAGGGCCCCCTAAAATAGTGGGAGACAAATCGTTAATCACTTGAGCTTCGTTTTCCAAATAAGCCAAACTAAAACTCACCCTACTTTTTAACGTCAACTCAGTATCCTTTTCATTGACAGAACCAAACAATAATTCGGGTAAATCATGGAAAGTATCGCTACGATGATCAGGATTAGTGTGCTTGATGACTTCACCGATTGAATGGGTATAAGCCAAACGATACATCATCGCCAAACCCATCGAATCCACTTTACCGTTTTTTTCAAGGTAAAACACAGGCACCGATTCCTTTTTACGAATCTTTTTATACCCGTATTTCCATTCCTCAGAATCCGCATGAGTTTGTTGAAAGGCCCGAATAACGGTTTCGTCTACTTTTTCGGATTTAGCATCATCAGGGTTATAGAAAATAAATTCCAGATGCTTACGGCCCTTTTCACCTGTATTGTCAGCTGGTTGCCCGGTGAACACCACTTGCCCTTCATATTGGCCCTGCCCAAGACTTGATTTAGCTTTGGCATATTCCAAAGAAAGTGGTTGATGGATTGGCCCATGTTTCCAACGTTTATTATCTTCAATGTCAAACTGTAGTGATAAGGATTGGCGTTTTTTGCCCTTATCTACCCAATTTTCATATTTATAGACGGCACTTTGTTTGCCCTTAATCTTGTCTGGTTCTACAACATTTTGCTTTTTTCCCCACTCAATCAAATCGTTATGTTCCACTCGTGCATACTCACACGGTGTCAGTTCCCAATGTACACTTTCTTTACCCTTTTTTTCTGTATGGACTAATTTCAACCAACCGGCACGCGCCAACGGACGATAGGTATATGGCGCGATATTCTGCGACAAATGTTGCCGATAAAATTCACCGCCTTTCGTCAAATCTCGAACACTTAACCATTTATCATCCACCCAACGCATTTTACCAAAACTCGCTATTTCTAAAACATTGCGAATCATGCCCTTCAGACTGGTACCCGGAATAGCATAACGCAGATCGGGCAATTGGAAGAAATGAACTTCTCCCGGCGCGTTTTCAGTAGCAGGTTGTTGTTGTCCACCCACTAACAAAGGGGTATGCGCTTGAATGCTCAATTCCAAAGTACCCCTAATGCCATCAGAAAAGGGTAAATCATGCGAAACGTGTAAAGCCCAATCGGGTTTAAATATCCAAGCCGATAAAGGCACAAAATTATAAGGCGCGTAAACACTCATTGTTTGGTTTCCTTCAGTTCACATTCAGAAATTTTTTTGTTTATAACGGAGTCAAGGGGGAGGGCGAACACGCAGGTTCGCCCCTACAATACCCAAAAATGGGGCGATCATTTTAAAAAGCCCCTATAATATTTGATGGTGTAAGGGGCGTAAACGTTCGGCTCGCCCCTACAATATTCTCAAAGAGGCGATAACGAAAAAAATTCACCAAGGCTCGTAGGGGCGAACCTGCGTGTTCGCCCTTTTAAATTTGGTGTCCCCAAAATCCGTGACAATCAGAAATTTTTGTCCTTGAGACGGTGGTAAGCAATCGACTTAAGAGATTCAAATAAATTATCTCCTTGGGAATCAATATGATAAGTTAAATTAACCCAATATCCAAGGCCTTCATACGTTGCCGCAGTGTCTGTAAAAGGACGGGCTTTTGTTCTGGCTTTTATTTCAACACAACAGAACAAAAAACTAGCATACATGTGAGCAACAAAATCCTCTGTGGACACATTTCGATTCCGCTTCCTTTCTCCCTTCAATCGAATTAATTCAAAAATTTCACATTGCCCTGAATAACTATAGTGCCTATTTTGTAAATCAATTAAACAGGTTTGTAAATCACTGTCATTGACAACGGGATAACTATAAAGCAACTGAAACCGTTCAATGCTTGAATAATCAAACATCCCTTTTACAACCAGCATAAATAGAAAACCAACATCTTGCTCTGAAAACGCACTGTTGGCGTTATTAAGGATGTTGTGAGCCACCCAATTTCTCACAAAATACAGGGGAATACTATAGGCTTTAGGCACATCCATATCAAAGCCGTTTCCCTTATACTTTCCTCTGTACAAATCCCAACCAGAAAATCTATCAAAATACTTAGTCAGATAATCACACAAAGCTTTGAACAAATGTTGGCGTTTTTGTTCAGAAGGGATTCTTGGAGAGTTCAACATAAACCTCAAACCTTCCAAAAAAGTCTCCTTATTAACCGGAACCTCTTTTTGAAAAGGCTCAGTCAAAGCAATGTTTGCGTTGCCTTCAATCTCATCTAGCACATTGAGAATGCCGCGCCGTAGCAGGGGATAGGGATTTTTTCTGCGTTCTCTTACCCATTGCCGCACAAAATCCTTATCTTTCTCCTCTTTTGTGGGAATTTTGG
>Ga0316201_10001543_pt1 | contig 15633 bp, 8 predicted proteins | sample CS6wburrow_MG_FD_204516 | JGI IMG/M metagenome (GOLD analysis project Ga0316201, IMG submission 204516) | Coastal sediment microbial communities from Delaware Bay, Delaware, United States - CS-6 worm burrow | ecosystem: Environmental > Aquatic > Marine > Coastal > Sediment | place: USA: Delaware... | reverse complement strand
ATGGCAAAGCGATGGGCGAGGATCTCCGCCGTCTGGCCCATGTTCAGGCTGACGATGGGGTCGGTGAGGCCGCATAACAAGCCGATAACGGGTTTCAGAAACGCCGGTCTGAATGCCGCCAGCGTTTTGGCCTTGTCCGTTGCCGTACGCGCGGCGTTGAATGCACCCAGCCATGCCACCATGGCGTTGCCAAACAGTAGTGGTGCGTGGCTCATCGACTCGGTACCGCCGGCCAGTACCAGCTGTGAACGTCCGCTGGCGATATCCTGGGCGGCACTGTCGATGGCCTGTAGTCCGGATGCACAGTTACGTTGTACCGTCCACGCCGGCACACCTTTTTCGCAGCCCAGTCTGAGCGCTACGACGCGCGCGATATTGACTTCATGCGGGCCCGGCATGACGCAGCCGAGGATGACCTGATCCAGATCCCGTGGCGTAAACGGTTGACGGTAGAGCAGCGTTCGTCCGGCCTGAAAGGCAAGGTCTGATGCATGGAAGGGGCCCGGTTTACCCCGCGCGCGCAGAAACGGTGTGCGGCTGCCGTCGACTACGAAGACCGGCCTGCCTGTTGCGAGGGGGTTGGGTTGAGCTGCTTCCATGAATCGGATTCCTTGTTCCAGTAGTTAGCGGCAAAATCATCCACTCCGATGACCCGCTGTCTTGCGGCAACGGCAGCCCGCACCTGTGCCGCCTCGCGTTCGTCGATCACCCCCGCCGCAACGGCTTCGACCAGACAGTGTTCCGGATCTCCAGAGGCAAGTTGACCATTGCGCATGGCATTTCGCAAGAGGGAAAGTACTGCTTGTGCCACGTTCGCTTTTTCCAGGGCAACTTCCAGTTGTGCGAGCGAATCATGATCGTCCTCGGAAACGAACAAGCCTTCGGTGAGGCGCTCACGGGCACTGCCCCAGCGCAGGATCACAGCGGCGGCACGCTGCAGCAGGGCATCGTTCACCGCGCGGTAGCTGGCGCCGTAAGGGAACAGCATCCATTTCAGCAGCCGTCCCAGCCAGCGGGCGGGCAGGTTATCATAGACTTCAAACAGCTTTTGCTGGGCCTCATACAGTGAATCCCGTATGGCCCATTCAAGCAACGGCCGGTCGGCCGGTTGTTGGCCCTGATCGGCGAAACGTTTTAATGCCGCCGATGCCAGGTAGAGATGGCTCAACACGTCACCCAGGCGGGCGGACAGGGATTCCTTGCGTTTCAGCGTACCACCGAGTGTCAGTAAGGCGGCTTCAGCGGTGACCGCAAACACGGCGCTCATGCGTGTCAGCTTGCGGTAATAGCCCGCTTGTTCACCGCTCACAGGCGCTTTCACGAATCGTGCACCGCTCAGGCCGTGGAACACGCCGCGGGCCAGGTTACTCAACAGCAGCTTGATGTGTCCGAACAGCGCCTGGTCGAAACCCACCGCTTCGCGCTGCTGGGCGGTTTGCATTTCTTTCAGCAGGTAGGGGTGGCAGCGGATGGCGCCCTGGCCGAAGATGATCAGGCTGCGGGTGAGTATGTTGGCGCCTTCCACGGTAATGCTGATGGGAATCGCCTGATAAATGCGTCCCAGGTAGTTACGCGGCCCCATGCAGATGCCGCGGCCGCCGTGTACATCCATGGCGTCGTCGATGACCCTGCGCATACGTTCGGTCAAATGATATTTGACAATGGCCGAGGCGACCGACGGTTTTTCGCCGCTGTCCACCGCCAGCGTGGTCAGTCCGCGCGCGGCGTCCATGGCATAGGTGTTGCCGGCAATGCGCCCAAGGACTTCGGCAATGCCTTCAAATTTTCCGATCGGTGTTTTGAACTGCTTGCGTACCGCAGCATAGGCACCGGTTGCACGGCACGCCAGTTTGCCACCGCCGCAGCTCAGTGCGGGTAACGAAATAGAGCGGCCGTCAGCCAGACATTCCATCAGCATACGCCAGCCCTGACCAATGCGTGCCTGTCCGCCGATGATCCAGTCGATGGGTATGAATACATCCTTGCCGCGGTTCGGGCCATTCATGAAAGCCTGGTTGAGCGGAAAATGCCGGTTGCCGATCTCGACACCCGGCGTCGTTGTCGGAATGAGTGCCAGCGTGATACCGCGTTCGTTATCTGACCCCAGCAACTGGTCCGGATCGTAGAGCTTGAACGCCAGACCGAGGACCGTGGCCACCGGTCCCAGCGTAATGTAGCGTTTCTCCCAGTTCAGGCGTATACCCAACTGCTGTTTGCCTTCAAATTCCTGGCGGCACACCACACCCTTGTCGGGCATGGCGGCGGCATCACTACCTGCATCCGGGCCGGTCAATGCAAAACAGGGGATTTCCTCACCGCTTGCCAGACGCGGCAGGTAATACTGTTTCTGTTCCTCACTGCCGTAATGCAGCAGCAGCTGGGCGGGGCCGAGTGAATTGGGAACCATGGTGGTTACCGCCGCTGTAATACTGCGGCTGGCAATTTTCATCACTACGCTGGAATGACCGTATGCGGAAAATTCCAGGCCCCCGTATTCCCTGGGAATGATCATGCCGAAGAAACGCTGCTGTTTGAGAAACTCCCACACAGGCGCGGGCAGGTCGTGCAGCTGTTCGGTGATTTCCCAGTCATCGATCATGCGGCACAATTCATTGACCGGGCCGTCGATGAAAGCCCGTTCTTCCTCGCTCAGTCGGGGGGTGGGGTAATCGAGCAGTTTGTGCCAATCGGGCTGGCCGCTGAACAGTTCGGCTTCCCACCAGGTGCTGCCGGCCTCCAGTGCCTCCCGTTCGGTATCTGACATGGCCGGCATCATGCGGCGGAACTGTTGCAGAAACGGGCCGCTGATGAACTGACGCCGGAGGGTGGGAACGCCCAGCAGCAGCGCGGCGGCGATAAACACCAGCCAGACCGGGCTCAGCGCCCAGGCACTGACATCATGCAGGCCTGGCCAGGCGAGCAGATACAAGGCAATACTGCCGCTCCAGGCCCACGCCGGTGCCCGCCATGCCAGCAGTGCTCCCGCCGCTGCCAGCACGGCCAACACTTCTAGGATTGTCGCCATGTGTCTGCTCCTGTCATTCAGGTGATTTTTCAGCCCTTAGCGGGTGTCCGATCCAGGTCTGCATCTAGTTCCCGGCAATAAAACAGACAATGCAGGGGCGGCCGCCTGGCCGCGATATCGCACCAGAGGCCGGCGCTCCCGTGATCGGTATATACCGTTGGACCACGATATCAGGGGCGAGTTTTGCCTGTTCGTTCAGCTTATCCATTGCAAGCATAACGGCATATCCGTCGTCAGTCTGAAAGCACTTCGTCAACCCGTGAACTATTTATCGGCCAGTGGTTCACAGGAAAACGCCAGTGCGCGCTGTAAAATCGCTTCAGGGGTATAAAAATGGGGTGAAAAGCGGATGCCGCCCCCCCTCAGGGCGCAGATGACGCCATTTTCCTGCAAATGCCGGTATCTGGCTTTGATATCTTCGCCGTCGAAACGGAACGTGATAATACCTGCACGTCGTTCCGGCTCTCTGCTCGATAGTATGACTCCCCCGTTATTAGTAATATTATCAATAAGATATTGTACTTTATCTGATACGCTGTCAAATATGCTTTGAATCCCGACCTGCAACAGTAAATCCATACTGGCGTGCAGGGCGTGTATCCCCAGCATATTGGGGCTGCCGCACTCGAAGCGGCGTGCCGATGCCGCCGGTTGCCAGTCACTGCGATCATAGTCACCCATAGCCTCGACCATATGCCAGCCATACTGCCTGAGAGAAAGGCGTTCAATCCATTCCCTGCGGCAATAGAACAGCGCCAGTCCCTCCGCGCCGAGCATCCATTTATGACCATCCGCCATGACAAAGTCTGCCTGGCAGGCTTCTACATCAAAGGGTTTGACGCCGAGACCCTGAATCGCATCGACGCAGAATGCCACCCCCCGTTGTCGGCAGGCCGCACCGATCGGCTCCAGATCCAGGGCCAGACCGGTCGCGTACTGCACCGAGCTGACAGAAAGCAGGCGTGTGCGCGCTGTGATGGCATCGATAATCCGTCCTTCCGGGTCCGCTGCCGAGTCGATGTTCACGGTGACGAGTTCTACCCCGAGCGCTTGCAGTGATTCCCAGACAATGCGGTTGGAGGGGAATTCCTGGTTGCTGATGATAATCTGGTCGCCGGCTGACCAGTCCATCCCATAGGCGACAACGGAAAGCGCCTCCGATGTGCTTTTCAACAAGGCGATTTCATCGCTGCCGGAAGCGCCAATCAGGCGCTGCAACTGCTGGCGTAACAGCTGTTCGGTTTTCAGCCAGCGGTCATAATAGCGGGAACCGTTGCTGCCGTTTTCTTCAGCAAAACACCTGATGGCATCCACCGTCCGTTTTGGCCAGGGAGAAACAGCGGCATGATTGAGATAGCAGATATCGTCAGACAGCGAGAATTCACGTTCGATCATGTCCATACGCCGTCGGCGTCAGCGCTGCCCGATAGGTAGGTAATCGCGCTGCGTCGGGCCGACATAGAGTTGCCGTGGTCGACCGATTCGCTGGTTATCCTCACCGATCATCTCCATCCATTGGGCAACCCAGCCCACGGTACGGGCAATAGAGAACATGACGGTGAACATATTGCTGGGAATACCCAGAGCCCGGTAGATCAGGCCGGAGTAGAAATCAACATTGGGATAGAGTTTGCGTTCAATGAAATAGTCATCGCTGAGGGCGATCTCTTCCAGTCGCCGTGCCAGTTCAAACAGGGGGTCATCGCCCTGGCACAGTTTTGACAGAACGTCGTGGCACATTTTGCGAATGATGCGGGCACGCGGATCATAGTTCTTGTAGACGCGGTGGCCGAAGCCCATCAAGCGAAACGGATTGTTCCTGTCCTTGGCACGAGCCAGAAATTTAGGAATATTTTTTACATCACCGATCTCTTGCAGCATCGACAGGACCGCTTCGTTGGCTCCCCCGTGAGCGGGTCCCCACAGAGCGGCGATACCCGATGCAATGCAGGCAAACGGGTTGGCACCCGAACTGCCGGCCAGGCGCACGGTCGAGGTGCTGGCATTCTGCTCATGATCGATGTGCAGAATGAATATCAGGTCCAGTGCTTTCTCGGCCAGCGGATCGAGCTGATACTTTTCACAAGGTACTGAAAACATCATATGCAACAGGTTGCCGGTGAAGCTCAGTGAATTATCGGGGTAGACCTGGGGCTCGCCGATGGAATGCTTGTAACTTGCGGCGGCGATGCTGGGCATCTTGGCGATCATGCGGTGTGCCGCTATCTCCCGGTGTCGCGGATTACTGATGTCGGTAGAGTCATGATAGAAAGCGGACAGCGACCCCACCACACCCACCATGATCGCCATGGGATGTGCGTCGTGGTAAAAACCGCGAAAGAAGCTTTTCAGTGCTTCGTTGAGCATACTGTGGTGCAGGATGATATTGTCGAAGTCTTTAAGCTGCTCGTGATTAGGCAGCTCGCCGTACAGCATCAGGTAGGCGACTTCAATAAAACTGCTGTGTTCCGCCAGCTGCTCGATGGGGTAACCCCGGTACATCAGTTGACCCTGATTACCGTCCAGATAGGTCAGATGGCTATGGCAGCTGGCGGTTGAAACGAAACCGGGATCATAGGTGAAGTAGCCGAGTTCACGGAAAAAACGCCCGATATCGACGGCGTCCGGCCCCGCCGTCGCCGCTCTCACCGGCAGTTCGAATTGTTGACCGGTTCTGTTGTCGGTAATGGTTACCGTGTGTTTAGCCATCAAACATCCCTCCAGCCTTTGTGCGGCCCTGCAAGTTAATGTCGGCTACCTTACGCACGCCTTAACATTTAACTGCCGGTTTGATGGATCACATTATGGCACGGATATTTCGGCTGTTCCCTGTTGCAATTCACAGCAAACGTCGTGCCAACCAGCCTGCCAGCTCCAGGGCCCTGCGACCCCAGAAGCGTGTTTTCCAGTGCTCCGCCAGGACTTCCTCCGCCTGCTGCAGGTCCTCCAGGAACACGGCCCACAATCGCCCACACAGCACCGACTCATGTGTGAAAAGATTCAGTTCGTAGTTCAGAAAGAAGCTGCGATAGTCGATATTCGACGTTCCGACGGTTGCGTGTGCGGCATCGACGACGGTGGTTTTGGAATGAAGCAGCCGCGGAAGATACTCGAAGATACGCACGCCGCTGTCGAGCAGGGGCTCGTAGGCGGCGTGCGCAGCCCACTGGGCAAGGGGCATGTCATTTTTGCGCGGGACCAGCAGGCGCACATCCACCCCGCGTTGTGCCGCTTCACAGAGCAGTCTCTGGGTACGTCGATTAGGTACGAAATAGGGTGTTGTCAGATAGATCGTTTGCCTGGCATGGGAGACCATGTCGGCAAAACTGCCGTTCAGATAACGGCGTCCGCCACGGCTGAAATTAGACAACAGGATGCTGCCGCTTTCAGGGGGGTGTAACACCGGCGGGCGTTTTCTGCCAATCCAGAATCGGGTGAACAGGTCCATGGCCTGAGCGGCCAGGGCGCCACTGAAGCGGACGTGGGTGTCGCGCCAGCGGGCGTCACCGTACACGGCGTGCGAATTTTCCCGATGAATATTGAATCCACCCACGTAAGCACAGCTGCCATCGACAACCAGCAGTTTGCGGTGATTGCGCCGGTTATAACGCCACGGGTGACGCCAGCTCCAGCGGTGGAACCAGCGTACCGTCACGCCGTTTCGGCGCAGCCTGTTGATCAGTTGGTGTGACGCCCAGAACAGGGAGCCGGCGGCATCGAGGTGCAAACGCACAATAATGCCCCGCTGGGCGCGTTCGATCAGGGCGGCCGCAAAACGGCGTCCGATTTCATCATCGGCGAAAATGTAGCTTTCAAGCAGTATCTGATGTTGTGCTGTCGAAATCGACGCCAGCATCGCCTCGTACAGCAGATCGCCTTCAGTGAAGAGTTCGAACCGTTCTGCACTCACTAGTGTTTCAGATAGACAACGGTGTCATCCGGTGTGCCGAGCTGTTCCAGCGGGGCGGGTATTCCAAGGTGGTAGCCCTGCACGAAGTCTACGCCGATTTGCTTAAGGACCTCCAGCGACTCGGCGGTTTCCACATATTCCGCAGTCGTCTGCTTGTCCATCATGCTGACAATATCGCAAATGGATTTAACCATCATGCGGTCAGTCCTGTTGTTCGCTATATTGCGCACGAAGGCCCCATCGATCTTGACCATGTCTACCGGAAGGTTGCGCAGATAGGCAAATGAGGACAAGCCGCTGCCGAAGTCATCGAGCGCGAATCGGCAGCCCACATCGCGCAGCGAATCGATGAAATCAGTCGCTCTGCACAGGTTGGCGATGGCGGCGGTTTCCGTCACCTCAAAACACAGTTTATGCTTTGGGAAACCGGTTGTTTGCAGTCGATCCAGGACGTATGCCTTGAACGGCTCATCGCACAGTGACAAGGCCGACAGGTTTACCGAGCAGAGTTCGATCTGCCGCAGTGCTTCAGGATGATCCACGAACCACTGGATGACATGATCAAGAACCCAGCGATCCACCTGTGGCGACAGGTTATGACGTTCAGCGGCAGGCATGAAGGTGCCGGGACGAATGATGTCACCACTTTCGCGGAGTCGAAGCAGGATCTCGTAACGGCTGGCGCCAACTGCGCTACAACAGGCATGAATGGGTTGTGCATACAAGACGAAGTTATCTGTCTCCAGGGCCGCGGTGACGCTGGACGCCCAGTGCAAGTCGGCCGACCGCGTGGTCGCCACCGGGTCATCATCGGGGTGGTAGATATGGATACGGTTTCGCCCCTTTTCCTTGGCGGCATAGCAGGCGGAATCAGCGAGGTTCAGCGCTTCTTCAATCGAGGCGCCACCCTGGAGGGGAACAAGGCCGATACTGACACCCAGTGAAAAGCGGCGCTCGTGCCACTGGAAGCGGAACCCCTCGATCGCTTCGCGTATATGATCGGCAAGAATACCGGCGCGGCCAAGCGGGCAATGCTCCATCAGTACCGCAAACTCGTCACCACCCAGCCTTGCCAGCGTATCCCGGGAGCGGATCTGGCCGGTCAACAGACTGGCAATCTGGCGCAGTAACTCGTCTCCGGCAACATGGCCGCAGCTGTCGTTGATAATCTTGAACTGATCGAGATCGAGATAGCACAGAACGTGATCGCCGGGATGCTGTTCTGCCTGCAGCAGCAAACGACCGAGTCGACGTTCAAATTCGCGCCGATTGATGAGGTCGGTCAGCGCATCGTGCGAAGCCTGGTAGGTGAGCTGATCTTCGAGTCGGCGTCGGTCGGTAATATCACGACAAACCACCAGCACGCAGGGTTCCCTGGCCTGTGTGTCCAGGCTGGCGCGCAGATGGACCCAGAATGCCGAACCGTCCTTGCGCAGGCTGCGGTATTCGATGCCGCTATCGCGCCCGGGCTTGGTGAACTGTTTCTGGATATAGGCGGTTACAATCGCGACATCGTCCGGGTGTATGAGCATTTCCGCGCTTTCACCGAGCAGTTCTTCGACAGCGTAGCCCAGGGTTCTGGCGCCGATGCGGTTGATGGAAAGAATCGTACTGGCGGCGTTGAGTACCGCATTGATGTCGGGCGCGTTTTCGTAGAGCGCCTGATAACGCGCTTCGCTGACACGCAGGGCCTGTTCGGCTTTTACCCGGTCGGTGATGTTTCTGAAAATACCACGGGTGGATATGGTCTCACCATCTTTTATGATCGAACCACAATCACCGCGCAGATGAACCGATTCGCCTGTTTTGGCGCTAAACTGGAAGTCGATCTGACTGAGCGTTTCTCCGGCTTTGAGGCGCTCGAAACGGTCCTGGCAACAATCCAGGCTGTCCGGGTGCAGCACATCTATCAGTGTCAGTGATCTGAGTTCATCCTCTGTATAGCCCATGGCATCACGCCAGGCGCGATTGGCATAGAGAAAGGAACCATCGTTCGCCAGACACTGAATCAGATCGTTGGTGTTGTCAAATACATCGAGATAGCGTGCCTCGCTCTTTCTGAGCTCGTCTTCGATCAGCTGTCGTTCGCGCTCGGATGCCACACGCTTGAGTAGCGTTTCCACCAGAGCCGGCAGGCGGCGTAGATTCCCGGCATTGTTCAGCACACACTGGTCGATGCCCCGTTCGAGACACTGTAAGGCAATGTCTTCGACACCGCTTTCTGCGATCAGTATCAATGGTAACTGGATCCCGCGTTCGCGACTCCATGTCACCAGGTCAATCGCATTGAAGTCGTCGAGCGCCAGTTCACTGATAGCGAGATCCCAGCCGCCATCGTCCAGCGCCTGCAGCAGCTCCGATCGTGTTGCGACACGACGGCAGAGCAGCGTGCCGAAGCGGGCCTCGAGCCGCTTCTGAATCTGACCGGCGGTGTCCGCACGAGCGGCTAACAGCAGATGGGGTGCAGGCTTCAGCATGGGACAGGTTGGCTAATACCACAAATTTATTACTATATAACATTTGTGAATTATGCGCATGTCGCTTGTATTTGCTAGTTTATTCAGGTAGATAGAATGCATCCACACGCTCGGATCAGCGTGATTCGGCGTTAATTCTGTTCGCTCGGGGCGCCCGCATGATCCGCCGAAAACCCCCTGTGTCTGATCTGGGCGCTACGCCAGATGATAAATGCGGCGGGGATCAGCAGCAGGGTCAGCAGCGTCGCGCTGACCATTCCGCCTACCATGGGTGCGGCGATACGGCGCATGACCTCGGAACCGGTGCCACTGCCCAGCATGATGGGCAACAGGCCGGCGACAATGGCCGCGACGGTCATTATGATCGGGCGCAGCCGTAACAAGGCACCGTCGATCACCGCCTGACGCAGTTCGGGCATGCCGACCTTACCCTGCCGCGACAATGCCTCGTCCTGTTGCCGCCGGTAAGCCTGGTTCAGGTACACCAGCATGATGACGGCGATCTCCACCGATACCCCGGCCAGAGCGATGAAACCCACGCCCGCTGCGACCGACAGGTCATAGTCGAGCCAGTACATCAACCAGATGCCACCGACCAGCGCCAGCGGCAGGGTGGCCAGGATGATGAACACTTCGCTGGCGCGGCGGAAGTTGAGATACAGCAACAGCACGATAATCGTCAGTGTGACAGGAACAACCGTGGTCAACTTGTCCCTGGCGCGTTCCATGTACTCGTACTGCCCCGACCAGTTCAGTGAATAGCCGGTGGGCAGTTTGACCTGTTGCGCCACCACCTGTTTGGCGTGCTCGACATAGGAGCCCAGATCCCGGCCCTGGATATCAATATAGATCCAGCCATTGAGGCGGGCGTTTTCGCTTTTTATGACACCCGGTCCACCGATGATACGCACCGCGGCAACGTCGCCGAGCGTAATCTGTGCACCCGCCGGTGTCTGAATGGGGAGTTCCGCCAGTTTGCTCTCGGAATCCCGTACTTCACGCGGATAGCGGAGATTGACCGGGTAGCGCTCGAGACCCTCGATGCTTTCGGTCACATTCATACCGCCAACCGCGGTACGGACGATTTCCTGTACATCGGCGATATTCAGTCCATAGCGGGAGGCGGCGGTTCGATCAGTATCCACCATGACGTAACGGCCGCCGACCACGCGCTCGGAGAATACCGATACCGTACCCGGTACCTGTGCCAGTACCCGTTCGATCTCCTCGCCAATGTCCTGGATAAGTGCCAGGTCGGGGCCGGCAACCTTGATGCCGACCGGTGTCTTGATGCCGGTCGCCAGCATGTCGATACGGTTCTTGATCGGCCACACCCAGGCATTGCTCATACCCGGTATTTTCACCAGGCGGTCCAGTTCGCGTTTGAGTTTTTCCACCGTCATACCTGCGCGCCACTGATCACGCGGTTTGAGCTGGATGGTGGTTTCTATCATGGTCAGCGGCGCCGGGTCGGTGGCCGATTCGGCGCGCCCCATTTTACCGAACACGCGTTTGACTTCCGGTACTGTCATGATCAGTTTGTCCGTTTGTTGCAGGATCTGCTGGGCTTTGCCAATGGAAATGGCGGGGAAGGCGCTGGGCATATAGAGTAAGTCGCCTTCGTCCAGATCAGGCATGAACTCCGAGCCAAGGCGATCGTTCAGCGGCCACCAGCCAGACAGGGGCCAGGCCATGGACGCCGCGGCCAGCATCGATATCAGCACAATGGTACCGGGCATTTTTATCACCCGGTGGATAAGCGGTCGATAAGCGGCGATCAACCACCGGTTTATGGGATTGCTGTTTTCGGCAATAATCCGTCCGCGGATAAAGTAGCCCATCAGCACCGGAACCAGCGTTATCGACAGGATCGCTGCCCCTGCCATGGCGTATGTCTTGGTGAAAGCCAGGGGTGAAAACAGACGACCTTCCTGGGCCTCCAGAGTGAAAACCGGCAGGAAGCTGAGGGTAATGATCAACAGCGAGAAGAACAGCGGCGCACCGACTTCGGACGCCGCTTCCGCCATCAACCGCCAGCGTCCGGCGGCGCTAAGCGCTTCCTGCTCCATCTTTTTGTGTACATTCTCCACCATCACAATCGCGGCATCGACCATGGCGCCGATGGCAATCGCGATACCGCCCAGCGACATGATGTTGGCGTTGATGCCCTGGACATACATGATGATGTAGGCAATCAGGATGCCGACCGGCAGACTGACTATAACCACCAGTGCCGATCGCAGGTGAAAAAGAAACACAATACACACCAGTGCAACGACAAGCATTTCCTGCACCAGCTTTTCCTTCAATGTATCGACGGCGCGCTCGATCAGACTGGAGCGGTCATAGGTCGGCACAATCTCAACGCCATCGGGCAGGCTGCGTTTGAGCGCTTCGAGTTTGGCCTTGACGCCGTCGATGGTTTTCAGCGCATTTTCCCCCCAGCGCATGATGACCACAGCGCCGACCACCTCACCTTCTCCGTCGAGCTCGGCGATGCCGCGACGCATCTGCGGCCCCAGGCGAACCTCGGCGATATCTTCCAGCAGAATCGGCGTTCCGTTGGCATTCATGCCCAGCGGTATCTGTCGCAATTCGTCCACACCCTCGACGTAGCCGCTGGCACGTACCATATACTCGGCTTCGGCCATTTCGATGACCGATCCGCCTACTTCCTGGTTACCGCGCTGAATGGCTTCCCGTACCCGGGCCAGGGGAAGACCGTAAGCGCGCAAGCGGTCAGGATCGATCACCACCTGGTACTGCTTGACCATGCCGCCGATGGTGGCGACTTCGGATACCCCCGGGACTGTCTGCAACTCGAACTTCAGGAACCAGTCCTGCAGGCTGCGCAGTTCAGAGAGGTCGTGTTTTCCGCTGCGGTCGATGAGGGCATATTCATAGACCCAGCCGACGCCGGTTGCGTCCGGACCAAGTGCCGTTGCGGCACTGGCCGGCAGACGGTTCTGCACCTGGCTCAGGTATTCGAGCACGCGCGAGCGCGCCCAGTACAGATCGGTGCCGTCTTCAAACAGGATATAGACGTAGGAGTCACCGAAAAAGGAATAGCCACGCACCGTGGTGGCTTTGGGTACCGACAACATGGTGGTGGTCAGCGGATAGGTCACGTGATCTTCCACCACCTGGGGCGCCTGACCGGGGTAACTGGTCTTGATAATGACCTGAACGTCGGACAGGTCGGGGAGGGCGTCGACCGGCATACGGCTGATCGCATACAGGCCCCAGCCGCTGACAATGAAAGTCAGTAACAGAACCAGCACGCGGTTTTTAATCGACCAGTGGATAATGCCGGCGATCATTGCGGCGGCCCCGCTTTCCCCGCCGAATCATCGGAGCCATTGGCATCGCCCATACGCCTGAAGCTGGCTCTCAGACTGGCCTCGGAGTCGATCAGGAACTGACCGGAGGTGACCACCTGGTCGCCTTCGTTCAGACCACTGATGATTTCCACAAACTCGCCGCTCTCCAGGCCGGCTATGACCGCCTGTGCCCTGAATCTGCCTTCTTCCAGGGCCACAATGACGCGCTGTGACTTGCCGGTCTTGATCAGTGCTTCACGTGGTATGCTCAGCACCCCGTGCTTGGGGCCGGCATAGATGACTACATTGGCATACATATCCGGTTTGAGCGCGTCATCCGGATTGTCGAAGCGCAGTCGCGCCTGCAGGGTGCGGGTCTTGGGGTCGATGGTGGGGTACACAAACTCCACTTCACCCTCCCAGACGCGGCCGGGCAGGTAACCCAGGCGGACTTCGACAGGCTGACCGACGGCAACCCAGTCGGCTTGGCGTTCAAACACGTCGACCAGTAGCCAGACGCTGGACAGGTCTGCCAGCGTCAGTACCTCGGTAGCAGGCTTGACATACATGCCTTCACGCACATTAAGGCCGTCAACGACGCCGTCCTGGCTGGCGAGAATACGCACCCGCTGCGAGGCTCGCCGCTCACGGGCGACCTGCCTGATCTGCGCATTGCCCATCCCCAGTGCCTCGAGACGATCACGCGATGCACGTTTCAAATAATCGTTACTGCCGCGCAAGGCCTGGATATACTCCTCCTGGGCGTTGACCAGTTCACGTGAGTAAAGCTCGAACAGAACGTCGCCTTTACGGATCTGTTCGCCGTCCGATTTGACATTCAGTTTTTCAATCCAGCCATCCGTGCGCAGGTGAACGTGGCTCAGCTTGCGTTCATCGAAGGCGACGTATCCGACGGTGTTGATCTGGCGCCACAATGTTCCACGCTCCACCGGCGCGCTACGCACGCCAAGATTCTGTACCATGACGGGATCGATACGTACGGTATCCGCAGCACCGGCGGCATCGGCATACACAGGTACCAGATCCATGCCCATCGGGGATTTCCCGGGTTTGTCACGGCGGTAAGCGGGATCCATCGGTGCCACCCAGTAGAGGACCTCGGCGGCAGCGTCTTCGGCGCATAAAGCGGGCCCGGAGACCGGCATAATAAGAACGGCCAGCGGCAGTACCGCCAGCAGAAAGGCAAGACGCAGTTTCATTGGCTTTCTCCTTGCAGAAACAGCAAGCGTGCCTGCGTTTTGGCGCGGTCCACACGGATACGCATGGCCTGCAGCCGGACCTCCAGCGCGGTGATTCGCGCCCGCATCAGCGTGTTGAATTCGTTGATACCACTCTGATAGGAGTGCAGCGCGGCTTCGGCGTTTTCGCTGGACTCACGTAACAGGTGCTGCTGGTACAGGGTCTCCTGTTCGCCAAGCCGCTGCCAGCGTGCATAGTCGGATTTGAGCAGGCGCTGAATCTCGCGCAGTTTCTGTTCGCGTGTCTGCATAGCCGCTTCTGTCTGCTGCTGGCGCGCCGCCAGGCGTCTGTCCTGGCGCTTTTCGGTGAACAGCGGCAGGTCCAGGGTCACCATGGCCGCCATCATATCGGGGCGATCGCTGCCGTCGGCGTTATCGCCAAAACGCTTGCGGTACTCCAGGCCGACATCGACGCCGGGTTTGTATTGCTCCCGTGCCGCCTTGACCATCTGCTGATTGGCTTCAACCCGGGCCGAGGCCGACTCAATGGCCGGGTGCTGTGACAGTGATGCCTGCAGCGTGACCAGGGACTGCGTTTGCGGCAGTAGCGGGAAGTCCGCGGCAACGGGCTGCCAGGCGGCCTCGCCAATCCAGCGTGACAGGCTGGCACGCTGTACATCGGCCAGTTCACTGATTTTTGTTGCCCGATCCTCGAGACGTGACAGTTCAAGCTGCGCCTGCAGCACATCCTGCTGGCTGACACGCCCGGAAGCGTAGTGGGCCCGGGTTATGGCGACCAGCTGCTCAAACAGCTGGCGGCTGTCGTCGATGACATGAGTCGCCTGGCTCTGGTAATAGAGCTCCAGGAACGCCTGACGTACATCACGGCGGATTTCCCGTTGAGTAAATTTTACCTGCGCCTGTTCCGCTCTACCCAGCCATTCGGTGTGCTTTTGCCGATAGTGCAGTGTCTGGCCGCGGGGAAAAGCCTGCTTGATGCCGCTGCGAAACTGCGATGAGCCTTCTTTTTTCATGCTGAAGTCGTCCAGCGGCACGTTCCAGACGCCGACGGTCAGTTTCGGATCCGGTAACTGCCCGTCCGCTATCGCCTGTTGCTGCAGGGCGAGCGCACGCGACTGGCTGGCAATAACAGCCGGATCAGCCTCGAGCGCCAGGCGTTCGGCGTCCGCCAGGCGCAGTTCTGCCCGCACGCCCAGTGCGCACGCGGACAGCAGCATTAGCAGTAGTGCTTTCTGGCCAATGACGCGCAGTTCCCGGTTTGGTGAAATCGACATGGCAATCTCCATAACAGTGTCCCTGGTGCACACAACAGGCGCGCTGCCGGCACCTTGTCACCGTCAGCACCCGCTTGCCTGGATCCGATGAAATAACCCTGAATCAAACCGTGGAATACACGGAGCCCACAGAAACAAACAGGCGAAAACTTTCCCTGCCTGGCGCGTGCTGCGTGGCTATTCAGGCCCTGTGTATGGCGTTAAGCGGGAGGGCGGAGCAGGGGTGGGTCGGTTCTGGAATCGACAGACGTCGTCTGAAGGATGCTGCGGGGAGGCACTTGGCGGAGTTGATGAAGCTGCATCGCGCTTATGGCAGCGGGCTGTACCTGGGAAGCGGCACAGCCCTGGCTGGCACACCCACCACCCGGGTCACAGTTGTGATCTGAACAGTCCGGGCAATGTTCCGT
>Ga0316201_10001542_pt1 | contig 15637 bp, 16 predicted proteins | sample CS6wburrow_MG_FD_204516 | JGI IMG/M metagenome (GOLD analysis project Ga0316201, IMG submission 204516) | Coastal sediment microbial communities from Delaware Bay, Delaware, United States - CS-6 worm burrow | ecosystem: Environmental > Aquatic > Marine > Coastal > Sediment | place: USA... | reverse complement strand
CCATAGTCTTTCTCCAATCTAGTCATTTGAAACCTGGTGAAGATGTACATCGGTTTGCGGATAGGGAATGTTACAACCGGCTGCTTCAAGTTCAACCTAGGCTGATTCCAGAATATCGGCAAGCACACCCCAGTAGTCTGCGCTGTTAACCCACGGTCTGACAACAAAATCTACAGCGCTGTCGCCGAGATTGTTGATGAATATTTTTGTTTCGGGATCTTTCAGTACTTTCGGGTGCGCAGCGCAAACTTTATCCAATACGCTGGCGGCGACCTTCAGGTCGTCGTTGTAACCAACGCCGATGACCATATCCACCCGTCGGGTTTCCTTGGCTGAATAATTGGTGATCGCGTTGGAATACATCATGGAATTGGGAACCGTGATGAGCTTGTTGTCCGGTGTGGTCAGTGTGGTACTGACCAGGCGGATTTCATCCACCGTACCGGTGATGCCACCGGCTTCGATGAAGTCGCCCTTGGTAAATGGACGGAACAGGACCAGCATCACACCTGATGCAAAATTGGACAGGGAGTCCTTCAGTGCCAGTCCGATTGCCAAACCGGCAGCACCGATAATGGCGAAGAATGATGTCGCCGGAATACCCAGTTGATCAAAGGCGGCAACCACGGCAATAATGAGCACCAGTGCATAGACGATATTGCCCAGGAAATCGACCAGTACCTCATCGACACTCCGATGCCTGAGTACCTTTCCCAGCATCTTCTGAACCCTACCGGCAAGCCACTTGCCGATAAAAAAAATAATTGCGGCGATAACGAGGTTGATCGCCCCATTTGTCAGCATTTCGATGAGCTGGGTGTTTGCAATAAAATCTTTGATCGTGTCCATTTGATTCCCTCCAATAAATTATTTAATCATGCAGATCAGGCGATATCGCTGTCTGGTTCGAGAGCCTGTTCCATACGGTCGGCCATCGGTGCGATATGACTGATGACGTATTCCAATTCATCACCATCCAGAGAGCTATACGGCAGGTTTTCGCACATTTTTACATACGCGGTACCCTCAAGATCGCCAACAGCGAGGTATCCCACACGCAGTATCAGATTAATACGCAGGCATTTTTCCGCGTCAAACCCATCCAGTGGGCAGATCAGCGTCTCAACCCTCAGGTAGCGCCGGTTGTCTGTGGCTTTCAATTCTGCAATAAAGATGGCCTGTTTTCTGTCACTGCCTTCCATTGGGCAATCAAATGCCAATTGAAAAGGCTCATCAATAATCAGTTGGTGGTTTTCCCGAATGTGGTGTCTTACTTCTGCAAAGGTTTCCATGGGTGCTCCCTATTTTGGCGCCAGTCTGACGGCACCATCCAGACGAATGGTTTCACCGTTGATATATCCATTCTCCATGATATGGGAGACTAAATCAGCAAATTCTTCCGGTTTACCCATCCGGGATGGAAATGGCACCGAGGCATTCAGCGCTTCCTGTACATGATCAGGCATTCCATCGGCCATGGGTGTCAGGAAAATACCGGGTGCAACCGTGTTCACCCTTACACCAAAACGAGCAAACTCCCGTGCGATTGGCAGTGTCATACCCACGATACCCCCTTTTGATGCAGAATAAGCAGCCTGGCCGATTTGACCTTCAAAGGCGGCAACCGAAGCGGTGCTGATAATCACACCGCGTTCACCATCTTCACCGGGCGGATTGGACTCCATTGCAGCCCCGGCGGCCTTGATGACATTGAAACTGCCAACGAGGTTGATCTGTATGGTTTTCGAAAAGAGGTCCAGCGCCATTGGCGCTTCCCGGCCAAGTACGCGACCTGCACCGATGACACCTGCACAGTTGACCGCGACATTGATCAGCCCCATGTGACTTACGGCAATGTCAACCGCTTCACTGACTCCATCCTCAGAAGTGACATCCGTACGGACATAACTAACCGCACCACCGAGCTCTGCAGTGACAGCGGCGCCAGCTTCATCGTTAATATCCAGCAATACCGCCTGTCCGCCGTTGGCGACGACCTTGCGTGCCACGCTCAACCCGAGACCGGATACTCCGCCGGTGATCAGTGCTTTGACTTGATTCAGTTGCATGGTGAAAAACTCCTTTTCAATTTGTCTGGTTTGCAAGCAAAGCGCGACCCGCTTTGCTGTTGTTTGGGCGCTGCAGTTGTTTTGAAATCCAGTCACCGGTGTTGGCCAGAGCCTCCAGGTCGATACCGGTTTCGAGACCCAGGCCGTGCAACATGTAAACCACGTCTTCGCTGGCCATATTGCCACTCGCGCCCTTGGCATATGGGCAACCGCCCAGACCGGAAACGGATGAATCTATGATACGGATTCCGGCATCAAGACATGCCAGGGTATTGGCCAGGGCCTGACCGTAAGTGTCATGAAAGTGCACCGCCAGTTGCTTGATGGGCACCAGGGCGCTAACCGATTTAACCAGTGAGTTCGCAAGCGCAGGTGTGCCAACGCCAATGGTATCTCCCAGTGATATTTCATCGCAGCCCAGGTCTAACAGTTGATTGCAAACCCGCGTAACAGCGCTGGTTTCGATCATACCTTCATAAGGGCAGCCGAGCACACAGGACACATAGCCGCGCACCCGGATACCGGAGGCCCTGGCGAGGTCCATGACCGGTTCGAGGCGCGAGATTGACTCAGCGATACTACAATTGATATTCCGTTGGGTGAAGCTCTCCGAGGCGGCGGTAAACACGGCAATTTCACCTGCGCCACAGCGCAGAGCCCGTTCAAAGCCTTGCATATTGGGTACCAGTACCGGGTAGCGTGTTCCTTGCCGCAGTTCCAAACCGGCAAGAACCGACTCGGTATCCGCCATTTGTGGCACCCATTTGGGGCTGACGAAGCTACCGGCTTCGATGACGGGTATTGCACACCCGGTCAGACGATTGATTAACTCAATCTTTGTCGCCGCCGGCAGGCTCTGCTTCTCATTTTGTAAACCATCGCGTGGGCCAACCTCGACGATGGTCACGAAATCATTCATTGCGATTGGTCCAGTCCGGCTTGCGTTTTTCGAGAAAAGCCGCCAGACCTTCCTGACCCTCTGCGGAAACCCTAAGCCGGGCAATGAGACCCGCGGTAAATTCGTCAATGGTCTCTTGAGAATCTGCATTGTGCCCGGCAACTGCGAAAGCCAATTGTTTACAGTGCATAACAGCGGACGGGCCGCTCTTCAGCAAGTCAGAAATGATGCTCTCAATGGCGTCAGCCAAATGATCCGCTTCTACAGTCTGCTGGATCAATCCCATTTCCCTTGCCTGCTGCACGTCGAAGCGTTCGCCGCTGAGAAAATAACGTCTTGCATTGCCCTCACCTATACGGCGAAAGACATAGGGGGAAATCACGGCCGGGGCGAGGCCCAGGCGCGCTTCGGTCAGACCAAAACGGGCATCATCAACCGAAATGGTGATATCGCAGGCGGCAATCAGGCCAAGTCCACCACCGAATGCCGCACCGTTGACCATCGCAATGGTTGGTTTTGACAGATAATTGAGTGTGCGCATCAATCTTGCAAGCGCCAGCGCATCCGCTTTGTTGTCCCCGATGCTGGCATTCACCTGGTTGCGCATCCAGTTCAGGTCGGCGCCGGCAGAAAAACAGGAACCCGAACCGGTTATAACAACCATCCTGACATGGTCATCCCGACCCGCATCTTCCAGTGCATGCGTCAGTTCACCGATCATGGCCGCATTGAAGGCATTAAAAACCTCGGGCCGATCCATGCACAAGGTCAGGACACCACGCTGATCCATCTTGTTGATCAGGGTTTGCATTTACATCCTGAAGATGCCATGTCTGCCATGTTTGACGGGTGCATTCATGGCGGCAGAAAGCGCCAGACCGAGCACATGCCTGGTATCAATCGGATCGATAACTCCATCGTCCCATAAACGTGCAGTCGCGTGGTAGGGGTGCCCTTCTTTTTCGTAATTTTCCAGGATAGGTTTTTTGAATGCGGCCTCATCCTCGGCTGACCATTGATCACCTGCGGCCTCGATCGCATCCCGCCGGATGGTGGCCAGTACCGACGATGCCTGCTCTCCGCCCATCACGGAAATACGGGCGTTGGGCCACATCCAGATCATACGAGGTTGGTAGGCGCGTCCACACATGGCGTAGTTCCCGGCACCAAAAGAGCCGCCGATGATAACCGTGAACCTGGGGACATGCGAGGTGGCAACCGCTGTTACCATTTTGGCCCCATCTTTTGCAATTCCGGAATTTTCGTACGCCTTTCCGACCATAAATCCAGTTACATTCTGTAGAAATATCAATGGTATATTGCGCTTATTGCATATTTGTATGAAGTGTGTACCTTTCAAGGCACTATCCGAAAACAGAATACCATTATTGGCAACAATACCCACCGGGTGCCCATGCACGTGAGCAAACCCACATACCAGGGTTTTACCGTAACGAGCTTTGAATTCATGAAATTCACTTCCGTCTACAAGACGCGCAATGATCTCAATCACCTTGTAGGGATAACGGGTATCGCGTGACAGAATTCCGTAAATTTCTTCCACCGAATATACCGGGCTGACAGATTTGCGCATTTCCAGCGGATTGCTTTTCTGACGATTCAGGTGCGCGATGGCATCCCTTGCCAGCTGCAGTGCATGTGCATCATCCAGGGCGTAATGGTCGGTAACACCCGACTTTGAGCAGTGCACATCTGCACCACCAAGGGATTCCGCATCGACGACCTCGCCGGTTGCTGCTTTGACCAGTGGTGGGCCACCGAGGAAGATCGTCCCCTGGTTTTTTACAATGATGGATTCGTCACTCATTGCGGGTACATAGGCACCACCGGCGGTACAGGAACCCATGACCACGGCAATTTGAGGAATATTGGCGGCCGACAGATTGGCCTGGTTATAAAATATCCGGCCAAAGTGCTCACGGTCCGGAAATACCTCGTCCTGCAAGGGCAGGAATGCCCCGCCAGAATCGACCAGGTAGATACAGGGCAGGTGGTTTTCCAGCGCTACTTCCTGTGCACGCAGATGCTTTTTCACCGTTACCGGCAGGTAGCTGCCACCCTTGACGGTCGCATCATTGGCAATAATGACCACTTCCTTGCCACTGACACGGCCAATACCGGTGATGATACCGGCGGATGGTGTTTTGCCGTCATACATGTCGTAGGCCGCCATCGGCGACAACTCGAGGAACGGCGTGCCGGGATCAATCAGTCGGCTGATACGCTCGCGTACCAGCAATTTACCGCGCTTGGTATGCTTTTTGCGAGCATTGACGCCACCACCCAGTTCAACCTGGTCCAGGTGTTTTTGAAGATCGGCAACCAGTTCACGCATATGCGCATCATTGGCAGCAAAGTCAGGGCTGCTCGTATCTACCTGGGTTTTGATAATGCTCATTGATCAGGAGCCTCCGCGGCATTTAGGGCAGCTCAATGGCCAGCGCCGTCGCTTCACCACCACCGATACACAACGCGGCTACGCCTTTTTTAAGACCGCGATGCGCAAGTGCATTGATCAGGGTAACCACGATACGGGCACCGGATGCGCCAATGGGATGGCCCAGTGCACAGGCACCGCCGTTGACGTTCATTTTTACATGATCAATGTTGCAATCGTGCATTGCGGCCATGGTAACGGTGGCAAATGCTTCGTTAACCTCGAAGAGGTCGACATCATCAATACTCCAGCCGGCTTTTACCAAAACCTTTTCGATGGCACCGATGGGGGCCGTGGTAAACCACTCAGGGTCCTGTGAGTGGGTCGAGTGCGCAACAATGGTTGCCAAAGGGGTAATACCCATTTCATCGGCTTTTTGCGCTGTCATCAGTACGGTGGCAGCAGCACCATCGGAAATTTTCGAAGAAGTTGCCGCAGTGACCGTGCCATCTTTTTTAAAGGCGGGTCGGAGGACAGGGATTTTATCCACCCTACAGGATGGTGGTTCCTGGTCTTCGCTGATCACGGTCTCGCCGCGACGTGATTTGACCGTTACCGGGGTGATTTCGTCAGCAAACTCTCGCTCCATGGCGCTGATGGCGCGTTCTATCGAGGCAATGGCGAAAGTATCCTGTTGTTCACGGGTGAAATGATATTTCTCAGCACATCGCTCACCAAAAACACCCATCATCAATTTGTCATCGGGGTTTTGTAAGCCATCAAAAAACATGTGATCGAGAACTTCACCATGCCCCATACGGTATCCACCACGGGCCTTGGGCAATAGGTAGGGGGCCAGTGTCATGTTTTCCATACCGCCGGCGACGACGATGCCGGATGAACCCACCAGAATCTGGTCGTGGCCAATCTGCATGGTTTTCATGGCAGAACCACATGCCTTGTTGATGGTGACCGCACCTGCCGAAGTTGGGATTCCAGCGCCACGCGATGCCATACGGGCAGGCGCCTGGCCAATACCGGCAGGCAGCACGCAACCCATCAGTACATCATCGACGGCTTCAGGTTTAAGACCCGCCTGTTCGATGGCGCCACGGATTGCCGCTGCGCCCAGTTTATCGGCGGAAACTGTGGCAAACTGGCCTTGGAACGAGCCGATAGGGGTGCGTTTTGCACCAACAATAACGACCTTGTTATTCATTTTGTAACTCCGTTCTTGATTTAAAATATACGTTCTAGAGAGAAACCAGTTCACGACCGATCAGCATTCTGCGGATCTCGTTGGTGCCGGCTCCGATTTCATATAACTTGGCATCCCGCAAAATGCGGCCTGCCGGATATTGATTGATATATCCGTTGCCTCCGAGTGACTGGATGGCCTCAAGCGCCACGCTGACCGCACTGGTGGATGCCTGTAGCAGGCAGGCGGCAGTGTCGATACGTGATCTTCGGCCGGAGTCATAATCCTCCGCAATTCGATAAACGTATGCCCGGGATGATTGCAGCGCGGTGTACATGTCTGCCAGTTTTGCCTGCATGATGCCGAAAGTGCCAATCGGCCGGTCAAATTGCTTTCGTTCGCGCAGATATGGAATAACAAGATCCAGGCAAGCCTGCATCAATCCCAGCGGCCCACCCGATAACACCAGTCTTTCCGTATTCAGACCACCCATTAAGAGTTTTACACCCTGGTTTACCTCGCCGATAACATTTTCAACCGGGATTTTGCAATCCTCGAAGACCAGTTCACAGGTGTCGGAACCACGCATGCCGAACTTGTCCATCTTTGGTGCAGTGCTGAAACCTGCCATTCCTTTATCAACCAGGAAACCGGTCATGGTTGAAGAACCCGCCTCTTTACCGGCAGTTCGCATGTAGACAATCAGGACATCAGCGTCCGGTCCATTGGTGATCCACATCTTGGTACCATTGGCCAGCCAGTGATCGCCTTTTAGCTCGGCGCGGCAGTTCATCGAACCAACCACATCGGAACCGGCACCGGGTTCAGACATGGCGAGCGCACCAACCAGTTCCCCACTGCACAAGCCCGGTAAGTACTTTTGGCGTTGCGCGTCAGAGCCGTTTTTATTCAGGTTGTCCATACACAGGTTGCTGTTAGCGCCGTAGGACAAGCCAACGGAACCCGATGCCCTGGAGATTTCCTCCATCGCAACCACGTGTGCAAGGTAACCCAGGTCAGAGCCGCCAAGTGAAGCCGGGATGGTCATGCCAAGTAAACCCAATTCACCCAGTTTTGGCCATAACCCCACGGGAAAGGTATTGGTGGCGTCGATCTCCTCGGCAAATGGTGTAATTTCCTGCTCGGCGAACCGCCGCACGGTATCGCGCAGCAGTTCCATACTTTCACACAGTGGCATTTCTACATGCATAAGGTCTCCTGGGGTGCTTTTGCTTAACCGCCGTTATGTCGTTCACGTCCAGGGAAGCGATGTGGCTTACCCATATGCGGCAGTTTAAGCTTACCAATTATTTCAATACGTTCCCGCGCCATGCGGTCAGCCGCCTTGTAACTGGCAATGTCATCCCGCTCGGCGATGCTGAATATCTTCATCAGATTGTAATAGATAGTGCGGGTCATACGTAGTGCACGTTCCTTGTCCCAACCTTCAAATTCGATCGAGACATTCATCAGTCCACCCGCATTCACCGCATAATCCGGTGCGTAGAGTATGCCACGAACGGCCAGGTCATCACCCGCTTTTTCATCGGCCAGTTGATTGTTGGCGGCACCTGCCACCACTTTGAACTTAAACCGGGGAATGGTCTCTTCATTGATAGTGGCTCCCAGAGCACAGGGGGCATAAACATCTGCTTCAACATCGTATATGTCATCGGTACCGACGGCTTCAGCTCCCAATTCCACTGCCCGGGCTACCAGGTCCGCATTGATGTCGGTCACAAATACTTTGGCACCCTCATCGCGCAACAGTTTGACCAGGTATTGACCGACATGACCGGCTCCCTGGACGGCATAACTGTATTTGCCGATTTCCTGGTTTCCAAATTTCCATTGCAAAGCAGCTTTGATGCCCTGGACCGTACCGTATGCAGTGTAGGGTGATGGGTCACCTGCACCACCCCGGGAGTGGTGTACACCGACCACGTTATTGGTTTCCTGGAAAAGGAACTCCATGTCATTGACGTCGATGCCCACATCTTCTGCCGTGATATACCGACCGCCAAGGCTGTCTACGAACCGTCCGAGGGCACGGAACAGGGCTTCTGATTTATCCTTCCTGGGATCGCCGATGATCACGGCTTTACCGCCACCAAGGTTGAGGCCGGCCACGGCTGCCTTGTAGGTCATACCGCGAGACAGTCGCAGTACATCATTCAATGCTTCCTGTTCAGTGGCGTAGGGCCACATACGCAGTCCACCCAGGGCAGGGCCGAGTACGGTATTATGAATGGCGATGATGGCTTTAAGACCTGCATCCTTGTTATTGCAGAATACGACTTGTTCATGTTCGGTGGATTCAATTGTTTCGAAAATTCCCATGATGATGATCCTCCAGGAATCGTTTTCACTTGAGAAAAAGGTCATGCAAACCTGGATTGGATATCCAGTGGTCACACAACAGCGTTGTAGTGAAACAGGCTGATAAATTGTTTTGGAGATCAGCAGTCCATTGTACTAGATTGGTGTTTTTGAGGCAGTAAGCCGGAGCCGAAACCATGATGTTTATTGAGTTAGATCAAGAAAAATCCCACGGTGCTTGCCATGAAAAAGAAAAATAAAGGTTGACAGGCCTTTTTGAGAATGGGATAAAGCGCCCATGTCATGGCAATTGCAACAACCCGATCCGGGATATCAGGCCACAAGCCGCAAGGCGGATGTCCTCTATTCTGAAGTCTCGTTGAAAGCAAATACCGCTCTGCTTCTGGTGCTAGTGCTAATTATTATTCCTACATTTAACGGGGTAACCTTGATCACATAGCAAACCAGGAACAAGATCAGCAAAACCCCGCAACCGCAAGGAAGCGGGGTTTTTTTTATCAGTATGAATTTTTAATGACCAGGACCGTGGGCCGGTTCAGACAAATGAAACGAGAGTGAAGCAGCAAATGAAATCATCTACAAATTTAGCACCCATGCTCCACAGCGGTTCACAGGTATTGATCGAAATGCTCAAGCGCAACGGCGTAAAGCAGATTTTCGGATATCCCGGTGGAACGATCATGCCCGTGTACGATGCCCTTGTCGGTGCAGGATTGCAGCACTATTTATGCCGGCATGAGCAGGGTGCTGCACTTGCTGCCGACGCCTATGGCCGCGTGACCAGGAAGGCGGGCGTTTGCATGGCGACCTCGGGTCCCGGCGCTACCAACCTCGTGACCGGGATTGCAAATGCATTCATGGATTAGGTCCCGATGGTGGTGATTACAGGGCAGGTACCCAGCGCCTTGCAAGGTACGGACGCCTTCCAGGAAGTCGATATTTTTGGAATCACGCTTCCGATTGTGAAACACAGCTATATCGTGCGGAATGTCCGCGATATCCCGCAAATTGTTAACGAGGCATTTCAGCTTGCCGAGGGAGGTCGTCCCGGACCGGTATTGATCGATCTGCCCAAAGATATTTCAGCGGGTATGGGTGAGGTTGTCTATACCGCTCCACTGCCATTGCCGGAGATGCCGCAACCGGATTCCCATGCCATACAGGCGGCCAATGAAGTGTTATCACAGGCCACGCGCCCGCTGATTATCGCTGGTGGCGGGATTGCGATATCAGATTCGGTTGAAATATTCCGGAAGTTTATTGCACGTACAAAAATTCCGGTGACGTCCACTTTGAAAGGCCTGGGTGTCATGCCCACGGATGATCCCAATTTTATCGGGATGCTGGGTATGCATGGCAATGGAGCGGCCAATCATGCCGTGCAAAATTGCGACGTGCTGATGGTCGTCGGTGCACGATTTGATGACAGGGCCACCGGCCACCTCGCGAGTTTTGCGCAATCGGCGCGCATCATTCACCTGGATATCGATGCAGCTGAAATTTCAAAATTACGCAAGGCAGATGTTGCGATTGTCAGCGAGTTGGCACCTGCACTGGAAGGTATTCAGCTACGTGACGAGGTCAGCACCACCTGGTGTGGCCAGTGTGCGGGCTGGAAAAAAGAATTTGCCTGGCGTTACGATGCGCCCGGTGAAGGTATTTATGCACCCAGGTTGTTGCGTGATCTGACAAGGGCAAAAACAGAAGGTATGACCATTACCTGCGATGTGGGCCAGCACCAGATGTGGGTCGCCCAGCATTGCAGTTTTGACAACCCGCTGGATCACCTGTCTTCCGGTGGACTGGGCACGATGGGTTATGGTCTGCCCGCTGCCATAGGCGCCAAGGTTGCCAAGCCGCAAAACACCGTGGTGTGTGTCTCTGGTGACGGCTCTATCATGATGAACATCCAGGAACTGGCCACGCTCAACCGCTACAAAATTGACGTCAAGATCCTGTTATTGGATAACTCGGCCCTGGGCCTTGTGCGTCAGTGGCAGGAAATCTTTTTCGATGGCAATTACAGCGAGGTTCACCTTGACGATAACCCCGACTTTGCCGGGGTCGCACGGGCATTTGGCATCCAGGCACGCAGTATCAGGCAGCCTGAAGCGGTCCACGATGCCATTCATTGGCTGCTCAACACCGAGGGTGCTGCCATGTTGCACGTGGCTATCGACTCGATGGAAAATGTGTGGCCGCTGGTACCACCGGGCAAAGCCAACCACATGATGATGAAGTCCGTCCCGCTGAAGGAAGTTAAAACATGATGAATCAGACGCTACACATCCGGCTAAGAAATGTCGAAGGTGCTGTCATCCGGGCGCTGGGCCTGATCGAGCGCCGTGGTTACAGCCTTGACAACTGCACGGTAAGCCAGGCGCAGGGCGATGATCGGCGGATGGAAGTGGGTGTCAGATCATCACGTCCCGGGGACCTGCTCAAACGCCAGTTGGAGCGATTACACGATGTGCTGCATGTTGAGTTATTACCTGTCACGGCAAACCATAAACACAACCCGCACATACGGCCTTTACAAGGAGAAAACAAATGAGCCGCAAAATCCATATCTTTGATACCACGTTGAGGGACGGTGAACAGAGTCCTGGTTTCAGCATGAGCCTGGGACAAAAACTGCGGGTGGCCCGGGTACTGGCAGAGATGAAGGTGGACATCATTGAAGCCGGTTTTCCAGCAGCATCACCGGGTGATTTTGATGCCGTCCGGGCGGTAGCATCGGAAATCCGGGGTCCGGTGATTGCCGGTCTGTGCCGCACCATCCCGCGCGACATTGAGTACACAGCGAAAGCGCTGGAACCAGCCGAAAATGCACGCATCCACACCTTCATTGCCACCAGCCCGATACACCGCAGCGAAAAGCTCAAGATGAGCCGTGACGAAGTATTGAGAAATGCCATCAACGGCGTGCAGTTGGCTCGTGGCTTCTGCAATGACGTGGAATTTTCTGCCGAGGATGGCATACGGACCGAACGTGAATACCTGGCCGATGTATTGCAGGCGGTGATCGAGGCTGGCGCGGGCACCGTGAATATCCCGGACACGGTAGGTTATTCCACCCCGTCGGAGATGTATGAGCTGTTCAGCTGGTTGAGAAAAACCGTACCCGGCATAGAGAATGTGCGTATGAGTACCCATTGCCATAATGACCTGGGTCTTGCAGTGGCCAACTCCCTGGCCGCAGTCGAGGGTGGTGCGACACAAATTGAATGTACGCTCAATGGTATTGGTGAACGGGCCGGGAACTGTGCGCTGGAGGAAGTCGTCATGGCCCTGCATACACGTGCTGATCACTTTGGAATGGAAACCGATATTGATACGCGACGTCTGACCGCAGCCAGTCACCTGTTGGCAGCGGTCACCGGGAATTTTGTTCCACGCAACAAGGCCATCGTTGGTGAAAACGCATTTGCCCACGAGGCGGGAATACACCAGCATGGCATGCTGGCATCGCGTGATACTTATGAAATCATGAAACCCCAGGATGTGGGAATGCAGGATACGCAGTTGATACTGGGTAAACACAGCGGTCGTCACGCGGTCGTTGATCGTGCGAAGACCATGGGTTACGAGTTGGGAGATGATGAAATTGAAGCCATCATGGTGCGCTTCAAGGATCTCGCGGACGTCAAGAAGCGGGTTTTTGACTCGGATCTTGAAGCCATCATTACCGGCAGCCAGACCGGCGGAATCGGGCCATGGTCGCTGAACTGGCTCAGTGTGGTCAGTTGTGTCAATGGCGAGACCGAACCGACGGTATCCATGACACTGGCCCACGAGGATGGTACCACCAGCACCCATACCGGCGAGGGTGACGGTCCCGTTGAAGCGATGGTGCATGCACTTGAACAGGTCACCGGGACAAGGATCAGGGTACTCAGTCTTGCCATGCGCAGCATATCGCTGGGTGAGGACGCCCAGGGTGAAGCCAGTTTGCGTGCGACCGTGGATGAGGTGGAATACAGTGGACATGGTCTGTCGACCGATATCGTTGCAGCCTGTGCCGAGGCCCTGTTAGAGATTATCACCCGCGCAACACGCACTGTCGCCCAACTCGAGAAATCCGATGCAGCGTGAAATGGCCCGGTCGGGACAAGGACCTGTTTGATGACAATGAACGAGCCGGAAATCATCTGGCATAACGGCGAATATAAACCCTGGCACCAGGCCACTACACACGTGCTGTCACATGCCATACACTATGGTTCCAGCGTGTTTGAAGGTATACGTGTGTATGACCGCATGGGCACACCCGTTGGCTTCAGGGTACGTGAACACCTGCAGCGGCTGTTTGACTCCGCCAGGGTCTACCGCATTGATATTCCATATGACATCGACACCCTGTTTGATGTCTGTTGTGGCCTGGTACTGCGCAATGGTCTAAGCAGCGCCTACCTGCGACCGGTGGCGTTTCGGGGTTATGGTTCCCTTGGTGTGACTCCCAGGGAAGGCAACCCGATCGATGTTTCAATTGCAGCCATGCAATGGGGTGCATACCTTGGAGATGACGCCCGGGAGAATGGTGCAAGGGTTTGTATTTCCAGTTGGAACAGGGTTGCACCCAACACGATTCCTGCCGGTGTCAAGGCGGGTGGCAATTATCTTTCCAGCCAGTTGATCGGTCTTGAGGCACAGCGGCTTGGCTACGATGAAGGTATTGGCCTGGCGCCCGATGGCACCCTCAGTGAAGGTGCAGGTGAGAACCTGTTTATAGTCAAGGACGATGTCCTGATAACACCCCCGCAGTCGGCTTCCATCCTGGCCGGAATCACCCGTGACAGCGTGATTCGTCTGGCTCAAACCATGGGCATGGAAGTGCGTGAAATGACTTTGTCACGTGAGTCCATTTATCTTGCAGACGAGTTATTCTTCACCGGCACAGCCGCCGAAATAACGCCGATCCGGTCAGTGGATGACCTGGACATCGGGTCGGGAGGCCGCGGACCGGTCACCGGTCAAATCCAGTCAGCCTTTTTTGGCCTGTTTGATGGTCGTACCGAGGATCGATTCGGTTGGCTGGAACCCATAGAACCGGTATCCAGCAGCACAGCAGAAGTCAGTCTTATCTGTGCCTGAAGCCTATGAGTAAACTTGCACAAGATTGTTTGCGAAGAGCACTGACCGCACCTGTCTATGACCTGGTTCGGCGTACGCCGCTGGAAATGGCACCCGGACTATCAGCGCGTATGGGGCGCAATCTGTGGCTGAAACGCGAGGATTTGCAACTCACCTATTCATTCAAACTGCGTGGTGCTTATAACTGTATCAGGCAACTGTCAGAAGATGAGCGAAAACAGGGTGTGGTCGCTGCATCAGCCGGAAACCATGCGCAGGGCGTCGCACTGTCTGCCCGTGAACTGGGTGTCAAAGCCACGATATTCATGCCGTGCACCACACCGGAGATCAAGGTCCAGGCGGTCGAAGCGCTGGATGCCAGCATCAGGCTTGTCGGTGATGATTATGATGCCGCCTGTGAGCAGGCGATCGCGTTCAGCAGGGAGAGCGGGGCGTATTTTATCCACGCCTTTGACAATCCCTCTGTCGTTGCGGGGCAGGGCACGTTGGGTGTAGAGCTTACACAGCAACTGGCAGCACCACCGGGTGTCATATTTTTACCCGTCGGTGGTGGTGGACTGGCAGCAGGTGTTGCGGCAACCGTCAAGGCGATCTTTCCCGAAGTGCGTATCATCGGTGTAGAGCCCGAGGACGCTGCCAGTATGTATGCCGCACTCAAGGCAAATGAGCCGGTGGATATCGGTACTACGGGGATATTTGCCGATGGTGTGGCGGTGCGCAAAGTGGGTAATTTAACCTTCGAGATGTGCCGCGAACTGGTAGATGAGGTCATCACGGTCAGTGTTGACCAGGTTTGTGCAGCAGTAAAATCCATTTTTGAGGAAGTGCGCGCGGTGGCCGAGCCCGCGGGCGCCCTGGCGGTGGCCGGTGCCATACAGTATGCCGCTCGGGAAGCCGCTAATACTGAACTCAGGGATAACTGGGTTGCCGTGGTCAGCGGTGCCAATGTCAATTTTGACCGTCTTGGCCATGTCGTTGAACGTTGCGCGCTTGGCGAAGGAAAAGAGGCTTTGCTTGCGGTAACGATACCCGAGCGGCCAGGTAGTTTCCTCGCGTTTTGCCAGAACCTGGGTGAATCCTCGGTGACCGAGTTCAACTACCGGTTTGCGGGCAAACGCAATGCACACGTGTTTATTGGTGTGCGTCTTGAAGAATCATCCCGACACTTGCAAGCCAGGCTGGTTGAGCATGGATATGCCGTGACAGACCTGTCAAGCAATGAGGTAGCCAAACTGCATCTACGTCACCTGGTGGGTGGGCGACTGCCGTCAAGCGAACCTGAGCGGATCTATCGTTTTGAATTCCCTGAACGTCCCGGCGCCCTGCTACAGTTTCTGAGTGTGCTGGCAGGACGCTGGTCCATCAGCCTGTTCCATTACCGCAACCACGCAGCGGCAAACGCCCGTATCCTGGCCGGATTCCTGGTGCCGGATGAGGACGAGGACGCCTTTCACCAGTTTCTTGATGAAACCGGCTACCGGTATACCGATGAAACCGGAAACACAGCCTGCAAGGAATTCCTTGCAGCACCACCCGTGATGCAGGGTCCTCTGAAGAAGGCCGTCTGAATCCAGCTGGGGGTGCGCATTGTGAATGGCGCATCGCTGCCGGGAGCGCCCCCCGCAGAGATTCCCCACCCG